>Ga0307479_10002953_pt1 | contig 15447 bp, 11 predicted proteins | sample atmos_gasesECM4C_FD_203743 | JGI IMG/M metagenome (GOLD analysis project Ga0307479, IMG submission 203743) | Hardwood forest soil microbial communities from Morgan-Monroe State Forest, Indiana, United States - atmos_gasesECM4C_515 | ecosystem: Environmental > Terrestrial > Soil > Temperate... | reverse complement strand
CGCGTCTCGATCTAAATCACTTGTTCCACACTCCTTGAGGTATCCCGGAATACCCCGTGTTTGTCTGATCTGACCCCCCGTTATGCCGAGTCACATAAGTTGTCTTGTCCATCGCTACTTATTCCTTGTATCGTAGATTAGGATAGGAGCTCCACCCCTAGATCACCATCTAGAGGGCCCCCCTCTGGGCTTGTGCGCGGGGGGCGCGCCTGTTCGGCTGTGCTCCGATCGAGCTGGATGAATCTCGCGAATTCGAACGACGTGAGTTCTGGCCTTCCTTATTAGGAAAGGAGGAGAGACCGCGGCCTGTGCCGAATCGGAAAAGAGTAGGAGCTCCGAGCCTTAAGGGTAGGAAGAGTAGGAGTAATGCTCCATCGGAGCAAGGGGGTCCTCTACATTCCATGTAGGGGTAGGAGCTCCTACCCCTAGGAGTAGGAAGGGATAGGAGCTCCGATCCAAATTCAAGGGGGGGTCTCTACATTGGAATGTAGGGGTAGGAGGGAATTCCTAGAATTCCGCGAGGGATAGGAGGGAATTCCACCAAGACTTGCATGAAGAGTAGGAAGAAAAAGATGCAAGTCATGCGCGTTCACTGAACGGTGCAAGACCGACGGTGTGTCGTTCAGTGAAAAGTGCCAAATATAGGGTCGGACCTACTGGATTAGGAAGTGAGGACAAGACATGCAAGACATGCAAGAGCTGCGGGTGCACTTTTTTATTTTTTCCTGAATGCAAGACTCCAGCATTTTACGAAAAATACCTTCCACCTGTCGGTCCCGAAAAACGTTCTTACCCCGCCCCCGGTTCAAAAATCGGGACTTTCGCCCCGGGTCCTTCCGGACTGGTTTTTTGTCACCGTTTTTTGTTCACTGCCAGTGGTGAGGGCTCGCGTCGGGCGGGTCCCCGGGCGAGGGCGCTCACTCATGTCCTCTCTGACCGAGGCAGATGACCACGCGCTCGGGCGCCCAATGCCCCCACTGCTAATCGCGGACGACGAGCCCCTGCCTGGCGATGACATTGCGCGTGTGAGCGCTGCACCTGCAACACACGGGGTCTTTGCCCGACGCGTTCATGTCTTTGTGGTCAAGTAACAAAAAGGCTGAGCAGCGTGTCCCGCTCCGTCTCCTCTGCCCCTGCCGCTCCTCCTCCTTCCCCACCGAGTGTCACTGTCGCGGGCGGGGGCTGTGGCAGGTCGGGATCGCGCGACGCGAGCTCGGGACTTGCCGGGTGGATGTACGCGGCGAGGAGGAGGAACGTGAGGCCGATGCCGACGAAGAAGTGCCAGAACGAGTGCAGCGTGGACGACGGGTCGGTGAGGACGAAGAAGAACGCGGCAATGGCCGTCGTCAGGATGCCGCTGACGAAGAGGACGATGGGCACCGCGTACGACCCGTTTGGCGCGAGGAAACGCGGGTGATCCGTGCGTCGCTTCTGCTCGGTGAAGAACACGCCATAGTAGAACACGAACTGCGCGCCGACGAGGCAGATGAGCACGAGCGTGGGCGCAATGTCAAGGGGGTGCGCGTTGAGTGTAATGTAGAGCGCGACGAGCTGGAGCGTGAGCGATACGATGGCAAAGGAGAGCATCCGCGACGTGGTCGTCCGCCCGACATAGAGATTCACGGTAAAGATGAACCCGATGACGATGATCGCCTGCGGGGCCGTGCCGTGGTCCAGGAACTGCCACGTCGGCAGGGAGAGGCCCAGGCAGCGCTGCGAGCACTGGCATCCGTGGTAGAACATGGAGATGAGCGTGAGCAACGTGCCAAGCGCGACGCCCAGCCAGAAGCGACAGTAGGCCGCGAAGGCCACGAACACCCAGAGCGTAATGTGGCTGAGCTCGGACCAGACGCAGAGGCCGGAGCCGTCCACGAAGGTGGCCACCGCGTCGGGGGTGACATAAATGGGCATTCTGACTCGCGGGGGCCGTTATTCCACCGGCCGTGGAATGTCCGCCACTCGCAGGCGTGAAATCAATGGAGAAATGATCACTCTCCTTTCCCCCGTTGTGCAAGCGCGATGGCCGGCTTCACCCCGTATATCGGGGCCGATGCGCTCTTGGCCGCGTACAATTCACGCGACTCACTGCGGGCACCGACGCTGCCGCTGCCCTTGGGCGCGCGCAGCGGTGGCTTTGGGCGTAGCACTGCGGAGCTGCGCAGTCAGATTACGGTCGAGACCGGCGGGTATCCTGGGCAGGCGCCCTTCTCGTGGCGCAGCGCGGAGGCCGTCCCCGATCCCGGCGCGACGCTCGTCCCACAGGCGCGCGTTCCCAGTGAGACCTCGAACAACTTCCCGTTTGGCGTGCGGCGCATGCTCGTGCCCCCGCCGAGCGATGGCGTCTACCTGCGCCTCGGCGTGCCGGACCGTCGCCAGTTTGTCATCGGGCGCAAGATCGAGCCCGAGAAGGACGGCATTGGCATTGTGCCGCTGCGCGTGGAGCACCGTCGCCGCGGCGAGGGTCCGTGCATGGACACGTCGCTCTACGGGCACTACGAGCCCGTGGGCCTCAACGCGATGGAGATGATGCGCACGATGATCAAGTACGCGGACGCGAAGCAGCAAGGGATCGCCGCGGCTAACTGGGACCCGGTCAAGTACTGGGACGTGCTGATTGCCAAGGAGGGCGAGACGCCGAACGCGCGGTGGAGTCAGAACTACTACTTTGACGGCGTGCTCTATGAACGCGAGCCCAGCGACAAGGGCGGCGGGTTCCTCGGGTCCATTACCATGAGCAGCAGCGGGCTGGACATGGTCGAGTCGAAGCGCGATCTCACGGACCAGTGGCGCTCGTTTGTGCACTATTACGGGCAGACGCCCACGTGGGACTACTGGGACCGCAAGGGCTCGTGCCAAGGCGCGACGACAGCGTGGGTGTGGAAACGCTTCGAAATGGACGCGAATCATGTCTACAACCTGCTCACGACGGACGCGATGCCGCTGCAGGGCGCGCAGGGGGCCAACATGGCCACGTACTCGGCCATGTCCCACGCGGCCGGTGTGGATCCGAGCGAGAAGGTCTACCCGTTCCAGTTGGCGCCTCTGGCGTGGCAGCCCGGCGGGTACATCCCCGGCGACTACTTGACGTACACGCTACCGAGTGGGCTCAAGTGCTACGACGGCATCGCGATCAACTGCGGGCACATCTTTGCGCGAGGCAAGGCGCCGGTCGCGCGCGAGGGCGGCTCGGACGTGAGCATGTCGCCCGCGCCCAAGGAGCTCATCCCGTTCACGGACAATAGGGAGCTCGCGCGCTTCGCACGCCCTCCTGTCGACCTGTTCCTCTCGTTTGACAATGTCCATAATTGAGGTCACCGCATCGTGTGTTCTAGTACAGGTGTAGCCACGCGCGCACTAGACGCGTTCCGGGTTTCCCGGGAACTGGTCATTCGCTCCTCTTCCAATACCTCGCGTGTTCCCCCGCTCCACATGCAGTCGGTACAGCGAGTGGGGCGCCAACTTCCGTCGAGTCGGTTGCCCATTGCCCCGACGCCCGGGTCGGGCAACCAGGTCTGGAACATTGTCATCGACAAGATCGGCGTGAGCGCGCAGCTCATGACGCCCGTCGAGGAGCGGTTCTACAAGAAGAGCCAGGGCGCGGTGACCATGGACAATGTGAGTCGGCTGCTGCCCGGCGCGATCGATCGCTACGAGACGATGATCTACGAGGATCCGCGCTACGCGTTGGAAAAGGAGAACTTCGCGTTCCAGTACCTCGGCGCGGACATGGAGCTCATGCCCTTCCCCACGGTGGAAGCGCTGCGTCACGCCGACGCCGCGCGCCGCCATGGAGGCCGGTCGCGCTCGATTGACTCCGCGGACGACCACATGTACGCGCAGACGACGCTCGCGGGGCTCAAGGATCCCGCGCCGAGCGCACCCTGGGCCGTTAAGCAGCGCCTGATCATGTCCCGCGTGCGCAACCTGGGCAAGGTCACGACGGTGGACACTAAAGAAAGCCAGAACGGGCGAACCGTTGCCCACGGCGCAGGCCCGCAAGTACGCGTTTCCAGCTTGTGCTCTCTCACTGCGGGTAGGACATTCGCTGGATCGATGGCTTCGCGGCAGGCCTGCCGGGCTACATGATCGAGCTGATCCCGCTGTCGCCGGAGGAGATCTCCGTGAGTGCCATGCCCGAGGACGAGGCCAACGACGAGCACCAGAACAACCCTCACCTCGTCGCGCGCATCGTGCGCTGGCATGAGCATGACCTGTCTTACAAGCCCACGTTTGACACGCTCGTCGGCGGTCTGCATGGGTGGAAGGATTCCCTCCGCGAGCGCATTCTTGCGCTCGCGCCGGCGGACGCGGCCGTGGAGCTGCCCGACGAGAAGTTCCTTAACCGCTACGAGAAGGCGTGGTACAACCTTCTCTACGCGGCCTACGGGATGGTGAACATTGTGCGACCGGGCGCGGGGGCGCAAGCGGTCGCCCCACCGATCACGTTCGGCAATTTTCACACTGCGTTGATCGACGTCATTACGCGTCTCGTGGCCTTCAACTCGCGTGAATGGCAGGACTATGTTGTGCGCGGGTTCCTCGCGAACCGCGAGATTTGCCTCAATCACGACTCGAGCATCGCGGGCCGCCTCTGCTACTACACGGACAAGAAGGAGCAGAACCTCTATGCGCCGCTCTTCGTCGGCAACATGTAGAAAATTATACACACGCATCACACGCGCAGTCCTCCATCCCCCCCCTTCTACTTGCCGACTGCGGGAATCGTGTCGCAGAACGCGCAGGTGAGCTTGAACGTGCCAGACGCCTGGACGACGGTGTCCGGCTTCGCGGCGAACACGGCGCGCAGCGGGCGGCCCTTCACATCCGTCGCGGCGAGCGGGCGCATCTCAGCGCGGAACTTGGCGAGATCGATGAAGTTGAGCTCGCCCGCGAGGAGCTTGCTCGCGAACTCGAACACGGCCGCCTTGTGCTCCTTGGCAATCGTGCGCGCGCCGCCCTCCACTTCGTTGAACGGGATCATCTCGCCCGTCTCTGCGGGAGGGGGGAGGCGTTAAAGCAACGCGACGCAACGTGGCGCAATGGGGGGCCTACCGTTGAGCTTCAGCCTACCCAGGCACATGGAGGCCGGGTTCTGCCCGAGGATGAGCACCCTGCCCGTGTTCGGCATCTCGATGAACACGCTCTCGAGGTTCTTGCCGTGATACTTGCCCTGCTGCTGGATGAACTTGAGCTTCGTCGCCGTGAGCGGTTGATCAACGAGCGTGAAGGAGAACAGCCCGCGCCCCTTGCCGAGCGTCGCCTGGTCCAGGACCTTGGAGAGCGGCGTGCCCTCGGACGTCAGGATCGCGGGATAGCTCATCTCCAAGTCGCACGGCTGGCTGAAGAGGCCATCGTGCTCGAACTTGGTCAGCTTGAACAGCTTCGTACCCGCGGCCGCAGCATCGGCAATGGCCTTCGTCTCGTACTCGAACTTGGCATTCTCCGCGGAGATGACGAGGCACGCGTTGCCCTTGGCATCCACCATGGACGACGCGGGGCCTGCGACATTGTAGCGCACCGTGATCACGGTCGTGTCGCCGTTCTTCGGGAGCGACGGCTCCCCGAGCACGGGCGACGTCGCAGGCGGCGCGGAGACGACGACCTGCGCGAGCCCGCTCACGGCCTGGCCAAGCGCAGCCATGGCCGCGGCGAGGGCCTGCGGGCCGACACTCACCAGTGGAGAAGCAATTGCAACCGGGGCGGCAGCCGGAGCTACGGCCTTTGCGACCGGCGCGGGGGTGGTCGTCGCGGCACCCGTGGTGGGCGCGGGCGTCATCGTCATGCCCTCCTCCTCGGACGCGCTGGAGGATTCCTCCTCGTCCATGTGCTTGCGGTGCCCCAGAGCGGCGGCAGCGCTCGCAACGGCCATTGTTTTCCTTTGCGAGCGGAAGTGAAAAGCGAAAATGGGAACCGCCCACCCCGCGCGCACACATCACTCGCGCTGGCGGTCAGTTTGAGTATCAAAGATGGGCGTCAAAAGTCATAGACCGTGGGTCACAGGATCACAAAGGTGGGTGGCTGTGCAAGGCGCGGGGCGATCGGGCCCATGATTCGTCCGCTCGTGTTCCGCGGTGGGCCCAGGAAGCGAATAAGCGCGCGCTTCATCTGGGCGCGCCGCTTGATCGCAACGTTTGGCTCGATCTCGTACTCCTTGTCCTTCTTGTACTGCCCCGGGTGGTCGAGCGCCTGGCGCTGCTCCACCCACGCGCACATGTCGATAAACGCGCGGCGCAGGCGCGTGTCCACACGCCCTGTGAGTTCAGGCAACGTTGGCAGGCGCGGGAGCTCCGCCTCCTCTGCCCATTCCAGGCACCACTCGAGGCTCGTGTCAATCAGGTGCTGCGCGAACTGGTTGAGCGCAATCTGGCCGCTAATCTCGGGCCGGAGCATGTGCCGCGCGGAGGGCGACCACAGACGGCGCGCCGCGAGATGGATGTTCTTCGTTTCGTCCTGCAGCTTCTGCAGCTGGGCGCGGGCGTCGCTCACCTCCTCAACCGTCCGTTGCAAGTTGCGCACAATTCTCTCGGCCGCGGTGATCTCCGCGAGCAGCGCAGAGTCCTGGCCGTAGAGTGCGACCATGAGGTCCGCCATGAGCGGCAGCACCGCAATCGGGCACATTTCCTGAAGGAAGCGAATCCGGTTGCGAGTGGGCGCGCCGAAATCTGCCTTGGCCCAGGCCGTGCCACGCGCCGTGTCATACATCTCAGCCGACGCTTCGCCGAGCCGGCCCAACAGCTTCTGATCCAGCTTGTCGCGTGCCTCCACCGCGGGGATTGGGATCGCGCGCGACTGGAGGGGCCAGTAGCTCGCACCCAGCGTCAGTGGATGGTCCTTGCCGAGTTGCGCCACATGGGCGGAGAAGACGCCCTCGAAGAGGATGGGGAACATCACGTCGCGCACGACCCACGGGTCGCTGCTCTCGAACTGCCGTTTCACGGCATCAGTGGGTGCGGCGCCCGTGCCTGTGATAATGTCAGCAATCTGTTTCGCCTTGACGGGCCGATCTTGCCCCGCGCCTAGCGCGCCGACGAGATCATCCCACAGTTTGTCGCCGTAGCGCAGGTCGCGCGCCGCGGGGTCGATGGTAATTGGCGCGCTAATGGCCCTCGTGACGAGTGTGTCAACCTCGTCGACACGACCTGCACCCCAGAGGGTAGCTGCATTCGGGCTGACCACTGCGGGCGTGTTGTAACGCACATACGCGAGCATGTCGCCCAGCTGGAGGCTGCTCATGACCGGGCGTGCTTCCGTTGTGTAGAAGAAACGCAGGGGGTCGAACGCCGTCCCCTGTGCCTGGCCGAGTACCGTCTTGAGTGCCGCTACGCGCTGTCCCGCCTCATTCGGGAGCGGCGTCGTCGGCAGCGTGAAGAGCGGCGATTGTGTGAAGAGCGTCTCGAAGCCATGCACGAGGAGCGGGCCCAGGAGAATATCCACCGCGTCGCACACCAGACCGTAGTCGCGGCGCGTGGGTATGAAACGCCGGAGGCTGTACGTTGCGGTCGGCGACGCATCAATACCAGGAGGTGCGACGCCATCGATGAGATACGCGAGCGCGGGCTTAAGGATAGCAGCTGGGTTGACATTCACCAAGCCTTGTGCCACCTGTGCACCACCGAGCGCCGCGTCGATTTGCGCGGCTGGTGTGGCACCTCTTGACACCGTGACGACGTTGAGGAGCGTCGTTCCCGCGACGCCAGTGCCGTAGAGAAATTGCGCGTCGCGGAGAGCGCGCGTGTCCCTCACGGAGTTGTAATTCGCAAGCATGGAAGGGCCTGCGGGGTCCACCTCCTCGGGCAGGCGCACATAGGCGGGGGCCTTGTCGTGGATTCTCGCAAGGCGCCAGTAGTAGGGTGTCGAGAACGCTGGCGCGTGCCCGAAAAACCAGGGGAATCGGAGACTCCCTCCTCCAACAGGCGCCCTAGGAATCGAAACACCGCTCTCCTCCGCGCCGAGATCGGACAAGGACGGCGCCAGGGGAGACAAGCCAGGCAAGTGGCCATAGCCGAGGCGCGTTGCTTGCCTGACAATGTCGTCGAGATACTCGAACAGTACGAGGCGCGGGCCGTTATGGATGGACGTCTGGCCATCCAGCATGCGCGTGAAATCGCGTGCGACCACGTATATCTTGAATGCGTCGCGCAATGGTTGGTTGCCACGTGCCGGGCGATAGAGATCTTTATCAACCACGAATTCCGCGGTGACTAGTGCTCGCGCTGCCTCTCGCGTGATCCCAAGTGAGGCATCCGTGTCGAGAATAAAAACGATACGCGAGATGTCGCTGTGTGAAAGTGCGTCCACCACGGCAGGTGTCGAGGGCCCGGCATCACCAATACGCCTCGCGATGAAGTCATACTGCCAGCGCAAGTAGTAGGGGTAGAGCAGCCCGCCGCGGTGAATGCGCAACAGAGCGGCAAGCCCATCCTGCTGCAACAGGCGCTGCGCGGGCTCGACCAGCCGAGTCTGCTCCGCGACGCGGGTGGCACGCAGCTCATCGAGGAAGACCTGCGCCTTCCGCAAGTCCTCGATGCGCTCGTTGACACCGCGCTTGAGCTGCTCCAACTCCACCTTGCGCGCGTCGGCCAGGTCCTGGCTCGTGCGCTGCTGGAGCAACAGCGTGTCCAGGTCGAGGAGCTGCTCGGGTGTTTTCTTGAGCGCGCCGGCGAGCAGCGCCAGGAACTCGTAGTCCTCCGCGGAAATCATGTCCTTGAAGCGCGCGAACCAGTCGTCACGCCACTTCGGGTCGAATGCAATCTCGTCGTCGTCCTGCGTCACCACGCCCGTCCGCGGATCGCGCAGCAGGCCGTCGTCCTGTGGGACGGGATCGTTGCGACGTCGCTCGATGCCGGGGATGTGGATCACCGGGTCACCGCGTTGGAGTGCCAGTGGGATGCCGGAGACGCGGTCGAGCGCGGATAGCAGTGGGTCATCTTGCCGACGCATTGCCTTGCGCACCGGTTGCGCAGGCAGCGCATCTTCAACGTCACTTCGTGCCTCGTCCGACGCAGACGACGACCCGCGCTTCATGTCCTAGTCATAGCGCCCGCGCCGCAACGACAACACGAAGAATATATTGAGAAGAATGGACAATGCAATGTCAATGTCTATGGCACGCCGTCTTATGCGTTGAACGCGAAGAACGTGGCGTGCAGGGTGTTGTAGCTCGGGTTCCACAAATTCGCGAGGCGCGCGACCGCGTCCGCAATGTTGACGACGCGCGTCTGGCCCGCGCACAGCGCCTGGGAGACGACGGCCGTCACGCTGCGCAGCCCGACCGGGTCCTTGAGCGCGGGCGCGAGCGCGTCGATGAGCGCGGCGGCGAGCTGTTTCGACGTCGCATCCGCGGGCGCCTTGCTGAGCGCGTCCATGCCGCGGCGCAACGCGTCCGACGCGGCGACCGTGGGCTTCTCCGTGCTCGTCTGCAGCAGCGTCGAGATCGGGTAGACGCCCGTCGTCGGCTGGTAGTCAATCGCCGCCATGAGGCGCAGACGCAACACCTCCTCGAGGATGTGGTTTGCGCGTGCCTGTGCCCGCTTCGCAGCGAACTCCGTCGCGGGGTGCAGGGAGAAGGCGCGCAGTTCCTCGTGCGCGCGCGCGAGCGACTCCTTGGTCTCCGCGGCGGCCGTGAGCCACTGCGCCATGGCATCGACGTGCGAGGCCATGATCGCGCGCGGCGGGACGTCGGCGGGCACGACGACGAGGTAGATGAAGGAGAGGACGCCGTTGAGGATCTGGAACACGACGAGCGGGTTGCCATTGTCCGTGTAGTAGAGCTTGATGTCGGGCCGCGCTTCGGTCGTCGGGCGCAAGTCGAGGGTAATCTTCCCCTTTGCGATCTTCGCGCTGTCCATTTGCGAGAGCTCCGACGGGTCCAGGCGGACGGAGAGCTCGAACTGCGTCTGCGGCGCAAAGTCGACCTTGCGCAGCCTGTCCTCGTAGCGCAGCAGATCGATGACGACGATCTTCGTGCCGCCGAAGCGCGTGAGCTCGCCCTTCTCCCGCGTGATGAGGAACGTCCGCACTTCGATGGTCTTCTCGTTCAGGACATACTTGATGTCGTCGTTCTTCCCGCGCAGCGTGCGCACCACCAGCGTCGCTTTCGTGGCCTTGGTTGATGCGCGCAGGGCGTGCTTGTTCAGCTCGCCCGCAAAGTTGGGCTCCGACAGCACGCTGAGCAGTGCGCCGCCCTGGTCAAGTGCCGTCTTGGAGCTGGGCATGAACGGCTCGAGCGCCATGGGCACGGCCGTGCCCGTGATGCGGCGCTTGACCTTGCCGAACTGCTCCTTGATCTTCTTGAAGATGTTCACCTCGAGGTTCTCCCCGTCAACGCGCGCGTCCAGGGCAGCCGCGAGTCGCTGTTGCTCGCGCACGTAGTCCGAGCACCCGTCGCCGCCGTCACCGTGGCCAGTGCTCGCCGCGCCGTACGGGTCATCCACGCCATCGTCCATGTAGTCCGCTTCCACCGTGTCCTCCTCATCAGGCGTGAGCACATCGAGCGCGGCCGCCGTTGCTGCCAGGGTCGTCGTTGTCACCGGCGTCCCGCGTTTGCGCATCATCTTCTCATAGTCCTTCTCGATCTGCTTCTCCCGTGTCTTCTTGTTGCCAAAGTTGCGGCGGAAGAAGCCCTTGACGCCCTCGAGCGATGCGTCCGTGGAGGCCAGCGCCTGAAGCGTGAGCGGGTCCGTCGCTTCCCAGTGATCGAGCATCTCCTGGAGCTCCGGGTCGTCGAGAGCGCGCCACTCTGCGAGCTTCTTCTTGTAGGTCTCGCGCCTCTTGGGCTCCTTGCGCTCGTGCGGCATCGTGTGCGCGAGGCCGCGCTCTTGCTCGCGCGTCTTCTTGTGGCTCCCCGAGCGCGGGCCACAGCCCAGAGCGGCGGCCGTGCGCTCCACAATGAGCGCGGTCGTCGTGCCTGCGCGAAGGGCCGCGGCAAACGCAGGAGCATCGCGCTCCAACGTGAGCTCGAGGCGGTCGCGTTCGTCCAGGTCCAGAGTGCGCATGGCCTCAAGGACGTCGGCATTCCCCGCGTCCAAGGCGGTGACGGCAGCCTCAAGCAGGTGCGCGGCGAGGACATTGTGTCCCTGCGCCAGGAGTTTCTCCGTGGGCGTCTGCTGTTCAAGCGCGCCGAGCACTTCCTTCTTGGCGCCCGCAAGGTACGGGTGACGCGCCAGCACGGCCGCGTAGAGACTCGGTTCCGCGGGCACAAGCTCGGGCAGCGATGCGAGCACGAGCGGCGCACCATACGCGCGAATATCGGGGGAGTGCAAGCTCCCGCCCTCAGCGGCCTCACGCGCTTCCCAGGGGGTTTGGAAAGCTGAGCTCATCCTCGCACGCGCGAACGCACAAGACGAAGAAGAGATGGCAGTGAAAAACGTTTTTCAACGGGGCCCCGGGTGCGGCAACATTGTCCTCTGGATGGGGGCCCCTGTGTCACGGTCTGGGCGGATCACTTTTCCTTCACTTCTTCCACATGCGCGTGGGCCGTGGTCGGGAGAGCCACGCGGGCCTCGGCATCGTGGTCGTCTTCGTCATCAGCGTCCTCGGTTTCTTCCTTGTCACGCTGCTTTACCTTTGGCTGCAAGTGCTCGCGGACCACTTCCTCCGGTAGTCGCGCGACGGGCACCAAGGAGAGCCAGATCTCGAACCACGGGTCCACATAGCGATGCCCATACTCCGCGACGAGCCGCTTCATTTTCGCACGCTCCTTGGTCGCGAGCCACTTGTGTAACAACCGCCAGCCGCACTGCAGCGTGTACTTGAGCGCGCACGAGACGGTCTCTGCGTCGTTGATGCCGTCGATGAAGAAGGCTGGGTACTGGAGAACCAGTGTGGGTGCCTTGGATTCGGCGTCGACCTTGATCGCGTCGAGCGACAAGATCGCGAAGATGGCGTCCACGCTCTCCCGCGCCACCTTCTTTGTAAATGTAATCGTGTAGTCCTGCGGATTCTCGTCCTTTTCAAGGTCGCGTATGAACTGCGCGACCGCGGGGTTGTCTTCGCCATACGCCTCGGCGATGCGTTCGAGCGCGGTGCCCGCGGGGTCGGACCGTATCTCATCGCGCGTCATGCTGATGATAGCAAGGTCTCCGGCTTTGAACTGCACATGCAACGTGTCCGCGGGGTCATACGTCTTGTTACGTTGGAACCGCGCGTGTGTGGGGTCAACGTGCTTCAACGCGCCGCCTTGCTCCAGGGCCGTGAGAACGAGCACGTTGTTCAGGTGCTCTTCGTTGCTCACCATCGCGGCGGCGACTAGCTCGGAAGCGAGATCCGCCATTTGCCGAGCAACAGAGTGAAGTCCATGCCGCCCGTTGTGTGCAAGAGGCGCAGGCGCTCCGCAATGACTGTCTTGTCGTCCGCGTCGAGCACGGTCTCCAGCGCGGGCGTTGCTTCTGCCAAGCGGACGAGGCGCTGGCGCAGGGCCACGTCGCCGCCCTCGGCCTGCGCGAGCACATTGCGCACGCGCCGTAAGAATACGGGACGATTGGCGTACTGGAAGACGGTGAAGCGCTCATCCTGCGACGGGGAGACGACATAGGCGCGGATGAGCGTTTCGTCTCCAACGAGGCGAGCGTAGGCCGTGTGCCCGAGCGCGAACAAGAGAAACGCGTTGGCCCGGGCGGTGGGACGGCCGCTCTGAGACAGGCACGCGCGTATAAACTCGCGGCAGTCGTTATCCCACGACTGACGCGGCGGGACCCAGTAGAGCGTGTGCCCGAGACCGAGCTCTTTCACAACCGCGGGATGAAGACGCGTGGACTCCTCGTCCAGGTGGATGATTCCATACATGGGCTCAAACCGACTCTCGGGTTGCTTGCGTTCGATTGACACCGTATGGCCGAGCACGCCGCGCTTGAACACACCCTTCGCGTCCTCGTCCATGGATTCAACCATGTGATTGAGTTGTGCCATCTTCTCCGTGGTCTGCATGTCGGCGCGCTTGGTGGCAGACAGTTCCTCGTGAATGCGCGCAGCGACGCCAGTGGCAATGGCGGCGAGAAGAGTCTCGGCGGTTGCCGGGCCCGCCGCGTGCAAGAACTCGAGCGCGGCGGTGCGGTCGCACGCATACGGCGTCGAGTGCTCCATCCAATCGATGACATTGCAGAGGACGATGGGCGGACCCGCGCCAGGCATATGGGCCATCGTGTTCTGGATTGCGCTCAGCATGTCCTCGTCGCTGGGCATGTAGCCCGTGGTGACAATGTCCATGAGATTCGCGTCGCTGTCGTCCAGCTTGTCCTCGTGCTCGATTGTTGGCGAAGAGGCCTCCACGATGTCCACGACGAGATCCATCCCGCCCGCGTCATCGTCAAGCAACAGGCTCTCCATTGTCTCTCTTTTTCAACAGCAGAGTGACGAGTTAGTGCGCGAGCAATAGTTCCCCAACGCCCGGGGGCAGCGAGCGCTTCTGCTTCTTCTTCTTCGGCTCCCCTTCGTCACCTGTCACCTCCGGCGCGCGCATTCGCTTCGTTGGTGGCGTGGTTGTGATCATGTCCTCCGAGGGCAGCACGCCCTGTGTGTCGCCCGCGCGCTTCACCCGCACCGTGGAGCCGCCGCACCTACGGGGGAACAAGGATGAACACACGCGGATAACGTTGCAGCGCGTTTATCCATGTTGCGCAAAGTCGCACCTGAACTCGTGTGCCTTGCAGTTCCCGCTCTGGGCAAACGCCTCGCCACAGTGCATGCAGGTGAACGGCCTCGCGCCCGTGTGCACACGCATGTGCCGCCGCAGGTTGGCCGAGTTGCTCATGAACGCGCCGCACGTCTGGCACTGGAAGGGATTGCGGCCGTCCGTGTTGTGCTTCACACGGTGCTCCGCCAGCGCGCTCGGCCGCTTGAATCCCTTGCCGCAGTCCGCGCACACGTGCGCTCCGTTTGCCCCGGGCGGCGCGCCGTCCAACAGCCCACTAGGAGGCCGTGATCGCGGCCGCCCACGCGCGCGCCCACTGCCTTTCTCCTTGTCCTTCTTCCCTTTCTTTTCTTTCTTCTTCTTCACGGGGGACGCCGTGGACAGCGTGAGCCCCTGCGTGAGGGTGGATTGACGCTTCTTCTTCTCGGGCGACGGCAAGGGCGCAGGGAGTGTCTCGTCCTCGTCCGACACGCGGTCACGATTCACGAACGCGTGTATCGCGATGACCTTGTCCACGGGGAGCGTCGCAATGTCTAAATCAAACGCCTCGTCGCTTGTGGGCTCGCGCCCGTCGTTCACAATGCGCAGGACGTGCATCAGGTCGGGGAATTCCAGCAGCTGGATTTTCTGGATAAGCTCTTTTTGCTCGTCAAACGTGAGCGCCATGGCCAGGGGAGACTGACGGAGCGCAAGTCTTGCCGAGAGGCAGGTCTTGTCGCTCCGACGGAGCCAGTCCGCCTTTTTCTCCTGCGCACGCACGTGCACCCCCACTTGTATTATTCCCCCCCCGTAGCATTGCATGCGAAATGGCCGAAATGCGTCTGCTTTACTTGTCCAGCAAGCCCCATGCGACGCGACGTGTCCTGCACCTTCGGTCTGTGGAGGTGACGATGGAGGAACCAGCGCGCAAGTACATCTGCTGGATTCCCTATGATACGACGCAGGACGCGACGATTGTGCCACATATTCCAGGGGTGCGCGAGCTCGCATTTCCCATCTCGCCTCTGCCCTGTCCCGTTCGTCTCTAGCGCGTCTCGGATGAAGTGTGGACACTCGACAATCGAGACGGACGCCACCTGACGCGGCTGGATCTGCGGGTTGCGCTCTCGCCGGTCAAACACAGGAGAGACGTGCCTTCCTTTCTGCAATCTCTCGCGCTCCTCGACGACGGCGGGCCCGCCTCTGCGACCATCACATCCGTCTGGATCTGGCCATCCGTCACGACCGACGAGCGATTCTGCGCGATGCTCTCGCTTCTCTACCGCACGTTGGTGACATCCGCGGAGCAAATGGCCCCACAATACTTGCGGCTCACGCGGACGACCTACTTTTCGTGTTCCTTCTGCGGCGGCGAGCTTGTAGCCCCGTTGCGACCGCGCGCCGGGCCGTATGCGTCCGCGCGAGTGCGGGAACGACGCGCACAATTCACGATTCTGGTCTTCCCGGTCTGCCGTGACCTGGCATGTTTCACCAAAGGCGCGCGCCTGGGTGCGGCACTCAACCGCACGCCACCGATCCCCGGCGTGCTACTTTCTGTCCGTCGTCGTCGCTGCACCGCGTGCCGCGTGCTCGAGAAGCCCCCAGTGACGCAGAAATTTCGCATTTGCAGTGGTTGCTGGACCGCGTACTATTGCAGCGAGACGTGCCAAGAAACGGCCTGGCCGCAACACCGCGAGCTGTGACGCGAGATTGCAAAGGTGATAGACGCGGAGGAAGAGGAGACTGCCGAGGAGGTGGAGACTAAGCCATTGTAAAGTTACTGCATAGGTACACACACACGGGGGGCGGGGGCGATCGCGTTACTCACGCGGGAACAGTTT
>Ga0307479_10002952_pt1 | contig 15448 bp, 16 predicted proteins | sample atmos_gasesECM4C_FD_203743 | JGI IMG/M metagenome (GOLD analysis project Ga0307479, IMG submission 203743) | Hardwood forest soil microbial communities from Morgan-Monroe State Forest, Indiana, United States - atmos_gasesECM4C_515 | ecosystem: Environmental > Terrestrial > Soil > Temperate... | reverse complement strand
AAGATGTGCCACAAGAAGAAGACGGCGCAGCAGCGGAAAAAACGTGCTTGAGCCGTCCGAGCTCGACCTAGCCCAGCTGCGCCATGAGATGCGCCAGCTCTACAAGGGGATGGGCTACGACGGCGCGCTGCAGGTGTTCTACGAGATGCTCAAGGGCGCGGAAGTGTTCGCGGAAGTGATTCTGGAGGAACGCCAAAGGGAAAGGGGAACCATATGAGTAACCTTCGAACGTTAGTTCTCGATATTGAGACGGCCCCTATGACTGTGTATGTTTGGCAGTTGAAAGATCAGTATGTAGACCTCAAGCAACTGAAAACTGACTGGTACATTATCGCATGGGGTGCCAAATGGCTTGGTGATCCGGCATCGAAGGTCATATACCGGAGCCAGCAGCACGCCAAGAACATGGAGAACGACAGGGTGATCCTGCGAGAGCTGTGGGGTTTGCTGGACAAGGCGGACGTGGTGCTAACCCAGAACGGGGCAAAGTTCGACATACCCAAGATAAAGGCGCGCCTCATCCTTCAGGGATTCCGCCCGCCGCGCCCGTTCAAGCAGTGCGACGTGTACAGGGAGCTGAAGAAGGTGGCGTCCTTCACCTCGCACAGCCTCGAGTACATAACGCACAAGATATGCAGGAAGTACAAGAAGCTGACGGACAGGAAGTTCAGCGGGCTGTCCCTCTGGCGGGCCTGCATGGACGGCAACAAGGCGGCTTGGGCCGAGATGAGGCGGTACAACATCCACGACGTCCTGTCGCTCGAGGAGAAATACATGAACGTGCGGGCGTGGCTGCCCGAGTCGGCCACCACCTCCTATGCCGTCGAGAAGACCTCGGCGCAGTGCAAGGTGTGCGGCGAGAAGGGGCACATGATACGACGGGGCACCGCGACGAAGAACAAGTTCAAGTACCAGCGGTGGCAGTGCCAGACGTGCGGTGGGTGGGCTACGGGGGATCGGATAAAATGAAACTATCTGATAGAGACAGGATTATATTGGCCGCCGGACTTGGCGCATTGTTGCTGCAGGATGAATATCCTACAGCAATGTCGCTAAAGACAGAAGTAAAAGAGCTCATATATAGGCTTGCAAATAAGCATCTATTCGAGAATGACTGAGTATCAGCTTCTCATTGTTATTTGTATTGCCGATGTATGCACTTCAATACTTCTGTTTGTAGAGTATTTCTGGGGCCGGTCGGACACGGACATGAAGAGCGAGGCCAAGCGCAAGCGTAAGTTCAGGGAAAAATACAGGTTCGACGAGATGAACATCGGGGAGGGACGATGAACCCAGACAGTTCGGTGGGACGCATATTGACGGCGGCGGAAGCGGAGGCCTACTTCGAGCAGGTCATAGCGGCGGAGAAGGCGATGGGGCCGATAACAAGGGAGGAGAGAATGGTCATCCTCAACAAGTTCGGGTCAAACATCTCCCTCGAGGACTTGGTCGAGTTGTTGAAGGAAAAGCGGGTGCTGAAGGTCGAGGCCAACGACGAAACGAGCCATAACGCCGGACCTGAGCACCGATGCCCGGAATGCCAACCAAAGGAGTCACAATGAGACGACTTATCGCCATATTCGTTGTCGTCGTAGGATTGATGCTCTACAAGTACGCACAGCTTCCAAAGCTGACGGTGAAGGCTCCGACCACCCGCTACCACGGGTACGAGCTCAACAGGCTCGCCATCCACAAAGCCAAGCAGCTTACCGTCCTCGTCAGCGCGGAGGGATTCGGGGAGCGGGCAAGGGGAACCGGCATCCTGCTGGACCGCACGCACGTCCTGACGTGCTACCACGTGGCCTCGATCCGCAACGAGGAGCTGTGGGTGTACGTGTACCCCGGACAGCAGGTCTACCGCGCGAAGCCGGTCTACGGCGAGTCCCGCTACGACTTGGCGGTGCTGGAGCTGGACAGGCCAGTCGACTTCGATCCGAGGCCCGTGTTCCAGCCGATGCACTACGACGGCGAGCCCATCACCATCATAGGGAACATATACGGAAGCATGAAGTGGTTCGTGGGCTACGGGATCGTCAGCGGCGGCGACGGCATCTTCCTGTACACCGACGGCACGCAGGCGCACGGCGACAGCGGCGGCCCGTGGGTCAACGAGCAGGGCGAGATAGTCGCCCTCGTGGACTGGGGCCTCGAGGACGCCGACGGGCACGACACGGGCGTGCACGGCGGCGTGTCCGCCGAGACCATCGAGAGGTTCCTGAAGGAGTGGAAGTCGCCGTCCATCCTGCAGATTCTGCTGGGAGGCAATTAATGAAAACTTTCTTGTTGGGTATTTTAGTAGGGCTTTACACCGGGCTATTGGTTACGAACTACAATATAGTCCTTGGTTTTCTTGCAAATCCAACAGTAGCTACTCTTTCTAGAAGCCATGTCCCGTTAAAGTCGCCGGGGCATTGGCATATTGAAGTAGATGCTAATACGGGATTTGTGTATGCCGCGCCGGGATACTGTGGGGTAGAGGTATCATGCGAATGAGACGCTTCGTAGCCGCCAGTTTTCTCTCCACACTCGTGTTATTTCCTTTGTTTGGGTATGTTTACGTGCGCGGCGAGATCGACGGCATCGCCCGCTACAGGGACAGCAGGCAGTTTGCCCTCACGCTGCTGAGCATGTACCAGTACGGCGTGTGGGACGCCTGCAAGGACCGCCATCTATGCGGAAGATAGGCGACTCGGACGTTAAATGGGTCGTGCTGGCGTACTGGGCCGTCTTGGCGGCGATAGGAGCGTGGATATGGCATCCCTGACGAACACAGAACGGGCAAGGAAGATGGTCCGGTATATCGCCGACGACATGGACTCTAGGGTGTGGCAGGAGGAGGACGACGAGAGGTTCGAGAAGTACATCGCCGCCGAGCTCGACGATCTTGAGAAGCACGCCTTCAACATGGCGTGCAGGATCGCCATCGACATCGCCTCGGAGAAGATGGGCCACCTGCTCAAGGAGCCAATGCCCGGGCACCTGATCGTGGCGAGAATAAAGTCGAGGATGATGGCGTGATGCTCTACTGGCTGGCGGGGATTTGCGTCGGGCTGCCCGTGGGGATCATCCTCGGGGTAAACCTAGCCTTTTGGCTGGTGGGAGGCGTGAAATGATACTTTGGCCCCTATGGGGAATAGTTGTAGTCACGATACTGCTGTTTGGAGGAAAGTCTTGAGCCTAAGAGCCCTTGTTATTTTACTGGTGGGTTATTTGCTACTGGTAGGATTTGCTTTTTGGTTGTGCTTAAACTTTCAGGGATGACACAGCCACAGTAAATGAATCAGGAACAGTCTCCATCATCCGGTCAAAGGCCGCTCTACTGTTGTCGAGAGCATCGCCATCTTTTGTTTCCCCTATGGCAATACAGCCATCTAACTGCAGCGGAAAGTTTGCCGGATGGCACTCGATATCTGTCCGCAACGGGACATCAATGCCTACAACTCTCATACCAAAGTGCGCGGAGTCACGTTTATAACCTCGGTATGTTCCTTCAGGAACTGCAACCGCTGTTCTCTCCATCGTCACCCCAATAGCCGTCCCGTCATAGTCCATACTTCCAAAAAGAGCGTCTGTCGTCTGTAGGCTCGGGTTTCTTTTTATCGACAGGGTGGCCTGCGCCGGGCTTGTCGCACTCCTCGAGGTCGATGTTGAAGGCGCAGCGCTCCCTTGGGCACTTCGTGATGCGCCACCACTGCTTTGACTTCGGGGATTGCTCGAAGACGCGAATAGGGACGACAGAAATTCGGCAGTTTGGACAAACCACTGCATCCATACGTTTGCCTCCATCGCTATTTCCCCGCCGCCGTGTGTATGTGCTTGAACGCCTCGATCACGAACGGCGAGCCGAGCACGAACCACGTGATCTTCTTCAGCCACTTCAAATCTCCGCGTATCTCTCCGGACTCTATGAGGTGGGCCTCCACGGTCTTCTCTAGGTTGGTCACGCGCTTATCGAGGCTCGGCATTGTCCTTCTCCTTTTGGCTCTCCAAGAAAGCCCTCAGCTTGTCCGCGAAGTCCGAGTTGAACGGCTGGTGGAACCTCTGCGTGGTGGTCGTGGGCAGCTTCTCCGGCTCCGGGGCCGGTGCCTCGTGCGTGGGGTTCTCGAGCTGGCTGTGCAGTCCCTCCAGCGTGCTCCCGAACCCCTCCACCTTGCCCGTCGTGTCCTCCGGGACAACGCCGCCGTCCGCCATCTTCGTGGGGATCGGCTTGTCTATGGACTCCTGCTTGGCCTTGGCGTAGGCCGGGTCCCGTTGGCTCAGGATGAAGTCGGTGACGGCCTGCGACTTCTGCAGCTCGCCGGCGTCCTTCGCGGAGGCCGCGTTCCTGTCAAACACCGCCCTCCAAGGGGCCAAGGCCGGATGGTTCACGTCCAGAGCGGCGGGCGTCTTAGAGGCGGCAGCTATTGTGCCGCCGGAGCTTATCGGCTTCGTCTCGCCCATGTTCTGGGCCGACGCCGCGCCCCCGACCTGCGCGCCGGCTAGTGGCAGCTTCTCGGCTATGCCGGGGATGGCGTTCGCGGCTCCTTGAGCTATGGATGACATCGCTCGCGGATTTTGAAGCGTGGCGGTAGCTGCGCCTAGGGCCCATAAAGGATGGCCCGCACCGAGTAGTCCGAGCGATGTCAAAGCGTTGATTACCGGCTTGTCCTGCCCCGGCAGCTGTCCGACTAGCTTGCCTATCATACCGAATCCCTTCGCGGGCATATTTCCAGCCCTTTCGCGGCCAAGGACATCCTGCAATCCATCCACGACAGGGTGAAGTTGCGAATATCCGGCCATCGCATCCCTAAGCTCTCCCGGAAGGTTGGGGTTATCGACCGCTTTATTTATGATGGATTTTTGTCCGGCACTAAGGGCACTGTAGACGTCCGCTGCCGCCGGATTCTTCACAGTTCCGTTCATAAAGGCGGAGTTCCCATAGGATTTTTTTAGCCTCTGTAGTTGGTCAAAGTATATGGTTTGGGGAACCATTCCTTCCGGGTTATCTGCCACGCCGGTAGATATATTCTGCCGGGCCATCGTCATTATGTCCGCCATTCCTTTCTTATAAAACAAAGCATTACGCATTTCGTCGGGGTTTTGAAGGGCTGAGGCGGCTTGATATTTCGAGTCTAGGCTATCTAGAAGCGGTTTTATGTCCGTGGACAAGCCAAGCTCTCCGGCCTTACTCCCTATCTGGCCTATCTGGTCTCCATAATTTTCCTGCAGAGCCTTTGCCCTGTCAAACATTTCCTGTGTGGACGCGCCCGGCTTGACGATGCCCTTGTCCATGAGCATGCTGCCCATGTCGGTAAGCTCCTGCTGGCTCAGGTTGCCGAGCTCGTCTGAGCCCATGCCGACGCCCTGCGCCGCCTTCTTCGCCGCGAAATTCTCTATGCCCGGAACCGCCGACTCCGCGGCTCCCGCCAGCTTCTGTCCCACGGCTCCTCCCGCCGCGCCCAGCCCCGCGCCCAACGCCACCTCTCCCGCCGCCTTCGCACCGCTCCCGCCAGCCGCCAAAGTGTCTATCGCATTGCCGGCACCGAATCCGGCCCCGACGCCCGCGCCCTGAAGCGCCGCCTCTCCGAGCGTGGCCGGCGCGGCCGCTCCGCCCGTCAGAACTGCCGGCGCGACCAGACCCGCTGCCTGCCCGGCGAGCCTTGACGGCTCGTGGCTCGCGATGTCGGCCTGAGTCTCCTTCTCTAGCTCCTGTCGTTCCTGCAGGTATGGCTCCTTCTCCACGGCTCCCGCTATGGCGGAGTAGGCTTGGTTGCCGAGGGGCAGCATGCTCACCGCGCCGCGCCCCGCGGCACCGAGTGCCGTGGTCTCGTCGGTCGGTTCCTCTGTCCCCACCGCTGGTATAGCGCCTAGGGCGGTGAAGTCCATCTTGCCTATCGGGACGGGAGTTGCTCCTATCTGGGAGAAGTCTATAGCCATTTTATATCCTTTAACATATAATTTTCTAGCGTTTTATATACTTAAGCATATAATTACGGCTGAACCTGCAGTCCGGGATCGAGTTGCTTCGCCTTCGGCAGGTTCGCCGCGGGTATCCACAGCTGCTGGCCGTCCGAGGAGTGAATGAGCACATTTCCTTTCCCTCGATTGTAGTAGTTGTCCGCCAATTTTTCTCCGCTGGCCTGAAGCTGCGCCGCGCTGGGTCTTATGCCGAGGACGGAGGCGTTCTTCACCGCGTTGTCCACATCTGCGGAGGCTTGGGCATGCGCTCTCATGTACAGGTCCGCATCCTTCTCCTGCTTGGCCACCTGCGCCGACATGAGGGAGAAGTACGTCGGCAGGTCCTTCTTCATCGTGCCGGCCGGCGCGCCTATAAGCTTGTTGAGGTTGTTGTCCACGCCGTAGGCGTCCTGAGCCGCCGCCTGCTTAAGGGCGTTGTCGCCCATCTGCGTCTGCAGCTGCAGCTTCTGTATCCTGTCCTGCCGGGCCACGTCGAAGTTGTTGAGGGCCTCGTCTCGCTGCGTCTTCTGCATGCTGAATATGTTCTGTAGCGAGTGCTGCTCCCTTCCGCCCTTCGCCGCCAGCGCGTCCCCGACGCCCGCCACCGCCTGAGCGATGATCGCACCTAGGCCGTGCTGCTGGGACTGCATCTTGGCCGCGAGGGCCTGCCTGTCCTCCGGGTTCAGTCCGGCGGTAAGCTTCGACGTGTCCTGATTGAATATGGTCGACAGGTTTGGCATGCCGCCCGGCGCGTTCCCGGCAACGGGTGCCGTTGGTGCGGCAGCAGGCGGTGTCATGGCTGTTCCGGCGTTTAGCTTGTCCAAGAATGCCTGATCTACGGCCGGGGCCCCCACGGGGCTCGCTGAGGGGGGTGTATTTGGCGTAGGAAGAGCAGGAGCCGGCGGGACGGGCAAGTTGGCTCCCGTGAGGCTGTTTATCGCGCCTGCGACCGCCGGGGCCGCTTGGGCTACGGCTGGCGTGGCGTTGGCGGCCGCCGCCTGCACCGGCGAGGCGGCCGCGTTGGCCGCTCCCGCTATGGGGGCTCCCACCTGCGTTAGGGCCGCCTTGATCTGGTCCCAGAATCCGGGGTCCGCGGGGCTCGGCGTGGGCGTGCCTCCGGGCAGCTGGCTGGCGTCGACCGTCTGGTCGCTGGCCGCCACTCCGCCGTCGGCGTATTTCTTTATTCCCATCGCCTTGTATATTGATTTCAACTTTTCCTCATGCGGAATGACGCCACCTTCCGCGTGGTTCCACTTTTTGGCGTTTATTGCGAATTGTGCGCGTTTTCGTAAGGTTTCGTTATCAGAATTTGCCGCCTTTTCGAGCCTTTTCGCCGGTATCTTCTCACCCGCTGGCATTCCCATTTCTTTGTGTAGTGCACCTTTCTTCAGTCCCTCCAAGAAATGTGGCGTCTTGCCGCCCTCGGACATGGTGATGGGCATGGCCTCGCCGTCCTTCTGCACCTCAGCGTCCCCGTGCGTCTTAACGCGCTCCATGTCCCCCTCCTTCGACGTCACCGTGGCCGGGAGGGCCACCTTCACGGTGTCCCCCACGTCGTCCTTCGCCATCTCCTCGGGCGTTCTCTTGAGGTGAAATTCCGTGTCCTTCGACACTATGGGCACGCTCATGTGCGACTCGCGGTTGACGTGGACGTCGCCGCCCGGAGCGTGCGGCACCACGCCGCCCTTGGCCATGTGCTTGGGGTTGTCCTTCTCGCCCGTCTCCGTGGTGGTTGTCGGCATGTGTCTTTTCGGCTCCATGTGCGTGTCCTCTTGCACCTTGTCGGGGCTCTCGTTCTCCAAGAACGTGACGTGGGGATACCCGCCCTCGGCGTAGTTCTCCTTGTGGCCAGTAGTGGCATTGCCTAGAGTTTTAGAGGCCTCCTTGTCTAGATGGACGGTTTTCTTAACCGCCGGGAAACCGATGTTCTCCAAAAATGTAACGTGCGGGTAGCCGCCCCCGGCGTATCCTTTCGGGGTGTCGGTGGATGGCGTGACAACCGGATCGATATCGTCGGCCTTCTGGGCGTCCGTTTTGTCGCTTTTGAGCTTGTCTATAGCCCCGCCTTCCGCGTACCCGCCGCCGTACATCGCCCGAGCCATCATGCTGTTCGGGACCGGGTGGGCCAGAGAGGACCGCATGACCGGGCCGCCCTTCTCGTAGGCGTTTGGCGCGTTCTGCGGGATGTTTACCGTGTCCGCCGGGAGGATTCCCTTCTGGCGCAGGATGCTCTCCGGCACGGAACCGGGGGCCTCGTCTCCGAACAGCTCCTTCAGCTTCTCCGGGCTTCCCTTCACCCCGTAAATCTTGACGCCCTCGGTTCCGGGCGCACCTTTCTGAATTCCTTTGACATAGGCTGTTACTTCGCCCGGCGCAGCCTCCTCCATCGCGGGAGCGGCTCGTCCCATCGTCGCTTCCCCGGCTTCACCCAATCCTTCTAGGGCTGATGGTAATTCCGCGCCTGCTCTTGCGATGGAGGGGCCAAGCAAGAACGGTAAGAGAAAATCTGATGCCGTGACATCCTTAACTCCGGGCTCATCCTGTACTTTTCCACCTTCGGCCATGTTCTTCCCGCCGTTCGGATGCGCGTTATGCAGCGCGGCGGCGACCGCCTGATCGTGCGGGTGGCCGGACGCCTGCATCTCACGTATGTTAGAGCTAATTGTTTCTTTATTTGAACCTTTTTTAAGAGGCATGGTTATTCTCCAGATAAGGTATGGCTTTATCCTTGAAAGTTTCAAAGACACCTAATTTTTTATTGCAGTTAAAGCAAAGTAATCCTCGGACAAAACCTGTCGAATGATCGTGATCTACATGTAAAGCTGCACGTTTAATTTCTACCTGATGAATACCACATATTTTACATCGTCCACCTTGTATTTGAAAAAGACGATTATAATTCGATAAAGTAAAGACCGATCCATCTGGATTTTTAAATCCTTGGTACTGCCATGATAATTCACTTTTGCGTCGAGGATTTTCTTGATCCCATCGCTTTTGTGTAATTGCAAGACACGGCTTACAAGGTCGAATCCCTTCCTCTCGTAAATGCCCACGGTGACAAATTTTCATTATTTACCCCTTCGGTAGTTCTTTGTGAATGTCGTCAAGTCTACTTTCTTTCCCGTTCCGGGCACTGGTGCATTACGGGCAAATTCTTCCATGTGCTCCCCGTCCTTTGGCACCGAGCGGGGGATGACGAGCTCACCGGGGCTCAACATGGCGGGCACCGTGTCGTTCTCCTCGCTGTCTCCCTCCACCTTCGCCTTTCCGGGCACGTAGCTTCCCAGCTTCATGCAGATGGCATGGTCGTGGGTTACGCCGCCGTCGGCGTAGCAAGTATAGCCGCCCTTCGCGAACGATGTCGCGCCTGCGGGGGCGTTTCCAGCCGCGTTCATCTGGTAGCCCGGCGTAGATGCTATTCTACCAGTTGTGCTGGGCAGCGCGCCACTTAGGAGTTTTGCGCCTGTTCCGCCAATGGCCGCTCCCGCCGGGCCGCCCATCGCCGCGCCGCCGATGGTGCCGGCCGCCCCTAGTAATGAGCCCGCGAATCCCAATCCCGCGTTCGTTGCGTTCTGGGCCAAGTTAGCCTGATTGGCCGACACGCCAGCTATGCCGCCTGCCTTTGCGAGTTCGTTATTAAATTGTTGTTGGGGGAGAGCCGCGTTGTAGTACACTTGGCCCTGCTTCGCCGCCGTGTTCGCCGCATTGACGTTCTGCGCGTTGCCCACGTTGTACTCTCCTGTCTGAATCTGGTTGGCCACGTTGCCCGTGTTGGCCGCGTTTGTGGCCGCCTGATTGGTGGCGTTGATCTGGTTCTGCGCCGCCGCCTTGGCCTGTGCCTGCGCGTAGTCCGAGGCGTTGACACCCCCTCCGATGTTCGCCATCTGGTTTAGGGCAGCTTCCCGGTTGGCTTCAGCCATCGCTGCAGTCTCCAGTCCCTGCGTAGCCGCCGTGTTTGATGCACCTTGGTTCGCTATGGCTTCTTGCGTCAGGGCAAAATCGCCTCCGCCTTGCCCCATCGCCTGCGCCTGCGTCTGAAGGGCACCCCGCGCGCCGGCTGCTTGCGTGTTTGCCGCATCGATGGTTTGCTGAAGGGCCAGCTTTGCCGCCGGATCGAGTCCCCCCGCATTGGCTATATTTGTGTACTGAGACAGCGCAGCTATCTGCGCCGCACGGGTAGCGGGGTCGAGGGAGATGTTGCCATATGCCGACGGGGCCTGCGTTGCTACCTGAATCTGATTCGGGTTGACGGCCCCCTGCACCGTCTCCAACGGCAAGTTGTTAACCGTCTCGGAGGCGATAGTGGGGACGTTCGCCTGCTGGTAGGCCATGAGGGCCTGATTGAGGTAATTTTGCGCGCTGGTGTCTGATGAATCGAAGAGGCCCATTTTGTTTCTCCTAAGCTATCGTTGGAATCGGCGTACCCGGTCCGGGCGCATTTAGCCCGATAGGTTGCCCTTGGTATTTTGCAAGTGCCGCGAGTAATGCCAAATACTGATTGAACGGGCCGGCGGACACGTTCGCGGGAACTGCCTGAAGACCTCCCGCTATGTCCCCCGCCAGCAGCTGATTGTTCACCTGCGGAAGCGCGGCTATATTGTACGTCCCGGCCTGCGACGCGGTGGCGGGGTTGATTATGGGGGCCGCTATCCCCGTGTTCAACCCGGCCAGTAAGTTCTGAAAAGCCTGCGCTTGAGCATAGTCCTGCGCCGTGGCGGCCTGCTGAATGGTCGGCGCAGGATTTGTCGTGAATGCAGGAACCGCGTTAGCGAAATTGTATGATATAGTTTGCCCCGGCGCGTTCGCCGTCATCCAAGGGTTGATGTTAGAGTTTATAAAGGCCTGCAGCCCCGGATCGATGCCATAGCCTGATGGCAGCGTACCACCCTGCAGGCCCGAGGCTAGGTTCGACGCCTCCGTGTTGGCCGCTTGATACTTATTCTGGAGGTTGCCATACTCCGTATTTACGTTGGTGTTCAGCGCGGCTATTTGGTCCGAAATTTGCTTGTTGGCGGCCGCATTAGTTGCTGCCGTGTTGCCCTGCGCCTGCGATATGCTCCGGTCGATTCCCTGCGCGCCGGTGGACAGGCCGGTTAGAAGGTTTGAGAATGGCTGGTATGCGCTCTCCACCTGATTGAGGGCGGTGGGGCTCTGCGACAGTATAGCGCTGTTGAGGCCGGTCACCGACGTGGAGGGGGCCGCCTCATTCTGGCTGAGTAGCTGCTCGCGCCCGGCCTCCGTGGTGGTCTGCTGCGTGCCCTGCGCTATGGCGTTGTTGATGGCGTTCTGCTGCGCCGTGAAGCCGGGCGTGCCCTCCGCCGACGTCGGCCCACCGTAGGTCGCGTTCAGCAACCCTTGGAACTGCTTCACGTTTCCTTGGTTCCCCGTGAAGGACACGGGATTGGCCGCCTCCTGCGCCAGCACGTCGCCCGCGTTGCTTGGCACCGAGCCGGCGGTCACTTGGCCGCCGATGTCGCCGAGCGTAGAGGCGTTCTGCCCGGCCAACGTGTTGTACTGCTGGCCTATCCCCTGCGTCAGCTTGTTCGCCAGCGGCTCCGCCTGCCCTTGGTTGGCCGTGAGGTACTTGTCCAGCGTCGCGAACGCGCCGCCAGCCCCCGGCTGCCCCGGCTGGGTCGTCGGCGAGCCGACGCTCCCTATGCCGCTAGACGGCGCGAGCTGGACGCCAGCCCCCCCTGACGGGGGGACGGCTCCCTGCGCGGGATTCTTCTGCTCATCATCAGATACCATGTTTGAGACATATGCCATGTTAGTTTACCACCGGGGGCCACCACACACGAATCGTTATTGTATAGGGAACACCGTCTGTCAATCCGGTAATTCCAACAACGTTAAACACACCGTTTAGATAGTTCCATGATACATAGGGTGCAACAGTAAAAATAGGCGAGCTACCATCGGTTGGCTGTATAGACAATACATCCCGACCTAGTGGATTATATGTGTAGTTGGTAACAAAGCTATATACGTTTTTACTAGGCACTGACGATCCGATTATACTGAAAGTCTTTGTCTGCACTATGTCGTTCTGCTCGGGCGTCAGGTTGTTCGACAGTCCCGTGTATATCTGCTGCATGAAGAGGTTGAGGCCGTAGAGCAGCTTGCTCTTCCACGCGCCCTTCGGGGCGTCTCCCAAGTCCTCTTCGGTTATGCGACGATACAGAGGAAGTTGCATACCTATTTCGAGCGGGTCGTCGCCGGCCTGTACGTCAGCACGAGGCCCGCGAAGCTGAAGGACACCATCGCCTGCGATAGGATCAGCTCGAGGTTTAGCCAGTGGGCCCTTCTCGCCTGCAGGGGTATGTAGTTGCGAAGGCTCTGCAGGGTGGCCGAGCCAGAGCCCCAAGGGGCCTCCCCCCACGGGAACGAGCCCCACCCGGCGGAGAACTGGGTCGGGGTGAATATGACCGGCGTTGTACTCGCTATGAAGTCCGTCGAGAAGTTGAACTGTATGGAGTCGAAGTTGATGCTCTGGAAGAACAGCTGAATCTCCTGAAAGAACTTCACCGTGCCGGGGTTCCCGAGGTGATTGGCGTACTCCGCCGTTCCTATTATGGGGGTGAAGAACACGTCTATGTTTATCGGCTGCTCGTATGCCGTGAACGGGGCGGACAGGTTCCACGCGCGCACATCCTTGACGACGAGGTGGGTGGCGTCCGGGATGGCCGTGATGACCGATATAGCCGACACGATGCTCGGCTCGTTGTCGCCCTCCGCGCTAAGCTGAGCGATGGACCAGCCGATGTGCGCCCCCGCCGTGCTCGTGACAGTGAGCATGTTCCCCGAGAAAGACGTAATAGTGGTGGGAATCTCTATGTCCGCAAAGTCTGAGTTGGCGAAAGCCTTTCGTTCCTGAAACAAGAACGGGTAGGTCTCATTTGCCGTAGCGGCGTACAGTCGGTGCTCCGTGGGAGACTCGTGCAGGTCCCATATGGCGATAGGATATCTGTACGTGGTCCATGTCTGCGTGATGATATCGTAGACGTACTGGATCGTCGCCAGATTGAAATTGTCGGCCGTGGATACCGTCGACATGATCCACTTCCTGTCCGTCTCGTATGAGGTGCCGAAGGTTATCCTAGGAAAGTTCGGGTGCAGGTACGAGCTTATCTCCTGCAGCTCGTTCTCGATGGGTCGGCTTATGATCCCCGGCCCCGTTTCCGTTATGGCCACGACGCCCTGATTTGTAAAGGCGAACACTTGGTTCGACATGACCGTGGGGGATTCCGGCGCGGTCAGAATCGTCCCCAGATCAAGGGTGGTGACGGTAAATGGAAAGGCGGTGCCTGTCAACTGAAAGCATCCGTCAGCCTTCAGCACTATGACAGAGTTGCGGAGCGGAAGGCAGCGGAGCCACTCGAAGTACTTGTTACCTACCGAGATTGTATTGGCCACGGGAACGGCTTCTGGCTGCTGAAACTTGGAGCAGTAGCCTGACCCGATGAATCCTCCCGCCAAGGAGAGATTGTCGTTTGGATTGGCGGTTAGCTTAGGGAACCAGCATGTCGAGTTCGACGAGCTGACGCCAAACTGGACGCGGCTTATCCCCTGCTCCTGAAGAACGAAGTCGCCGGGCAACGAGGACGCGCTATTCACGTCGGTGCTATCGTAGGCGTACACCTGCAGCTGGGGCTGCCGGTTCAAGACGCGGATAAGCGACTGCTTGGTGCTCAATATGTCGCTGGCAGGATCGCCGCCACTAAAAACTTTAAACTGGGCCGCCGGAATATTTTCCGCTGCCGCTGCAGTCAGTGTGAATGAGGCGAGACCCGTTGTGACGGTAAACGTGTCACCGATCATTAAAGCCCCCACGCCATTCGTGGACAAAAGGCTCAGAAGGAACTTGTTCTGCGTCGTGGCCGACCCGTATATGACGTATCCCTGAAAGAAGCACACGTCATTGGCTAGAGGCGGTATGTTGTTGGACTGCGCTATGCCCTGCTGGCCAGAATTTGTGTAGAGAGCCGCGCCAAGCAGGGATTCCGGCGTCGAGTCGGTGACGGTAAAGAAGCCGTTGGTTAAGTCCGTCGACGTTGGAAAGCCCTGAATGGTCAGTTGCAGCTCGTCTGACGGCTGAGTCGTACTACTGGCGCTCATCAGCGAGCGGTAGATCGTGAACTGGTCCGTGGTCTTGGCACCGTGCGGGATCGTGAATGTCAGAACGACGTTCCTGCTGCCACCGGAACTGTTGGAAACAATAACGCGAGTGGAAGGGGTGCCCTCCACGGCATTGTGGTTGGCATCCGTGGTGGTCCAAGTCATGCGGTAGGCCACTTCGGTGTTGTTGGCCATGAAGCCTGACGCTCCCGTAAGAGAGGCGGTTCCGTCGAGCCCCGGAAGGCCGCCGGCTTGCACGAGGGGATGCGCCGGGGCGTCCGTCTTCAGCAGCCCCGTCGTGCTCGTCATGTAGAAATTCCCGTTGCTCTGCACCGACCTGTAGGTGTCGGTGAGGGCATAGGCCGGCGGCGAGAAGGGATGCGTCGTCTCGACCCACGAGCCCAAGCCGTTGCTGTCGTACCCAAAGTAGAATCGGGCGGGGTTGGTGTCGGAGGCCGTGGAATCCCCGAACCATATCAGCTTGGAGCCAGCATAGAAGAACTCCTGAAAAATGTTCGTGTGCGAGGAGCCCGTTATGGTCTGCAGGCTGGTCCCGAACTGGCGAATCCCGCGGCGACACGAGAGAATGCCATCGTAGTCAACCACCACATTCTGGGCGACAAGTAGCGAGCCGGCGGGCACTTGCGACAATGCGTTTGGCATTGTGAACAAGCCCTTGCAGGTGAGCTGTATTTCCTGTGGTGAGGTCTCTAGAGTCAAATTAGTCCCACGCGTAAATAGAATTTGGAGTAGTCAAACGAACAACATTGCCGTCCACACGCGGAGTTAAAACGCTTATCAGGTAGTTCTTCATATCGGCGGCTTGACTCATCGCTATGTTGAATCCCTGCACGTCTCCGTGAATCTCGAGGCACTTGGCGGCTCCCAGCTGCAGCAGCAGGTCGTAGCCGGGGGAGAACGGGACTTGGGCGACCGGGGACTGGCCGGCTAGGCATATCCAGTCCCCCACCTTCAGCGAGACGTTCCCGAGGCTGTCGACTGGCAGCGTCGTGAAGGTCATAATGAGCCCCGATATCCCCGTGCAGACTGAATCGTCCTGCAGGGCGTTGAAGTTGGGGACGTTGGATATCATGTCGTAGGACACGGCCGTCGAGAAGGTGCTCGGCACGTTAGTGACGGTCACGTTGTTGCCGGATATGCTGACAACTTGGGCGCAGGCCGCCACCAAGGCCAGATCGTTGGGCTGGCGGATATAGCGCATCCGAAGGAACTTGTAGGCGGGCGTGTTGCCGGCGATAGAGCCCAAGAAGAGTACCACGTCGTTGTTCTGGAGGTAGAATCCCCACAGGGCAGGGTTGATGGCCAACCCGGTCGAGTTGACGTTAGACATCGTGTCCTCCGGGCGCAGCCGAGGGATACGAATCTCGTTGTC
>Ga0307479_10002951_pt1 | contig 15451 bp, 14 predicted proteins | sample atmos_gasesECM4C_FD_203743 | JGI IMG/M metagenome (GOLD analysis project Ga0307479, IMG submission 203743) | Hardwood forest soil microbial communities from Morgan-Monroe State Forest, Indiana, United States - atmos_gasesECM4C_515 | ecosystem: Environmental > Terrestrial > Soil > Temperate... | reverse complement strand
CAAGGCCAATGCCGCGGAGGCGATCAGCAGCATCCCGCCAGCCGATTCAAGCTTCAGGAAGCTGGTCAGCGCATCGGAGAGGTTTCGAAAACGCGTTTCGACCACCGACACCTCTATCCTGCTTTCATCGTGGCGGGTGCTCTTGTGGCCAGCGGCACCGTAAAGCGAAGCACCGCACCGCCCTCACCTCGGTTCTCCGCCCAGATCCTGCCGCCGCAGGATTCAACGATCTCACGCGCGATCGCCAATCCGAGTCCGATTCCTTTCTCCTTGGTCGTGTAAAACGCTTCGAAGACGGTTTCGAGCTTGTCCTTCGGGATGCCCGACCCGGAGTCGAAAATCGAGACACCGACCTCGGCGTCACCAAACTTTCCCGTCTGCATCAGCACCTGGCGCTTGCCCGGCTCGCGGGCGAGCACGGCGTCCACCGCGTTCATCGCCAGAATCAAGACGACTTGCTGCAGCTGGATCGGATTGGCCCGCATGGGCAACCCCTGCTGATCCAGAGCGGTATTGAGGACCACTCCCTTTGCGCGGGCCTCTGCGGCCAACAAAGCCTGCGTGTCAAGGACCAGCTGGTTCAGATCCAACTCCTGGACAGTACCCTCTCGGCCCGCCAAAGACTCGCGCAGGTATTCAATGATACTCACCGCACGCTGGTCGTCCCGCCGAATGTCCCCGAGAATCTCCCGGGCGAGCGCGACGTCGGGCGGATTTTTCCCGAGATAAAGCTCTGCCGCATCGGCGTTACTGAGGATGGCCCCCAAAGGCTGTCTGAGCTCATGCGTTATCGCACCGGACATCGCGTTCAGCTTGGTATAGCGGTTCAGACGGGCCACCTCAGTCAAAAAAAAACGAGACGTTCGCTCGGCGAGGCGCCGCCGGCGTCGTTCCACCAGAAAGGCGAAGATCAACGCAAGCACAACCAAGGCCAAAGCGAGAGCAGAAACGATCTGCACGGATGTCACCCCCAAAACGCGGCTCGCCGAATACAAAAGTCGGCCCCCGCGCGCAGCTTTGTCGTGCCGCTCTTACAGGGCGGACTTGCCGGCAGTCTAGCAAGGCAGCATTTGATCTCGCTCCCCGCGGACCCGTGAGGTCCTCGCACGCGTTTACAATGACCGCGTGCCGAATGGATGCTGCGTCGCATGACAATATGATGACGCCTCCCACAACCATCTCCGCCACCGCGCTGCGCAAGGCAAGCGTCGCCTTGTTGTTGCTGGCCAGCATATTGTTTGCGATCGCCGGCGGACCCGCCCGGGCTGCCGCCGGTGAAACGCTCGCGCAAGTCAAATCCCGTGGCACCTTGCGCTGCGGCGTGGGCCAAGATTCTCCCGGCTTTGCCAGCAAGGACGCAGCTGGCCGCTGGTCGGGGCTCGACGTGGACTTCTGCCGCGCGGTGGCCGCCGCGGCGCTCGGCGATGCCGGCAAGGTGACATTCGTCCCTCTGCGGGCCTCGGAGAGATTCCCCGCGCTGCAGGCGCGCACCATCGACGTGTTGGTGCGCCAGACTACGTGGACGTTGTTACGTGAGGGCAACCTCAAGGTGCTGTTCGCCGGTGTCCTGTTTTACGACAGCCAGGGATTCCTGGTGCCCGCGGATAGTGGCATCAAGGCGGCTGCGCAACTAAAGGGCGCCACCGTGTGCGTGGTGAAGGGCACCACGAGCGGCCAGAATCTGGCGAACTACTCTGCGGAAAACGGTCTGGACATCCAGCCGCTCGTCAACGAATCCATGAGTGGGTCGCTGGAGGCTTTGTACGCCGGGCGCTGCCGCGCTCTTACCTCGGACGCCTCGCAGCTGGCCACCGTGCGCCTGAGCTCACCAGGCGGCCCACGCGCTTACCTCTTTTTGCCCGAGCGCATCTCGAGGGAGCCGCTCGGCCCAGTGGTGCGCTCCGGTGACGACGACTGGTTCACGTTGGTGCGCTGGGTACTGTTCGCGCTGGTGGGTGCCGAGGAAGCCGGCCTCACGCGCACCGGCCTGAGCGAGCGCGTGCGCAACCAGGTTGCACAGCGGACTCTTGGCAGTGTCGAGCATTCCGGCCAAGCGCTCGGTGTCGATGACGACTGGGCGATCCGAGTCGTGCAAAGCGTCGGCAATTACGGCGAAATCTTCGAGCGCAATCTGGGCCGCGACAGCGCGTTCAAGATCGAGCGCGGGCCAAACAAGCCGTGGACCCAAGGCGGACTGATGTACGCGCCACCGTTTCACTGACCAATCTTTTTTTTGACCATTCGAAAAAAATAGAGGGCGGAAGAGAGGGCCCTCGTCGATGACCGACCTGCAGAACTACACCATCTTCGCCGTGTTTGCCGGGGTCATCCTCGTGATCGCGTTCAACGTGATCGACATGACGCTCGCGGCGTTGCTCGGGGTGAGCATCCTGTTGATCTTGGGGATACTGACACAGCAGGACATTCTGAACTCGTTCAAGTTCTCCCAAGGAATGCTGGCGCTGTTGTTCGGCGGCATGGTGATTGCTCGAACGCTGTCGCCGACAGGCATCTTCGAGCACGTAGGCGCGCGCTTTCTGCTGGCAACGCGTGGCAGCGGCAGGCGCTTCCTGTTGATGCTGATCGCCATGGTCGCGCCGATCTGTGCGTTCCTTCCTAATGCGACGACGGTCATCCTGCTAGCGCCCATCATCATCCGCGTCGCGGTGGCGCTCGAGCTGGACTTCGTCGGACCCATGGTATTGACCGCGATCGTCAGCAATTCCGCCGGGCTGCTCACGCTGGTCGGCGACCCTGCCACCTTCATCGTCGGAAGCTCGATCGGCATGACGTTCGGGCAGTATCTGCGCCACGTGAGCCTCGGCGGGCTGCTGGCGGTGCTGATCGTGATTCCGCTGTTACCGAAGGTGATGCCGGACATCTGGAAGGCGCGGCGCGAGCTGCCCGCCGATCTGCGCCCGCAGCCGCTCGAGCGGCCGGGATTGTGCATGGCGGCATTGGGGGTGCTCGGCCTGATGATCGCGCTTTTCGTGTTCGGCGAGGACCTGCCTGCACGCGTCGTGCCGCCGTCGGTCGCCATCATCGCGGCGTCGCTCGCACTGCTGGTGGTCTATGCCGCGAAAGTCGAGCCGGTCGAGAACGTATTGAAGGACGTCGACTGGAAGACGCTGATTTTCCTGTGCTGCATGTTCTGGCTCGTGGAAGCGTTCACCAAGACGGGCGTCGTGCAGACCCTTTCGCACCAGCTGCATGCGGGGTTCGGCGGCCAGTTGCGGCTGGTCGCCCTGGTGATGCTGTTTGGGATCGCGCTTGCCTCAAGCGTGCTCGCCAACACGCCGGTCGTTGCCACGTCGATCCTGCTGATCAAGGGTTACCTGGTGGCAGCCGAGCTGGTGCCCGAACACGCGCTCGGACCCACGTTTACCGCCTGGCCGGAAGCGACTTTGCCGGTTTTCATCGCCATGATGTTCGGCGCGACGCTCGGCGGCAACTCGACGCTGATCGGCGCGGCAGCGAACGTTGTGAGCGCCGGCATCTGCGCGGCCAACGGCAAGCGCGTCACGTTCGTGACGTTTCTGCGCTACGGCCTGCCGATCACACTGGTGCAGCTCACCGTGTCGGCGCTTTATGTCCTGGTCCTGTTCTACCGGATTTGACGGGCTCGCGCCGGGTGACCGATTGCGGTTTACGGATAGCCAAACCGCACCCGTTCGAATATTGTCTTTGAACGACCTGTGGCACTGCGTGAGTGCTGATCAGCCGCGCATCGCTTCAGTTTCAAAATCTCATAGGAAGAATTTCCATGCATAAACTCCTGCTCGCTCCTTTTCTCTTCGTCGGAGTTCTGGCGCTTCCAGCGGGCGCTCAAACCGCAACCACCCAGATGTCGAGTGAACCCGGCAAGGTGCATGTGCAGCAGACCGTCACGATGCAGGCTCGAATCGTCGCGATAGACAGAGCGGATCGAATCGTTACGCTCAAGGGACCCACTGGCGATACGGTCGATGTCGTTTGCGGGGACGAAGTCAGGAACTTCGACCAGATCAAGCTTGGCGATCAGGTCACCGCACGTTATGTGGAGTCGTTGTACCTCGAGCTCAAGAAGACCTCCACCGGCGTGCGCGAGCGCGTCGAAGGCGAGGCGGGGGCTCGTGCAAAGCTGGGTGAGCGTCCTGCCGGCATGGCCGTACGGGAGGTCGTCATTCTGGCCGATGTCACCGATGTCGATCCGAAGAACCAGACCATCACACTCAGAGGCCCCAAGAAGTCCGTCACGCTGCCGGTCAAGAACCCCGACCAGTTCAAGGTGGTGAAGAAGGGGGACCAGGTCGAGGCGACCTATACGCAGGCCTTTGCGATTTCTGTGGATCTCGCGCCCGTCCTGAAGAAGTAGTTCAATCGCAATACTGTCCGCTCGGCACCGGCGTTACAGGACAAGGGTGCTCGACCGCCCCATCCACAGCACGCTGAGATTAAAGAGGCGTGCAGGAGCCAAACAGGACAAAGGCGCCGTCGCGATTGGTCAGCGTCGCTGACATGTGACCACCCTCCTGATCGAGCGCGATCGACCAGCCGTAGCCGAGCTCATTACCTTGTAGCAGAACCTGCGACTCGCCTTTCTCGATCGAGACGATCGGCGTGGTGCGCTTCGGCCCGATCACGACCTTCTTGCCGAAGTCGATGCGAATGAAAGCCGGGGCGCCGATATCCCCAGGAACGCCCCTCTCGCACACCGCGCCGGGTGTGCAATCCATGGCCTCGACCGGGGCGCAGATGATCGTCTTCGAGCCGTCGAAATCGGCGGCTGTCGAGGGCCCCGATGCGGCCAGAGCGAGCGCCGCGAGCCCGATACGAGCGGAGATTGTCATGGTTGCCTCATTGGTTACTGGACGGTATATCCGCGGCCTCCCAGGCATGCGGCCTGGGCGCGATTGAAGGTGTTGAGCGTCTCCTGTCGGCCAGCCTGCGCCTGCTTTTCGGCCGAGGCGTTGTTCGCGCTCGCCCGGCCCATGCCTCCCATGGTGCCGACCACCGCGCCGATGGCGGCGCCTTTGCCCGCATTGCCCGCGATCGCGCCGATCGCTGCGCCGCCGGCCGCGCCCATCGCAGCGCCGCCGACCACCGTTTTGCCACTGGACTGCTTCTGCGCCTGCGCCGGCGCGCCGGCCAGAGCGACCGGATCGATACCGGTGGACTGCTTGGCCCACACGTAGCATTCGCCCTCGTCTTTACTCTGCTGTTCCGGGGTCTGCCCCTTGGCCGGATAGATAATGAGCTGCTGGGCAATGGCGCCCGCCGCCAATGACAGCGACGCACCGCTGATCACGATCCGGATGAATTTCAACATCTTCAACCCCCTTGACTGAAACGCGAATTAAACCGCCAATACGCTACATCATTGCGGCAGATGTCGCAGCGTGGCAGATGGCCATTCGCAAAAAAAGCGGCCATAGTCCGTCGCGAAGCGGCCCAAATGCAGGAAACCCGAGCGCATGGCCACATCGGTCACCGAGGTACCGGGAGCTGCGTCGCGCAGTTGACGCCGGGCCCGGTTCAGACGTAGCACCTTCAGATAGGCCATCGGCGACATCCCGAATCGCTCGAGAAAACCCAGATGCAGAGATCGTTCGCTTGCGCCGACCCAGTCGCAGATATCGAAAAGCGTGATGGGCGCATCGATTCGAAGCCGTATGAACTCTTCGGCACGCCGCGCCAGCACCTGGCGCCGGGCCGGCAAGGATCGGCCAGGAGGCGGCCCAGCGATCCCCAGCAGCGCGTTGAGAACGCTGTGCTCAACCATCCGGGCCACATGCGGGTTGGACAGCGCCGCCGGATCGCGCTGTACCCTCGCGAAAACCAACAACCAGCAGTGCGCGAGCCTGGTGCGAGCCGCCACAGTACCGAGATTCATTCTGCCATCGACGACGCGTGACTCAAACGGTTCGCCCCAGAGCGCCGCCGCGTGCCGCTGCAAGAGGCTGACGCCGACCGACATCAACAGAAATTCGCAGGTCTTCGCGCCCCGAAAGTCGACTTCGGTGCCCTCTTGCTCGGTCACGACCTCCTTGCCGCCTATGGCGGCGCCGTAGAAGCTGGGAGCGGGGTTCGATCCGATTGGGACGGCGATCGCCCGGGTCCCCTGGGGCGCTTGCCCCCGAGCTTGGATGGCCGTGTTCCACGACACACGGCCCATTTGCATGTGGGCCGTGTGCGCGATGGCAATCTTGCCGAAAAACCGCCCGGGCCGAAGCTGCGTGCACTCTCGGTTCCAACCGACCGCTGTGGCGGTCAGATCGTCGATGTCGCGGGACTGAACGGTCGCGAGCAGGCCTGCCGGAAATAGTGCTGGCTGATCATTCTCGGACCGTCGAACCTCCCCGAGCCCAGGCGCATTCGTTCTTTGCGCAACCAACCAGCCCACCGCTCCGGGTGGACGACGCACGGCAGGCTCAGTTTGCATCTCCCCCTCCACCGTCGCGCCCAAATTTCGCCCCGTCTGAAGTCACGGCTCGAGTACCGCTGGCCGGTGGTGTGTCGTGAAGCCAATATTGGCACTGCGGTTGCCGGTGCGCCATTGTCCCTAAGGACAAGGGGTGCCCTGCGCGCCGCGGCGGATAGCAGTTTCCGGATAGTCAACCTGAACATGTTCGGATAGCCTCGTCCAACATCCCACAAGTGCGAGTGCGCCGCCGGCCAGTTATGCAATCGTCATTAGAAAAGAACCAGAAATCTGCACCCGCTCGCCCCGCCACAGGTGTCCACTTAGGGTGAATTAGCGACGGCATGTAACGGCGCGTACCGGGTTTCAGGGAGTACCAAGGCGACCACGTGACGGTATGGGCAAGAGTGAAATCATCGCCTGTCACGAATGCGATTTGTTGCAGCGGGCCCCTGAAGGTCGGGGCGTCGCTCGCTGTGCACGCTGTGGTGCCGTTCTCTTCCGAAGTTCGCCTGCCAGCTTTGATCGCACGCTTGCCTACACGCTCACGGCGGTGAGCCTGTTCATCCTCGCCAACGCCTTTCCCATCATTCGGCTGGAGATCAGCGCCAACGTCATCTCGACCACGCTGCTCGGAGCGGTTCGTACGCTTTTGGACCAGAACATGCCCGAGATCGCAGTGCTCGTGTTCATCACCACCTTCCTGGTACCCGCGGTTCAGCTGGCCGCCATGCTGTACCTGCTGCTGCCCTTGCAGTTTGGACGCATGCTGCCCGGCGTACCGAAGGTTCTCGGCCTTCTGGGCCACATCAAGCCCTGGGGCATGGTCGAGGTGTTCATGCTGGGCCTTCTGGTCTCGGTGGTAAAGCTTCACAGCCTGGCGCGCGTGGTGCCCGGTATCGCGCTTTGGTCTTTCTGCGGTCTGGTGGTCGTGATGCCGGCGATGGCGGCAGCTTTTGATCCGCGCGATCTATGGCGCCGAATCATGGCGCCGGGTTCCGGTTCCGCGATGACAGCACTCCCACTCACTGCCGCTGACGCGGGATGGCTGGTGTGCCACACCTGTGGCCTGGTCAGCCGCGCCGGAGTCGCCGATGCGGAAGCCCGCTGTCCGCGCTGCGGCGATCGGCTGCACCTGCGCAAGCACAACAGCATCGCGCGCACCTGGGCTCTGATGATCGCAGCCGCCATTCTGTACATCCCGGCGAACCTGTTGCCGGTCATGAACACGAGTTCGCTATTCGGCTCCGAACGCGACACCATTATGAGCGGTGTCGTGTATTTATGGGTCAGCGGTGATGCGCCGCTGGCGCTGCTGGTGTTCTTCGCCAGCATCACCGTGCCTGTTCTGAAATTGCTGGCACTGGTGGTGCTGCTCGTGTCGGTCCAGCGGCGTTCGACCTGGCAGCCTCAGCAGCGCGCCAAGTTATACCGGCTGGTCGAGTTTGTTGGACGCTGGTCCATGCTGGACATCTACGTGGTCACCGTCATGGCCGCACTCGTACAACTGCAGTCGCTGGCGACGATCACGGCAGGTCCGGGAGCGGTCGCCTTCGGCGCGGTGGTGGTGCTCACGATGTTCGCTGCACTGTCCTTCGACCCGCGTCTCATTTGGGATCCTGTGAAAGCGAAAAATGCCTGAACCTTCGAACCCCCGTCGGGCCGACGAGCTGCCCTATGCCGTTATCGAGACTTCCCGGCGCTTCAGACCGCAGCTCGTCTGGGTCATCCCCATCGTCGCCGCGTTGATCGGTGGATGGCTCGCGGTCAAAGCAATCCTCGAACACGGTCCCACCGTGACCATTACCTTCGTCACCGCACAAGGCATCGAGGCGGGCAAAACCAAGATCAAATACAAGAACGTCGATATCGGCGAGGTCAGAACCGTCACGGTATCCGATGATGACAAACGGGTCATCGCGAAGGCCGAATTCAGCAAGGCGGCGGCAAAGTACCTGGTGAAGGACACCCGCTTCTGGGTGGTGCGTCCACGCGTTGGCGCAGGCGGCATCTCGGGCCTGGGCACGCTGTTCTCGGGTGCGTACCTCGGAATCGATGTGGGCAAGTCACGCGAAACGCAACTCACCTTCACCGGACTCGAGGTGCCTCCCGTCATCACGTCCGAAGTTCCGGGGCGAGAGTTCGTTTTGCACAGCAAGAGCATCGGCTCGCTCGACGTCGGCTCGCCCATTTATTTTCGTCACATCCAGGTCGGACAGATCGTGGCATACGATCTGGACACGGACGGAAAGGGAGTGACGTTCCGGGTCTTCATCAATTCTCCCTATGAACGCTATGTCACGACCGACACGCGATTCTGGCACGCGAGCGGTGTGGACATGACCCTGGATGCCAACGGCGTACGCGTACAAACGGAATCACTCGCCACCATTCTGGCCGGAGGCATCGCGTTCGAAGATTCGCCCGATATGCAAGGAGCGCCTGCCGCCGAGGCCGGCTTGAAGTTCAACCTGGCATCGGATCGGGTGCAGGCGATGGCGCGTCCGGACCGAACCGTGATGCACTTCCAACTGTACTTTGGGGATACGCTGCGTGGACTCTCACCCGGGGCGCCGGTCGACTTTGGCGGCGTGATCATCGGTGAGGTGACGGCGATCAGTCTCGAGTTCGACCAGCAGTCGAAACAGCTGCGTTTCCCGGTCTCGATCGACGTGTTTCCCGACCGTTGGCAAGGGCTCTATCGGAAAGGGGCGGTCACGATGCAAGAGGCCCTTGGCCAGGATCGCGGGCTCGATCTTCTCGTGGAAAAGGGCTATCGCGCGCAGTTGCGCACGGGAAATTTGATCACCGGCCAGCTCTACGTGGCCTTCGACCGCTTTCCGCACGCACCGCAGGCCAGGGTCGACCGCACCAAGACCCCGCCGGAGGTGCCGACCACGCCGGGCAGCCTGACGCAGTTGCAGGAGACGCTGTCGACGATTGCGACCAAGATCCAGCGCATTCCCATGGAGGAGGTCGTGAACGATGCGCGGCGCGCGCTTCAAACGCTCAATCGCACGCTGGAGAGCACGGATCAGCTCGTCAGGCAGATCAACGGCGACATCGCACCCGACGTTGCCGCCGTGCTGGTCGATGCGCGCAAGACGATGGACACCGCAAGGCTGACCCTCGCGTCCGATTCGCCCCAACTCGTCCAGGTTCGCCAGGCCATGAGCGAGCTCGCGCGAGCCGCCGAGTCTGTGCGCCTGCTCGCCGACACGTTGGAGAAGAATCCCGAATCGCTGATCCGCGGCAAGAAAGAGGACAAACCATGAAATGCGTGCCGGTATTGCATAGAGCAATCGCTGCCGCACTGCTGCTGCTCGCAGCAGGATGCGGCTCCTCGCCGCCGGTGCGGTACTACACCCTTGCTGCGGACCAGAGTCCGGCCAAGGCCGAAGTGTCGGACAGCCCGGCCGGCGCGTACGCCGTCGCCGTAGGCCCTGTGACGGTGCCGGCTGCCGTCGACCGGCCCCAATTCGTAGTCCAGGTTGCTCCCAACCGCGTAGCCCTGCTCGACGATCAGCGCTGGGCTGAACCTCTGAACAGGGGAATTCCGCGCGCGATCGCGTCCGACCTCGCCGGGCTGCTCGGTGTTCCCACGGTCATGTTTCCTCAGGATTCGCTGGCCGATGTCAAGTATCGCGTAGCGATCGAGATCCGAAGCTTTATCTCGGTTCCGAACGAGGCGGCAACCGTCGAGGCCTCCTGGACAGTGTTCGGACCCCACGATGCGGTCAAGCGTGGCCAGTTGCTCGCCCGCGAGCCGGTCAAGGACGGCGGATACGACGCTCTGGCTGCGGCGCACGGGCGTGCCTTGATGAGAATCAGCCACGAAGTGGCAGCAACGATCCGAAGCGAGGAGACAGGTCGCTCGGAGGCGCGCTCAGGCCAGTGAGGTCATGCTGGCGGCTCACGAGGCAGGATCCCGTCCGATGACCTGGTTGAACCAGCACAAGTACCTGCTTCTGCTCGCCACATTGTGCTGCCTCTTTATCGGGCAATCGACCGCTCACGGCTTGACGGGCGGGCGGGTTTTTTCCGAAGTCCTCGTCGCGCTGATCAGCCTGGCAGTGCTGCTCGTCGTGTTCGAGCGTCGGCGCGACCGAGCCATCGCCCTCGCAGTCGCGATTGTGGCGGTCTTGAGCAGCTTGGCCCGTTACCTCCCATCGGCAGGGCCCTACCAGGTGTCACTCACCACTGTCCATTACGTCCTGCTCACCGTGTTCCTCGGCTACGCCGTCGCGGTAATCCTGGGAAACATCTTCAAGAAGGGCGCGGTGGGCGTCGACGACGTCCTGGGCGCGATCAGCGGATACCTGATCGCCGGCTTCGCCTGGTCGAGCCTGTACGCGCTCACCGACAGCCTGGCGCCCGAGTCCTTCACCCTGGCACCCGCGTTCGTCTCGCTGCTCTCTGACTGGCACGGACGCACCGCGGTGTTCAACTACTTCAGCATGGTGACGCTGACCACCATGGGGTACGGGGATATCACCCCCGCGCGCGCGCCGGCCACCGCGTTCGCCATGCTGGAGGCGGTATTCGGACAGTTCTACATCGCAGTGGTCGTGGCGCAACTGGTCGGTGCGAGGATGGCAGGCGGCGTACGACAGGATTGCCGGTGAGTTCTTTGAGCTTGCAGTTTCCGGATATCCAACCCGCTCAATTGAGGGCAAGATCAATGCAGACTGCCACTGGACTCTCAGTGAGTTCACGAAAACTTGTCCGCAAATCGCGTGTTCTGACCGAAGCGGACCGGCTGCGCATCGTCCTCGAATCGTTCGAGGGTCGATCGCTCGTGTCCAAGGTCGCGCGCCGCAACGGTGTCGATCCGCGTGAGCTGTCTCGCTGGCGCCGAAGCTATCGAGCGGGGACGCTTGGCGGCGTCGGTACCGATTTGCAGACCGTGCCCGTTTCGGAATTAGCCGGAGCAACGCAGCGCATTCGCGAGCTGGAGCGGGAGCTGGGTCGCATGGCGCTGGAAAACGCGATGCTTCTGGAAGCGGTCGAGTTCGCGAGCTTGCCCGCGTCACGCAGGGGGCGGACGACTGCCGTGAAGAAGCGCAGGAAGTGAGCGACGTCCAAGCACCGCCACCCCGTACCACTCACTGATTGAACCAGGCGTACTGCCAGACGACGGTGACTGTCTGGAAACTGGTACCCGTGCGGGCCGTCACACCGTTGCTGTAGTTGAACTTGATCGAATTGCGCGTGTCGACCGCCTTCGACACGGTCAATCCGCCGCGCGTATTCTGTTGAAGATCGTTGTCGACCTTACCGTTCACGCTGGTGCGCCCGCCCACGTAGTAGGTTCCATCTGCTGCAAACCAGAAGCCTGGTCCGACGTTGTAAATGATGTGGCCTTGCAGCGCGAACAACGGCTTCTGGCTGCGAGTATTGCCGTTGAGGAAATTGTCGTTGTCGGTATAAAACGTGGCACCGGCGATGGACTCAAACGTCCAGTGCTTTCCGGACGCCACCGAGACGCCCGCCTCGGGCTTGAAGGACCAGCGATTGGTACCGATGTTGATCAGCTTCGACGAGTCGTACTGCCCCACCGGAGCGGTGGCCAGCAGGCCAACGCCGATAATGGTCTGCTGCCTGTAAGCAGGGAAGTCCTTGGGCAACAGTGCGGGTGCGCCATACAGGTTCATCGCCACCCGCAGTGCCGGGTCGCCAAGGCCCGAGACACTTCTGTTTCTCGGCTGACCGAACACGTTTCCGCTGGCGGACACCTGCGCGTAGGGCAACAGCAGGTTCATGATGCCGGATTGGCCCCAGGCCTTCAGCGCACGCGAATACGCGATCGCTTCCAGGTAGACGGTCGCGCTGGCATTCTGGATCGGCAAAGATGGGTCCACGGCCACGTCACCGCTCGAGCGGCTGACGTTCATTGACAGGAAGTTGGCTCCGACCGGCACATTCGCAAAAGCCCGCGGATCCAGCGATTGAGCTCGGGCAGGCTCGAGCGAGGAGCAGACAAGCGCGCAGGCGGCGGCGCACCCCACCGCCCGCCATGGCGTCACAAGAACAGTTACCGCGCCGGTGCGTCGGTGCCGGTTGCGGTCATCTTGTCCGCGGTATCGACCCACCCACCTCCCATCGCCAGGTAGATGTTGGCGAGCGAGCCGAACAGCTGTGCGCGCGTGGCGGCCAGATTGAGCTCTTCCGGAAACAGCTGCTGCTCCGCCTGCAGAACGGTCGTGTACGACTCGTAACCGCCGTCGAAAAGGGTCCGCGAAAGTCCCTCGTAGTCCTGCAGGGCCTTGACGAGCCTCTCCTGCGCTGCGAGTTGCTCGCCCAGCTGCTCGCGTGACGACAGCGCGTCTTCCATGTCGGCGAATGCGGTTTGAATCGCAAGTTCGTAGTTGACCAAGGCCGCCTTCTTCGCCGCTTCGGCCTGCGCGACCTGGCCGGAGATCGCCCCCGCGGTGAATATCGGTCCAGCCACCGAACCGGCGTAGTTCCATACCTTGGACGGGCCCTTGAACAGGTTGTCCAGCTTGGCGCTTGCGGTGCCCGCAGCGCCGGTCAACGAGATGCTCGGAAAGTAGAGTGCCTTGGCGGCACCGATCTGAGCATTCGCTGCCACCAGCTGCTGCTCGGCCTGCAGAAGATCGGGGCGGCGCTCGAGCAGCTCCGATGGCACGCCCTCCGGAACCGGCGGCAGCACCAGCGCGAGAATCGACTTGCCGCGAGGTATCTGACCCGGATTACGTCCCAGCAGGATGGACAGCCCGTTCTCCGTGGTCGCGATCTGAGCGCGAATCTGCGGAATCTTGGCTGCGGCCGACTCGAACTGCGACAGCGACTGTGTGACCGTCAACTGCGAGGTCTGACCGTACTGGAACTGCAACTTGAAAAGGTCCAGCGAGTCCCCGTAGGTCTTCAGGGTCCGCTGGCTGATCTCGAGCTGCTCGTCCAGGCTACGCAACTGAATGTAGGTCACGGCGACCTGCGCGACGAGCGAGAGAATCACCCCGCGCCTCGCCTCGTCGGTAGCCAGCAGGTTCGCCTGCGCCGCCTCGCTCAGGCGGCGGACGCGGCCCCATAGATCGATCTCCCAGTTCACCCCACCGAGCAACTGGTAGGAGGTCGAGGGATTGGCCACGCCGCCCGGTACCGGGATGGCGTTGTTCTGCGACGATCGGGTGCGACCCGCCGCGCTCTGGTAGCTCACTTGCGGAAACAACGCCGAGCGCGTCTGCACCAGAATGGCCGCGGCCTGCTCGACATTGGCGGCGGCGATCTTCACACTCTTGTTGTTGGCGAGCGCATCGGCGATCAGCTGGTCCAGAACCGGGTCGCCGAACTGCTTCCACCATTCGGCGTTGGCCGCTGCGACCGCAGCCGGCTCATACAGATAAGTCTTGGGCGTGTCGACCTGCGGCCGCCGATAGTCGGGGCCGAACATGCAACCGGCGAGCAGCATGGCAGCGAGAGCAAGAGCGCTCGGTATGCGCACCCTAAGCTTCCTCCGCGCTCTTCTTACGCCCGGAGACCTTCGCGCTTGCGGTCTCCAGCATCCAGTAGAACATCGGGATGAAAAATATCGCGATCACTGTGGCTGCCAGCGTACCTCCGATGACGCCAGTGCCGATGGAGTGCCGGCTATTGGCGGAAGCGCCGGTGGCGAGCGCCAGCGGCAGCACGCCCAGGACGAACGCAAAAGAGGTCATGACGATCGGCCGCAGCCGCAACCGCGCTGCCTCCGCTGCCGCATCAAAGAAGGACATCTTCTCCTTGCGGTTCTTTTCCACCGCGAATTCGACGATCAGGATCGCGTTCTTGGCCGCCAGTCCAATGAGCGTGAGCAGGCCGATCTGGAAGTACAGGTCGTTTGGAATGCCCCGCAGTGCAATGGCCACCAGCGCGCCGAGCAGGGCAAACGGCACCGCCATCATTACGCCCACCGGCAGCGACCAGCTTTCATACTGGGCGGCGAGAATCAGGAACACGAAAATCAGGCCAAAGACGAAGGCGAGAGCCGAGGTCGAGCCGGAACCCTGCGCCTCGCGCGCTACTCCGGCCCATTCGATGCCGTAGTTCGCGGGCATGACGCCCTCTGCGACCTCGCGTATCGCCGCGAGCGCTTGACCCGCGCTCACGCCTGGACGGGGTCCAGTGGTGATCTGTATGGCCGGGTAGTTGTTGAAACGCGTTACCAGATCCGGCCCCGTCACATAGCGGGTCCTGACCAGCGCGGACAACGGAACCATTTTTCCTTCGCGGTTCCTGACATAGAAACGCCCCAGATCCGACGGCGTCATTCGATATTGGGGCTCCGCCTGCAAGATCACCTGCCACAGGCGCGAATCTTTGGGGAACTGGCTCACATACAGCGAACCGAACATCGTTTGCAGGGTGTTGAAGACGTCCTGGACCGGAATGCCCAGAACTTCCGCCTTCTCGCGGTCAACGTCGGCGAGCAGCTGCCGGTTGGTGGCACTGATAGTGACGATCACGCCGGCCAGCTCCGGACGCGCCTTGCCCTTTTCGACGATCTCCCTGGCAACGTCGGCGAGCTGGGCGTAATCGCCGCCGCCCTTCTGCTGGATCCACATCTGAAATCCGGCGGTGGTGCCCAGACCCGGAATCGAAGGCGGGTTGACCGCGAGCACCAGTGCTTCCTGGATGTCCGCATAGGCCTTGCCCGCGCCCGCGAGGATCGCCGGCGCCTCGAGCGACGCGCCATGGCGCTCCTCGTAGTCCTTGAGCGAAACGAACAGGACCCCGGCATTGGTCTTGTTCTGCGAGTCGAGCAGACTGTAGCCGTTGACTTCGGTCACGTTGGCGACCGCCGGGCTGTCGTGCATGAACCGCGAGGCCTTGGCCCCGACCGCGGCGGTGCGGTCCAGGCTTGCCGCGTCCGGCAGGAAATAGGCCACGAAGAGATAGCCCTGGTCCTCCTGCGGCACGAACCCTATCGGCAGCAGTTTGAACAACCACACGGTGCCGGCGAGAACCAGGGCGAACGCGAGCAGACTTCGTACCCAGGACCGAATGACCCATTTCACCCCACGCATGTATCCGTGGGCGATGCGGTCGAAC
>Ga0307479_10002950_pt1 | contig 15454 bp, 14 predicted proteins | sample atmos_gasesECM4C_FD_203743 | JGI IMG/M metagenome (GOLD analysis project Ga0307479, IMG submission 203743) | Hardwood forest soil microbial communities from Morgan-Monroe State Forest, Indiana, United States - atmos_gasesECM4C_515 | ecosystem: Environmental > Terrestrial > Soil > Temperate... | reverse complement strand
CATCTTCTCTATTTGGACCGCCCTGACAACATTGCCTTCGTGAAAGAGAGTGTGGAGGAGGACTACCCCCTGAGACAGGAATTCTTCCAGTTGGAATCGTCTATCCATCAGAGATGTCTTCAGCTCGCTGGTTATCAGTGAAGTGCAGCCAGAGTCTGCTAGAGCGTCAAAGAAGGCGACAGTGGCTCTTCGCTTCTTCAACTCCTCTATGTAGCGAAGCATTAGAGAAGTGACGGGGTCCAGGGCGATCCTACGAACATTCTCCCCTTCAACGACCTTGTTGATGGTCTTCAGGAGCTCCGTAAAGTCTGAAACGTCGGTCAGGGAGCCGCCGTACGGTGAAAGGCGGTTGCTCTCAACGCCAGATCTTCTCAAACCACTTGCGTCAATGAACAGCAGTTTACCCTTCTTCTCCATCCCATCGATATCCCAGTCGTAGGACTGAAGGTTTCTCTTTACATGATCCGGATGCTCGTCTAGAGTTACGTAGAGTCCCGTTTCGCCGAGCATGGCGCCGTGGTAGAGATATTGCAAGGCGAATGTAGTCTTGCCTGAACCCGGGCTCCCAACGACTAGAATACATCGTCCGTCCGGAAATCCTCCTCCTAGAAGCTCGTCCAGACCCTTGATGCCTGTGGGGACTCTGTCCAAGAAGAATGCCAAGGGTTTTCCGTCAGTTGAATGTATAAAAACAGTATCTCGAAAGACGGTCTAGACTTCTCTGAACTGGCCCTGTGCACTTTGAAGCCATATCTTAGACGAGATTAACTTAGACGATGTCTTCTCAGACAACACGGCTCTTACGATCTGCCTATTGGCCGGATCTGCTGCCAAACTGCAGCCAAGTGCAAAACACCAGCAGACCCCCATGAACAACAACGACCAATGGATCAGAAGGCTGATGGTCGGCTGAGTCTCTATGGAGTACAGGAGAGTGAAGCCCCCCGACACTCCAACGACAAGGGTCAGAACTGTTGTATGAAAAGGACCCACGTCGATAGTTCGTAGTCTGAGACCACCAAGGTAGGGCAGGGCAAGAGCAACTACGGGAACCATCAAGGACCCGATGACTGTCAACGTGACGTAGTCCCCAGTGATCAAGGAAAGTACATCCGACGTTTTCGCTAAAGATGAGACAACTGGTAAGCGGTGTTTAGACAAATAAATGGCGAAAGAGATGACGACCGCGAGAATAATCGAAAAGTAGGTGAACTGTCTGCGGAGAGTCAACTTTACGCCTCTTCCAGCGCTGATCGCCTCCAACTCAGACACTTTCGACGTCACGATGTGTCTTCCTCGAGTGATCAAGAGATAGAACTTGATCGCTCTCGTAGAGACAAATCCTCCAAAGAAATACATGTAGGCGTAACCAAGCGGGATTGCAACGAGAGAAATTACGATCGTGCTAGTTAGGCCTAGTTCGAGGGCGGTGACGCTTAGTTGCGTGCCTGCCGGACGAACAGAATAAGTCACTAAGTACGAAAGAAAATGTATTGAGCCGATCAGAAACAATAGGAACGATATTAGAGAGAAGATCAGAAAATTTCTACGATTGTGGGATTGCGAAGGTTTCGATCCCAATTCACTCTGATCGAAGCCCGGTTCAATCCAGCATATTTAGGAGAACTGGTCCCATGTCAGCCGAGTTCAAGTTAAGAGGTGACGAATCGTTCCCGAAGAGACTGACGAAGTTCTGAAGCTAGTCCGAACCTATAGACCCAACGGACGTATCTCAATAAGGAGAATCGGAAGCTTCGTCAACGACGTCTTTCTCGTGAACGTCGACGGCGAAAAATTCGTTGCGAAACGGTACACGAACTGGATCTCCCTCAAATGGGTCACGCTCAACCTGTACGGTCTTGGCAGCGTTCGATTCTCAATCTCGGGACGTCGACGAATGGAGGCAGAGTACGCTTTCAATTACCTTCTTTCGAAAAGGGGATTGAGAGTCCCAGATATCCTGGGCGCGGACACAAAGTCCAGGTCCATTCTCTTCTCCTTTATTCCAGGCGACGGGTTGTCAAGTCTTCTAGTGAGGCTGGCCCAATCAAATCAGACGGGACAACGAGAGAAGGAAGCTGCTAGGACTGCAGGACTGCTGATCGCGAGCGCGCACGAACTGGAGGCGGCACTAGGAGACACGAAACCGGAGAATTTCATTGCCGACCGCGACGGGAAAGTCACACTTGTGGACCTAGAACAGGCACGGTACGAAGGCGACTATGCCTGGGATGTCGCAGAATTCCTCTTCTACTCTGGCCACTACTGGTTGCCATTCAATAACGCGTTACTTGGATACGTTGAGGCATTCGTAGGCGGCTACCTCGAGAAAGGGTCTGCAAAGGTTCTGAGAAAAGCCGCGTCACCACGATACGTCCGAGTGTTCTCAGTGTGGACCCCGCCAAACATTCTTCATAACATACGGAAGAAACTGCTCGAAGCGTAAAACTTCTTGGGAAGTAGCCACCGTTTCAGGTTTCAGCTGTGGGTTCTGGCCGCTTAGTAGTCTTCGTCCCCACCCGGACCAGGGCCACCCTTTCCGCCACCGGGACCGCCCTTATCAACTCCTTTCGAGGCAATTACGTCATCGATTCTCAGAATCATCGAGGCGGCCTCTGACGCCGACTTTACGACTTGCTGCTTAACTCGTAAGGGTTCGAGCACGTTGAGCTTCTTCATGTCCTTGATTTCGCCAGAATAAACATCGACCCCGAACCACGGATTGACCGCACGCTCATGCTTCGAGCGAAGCTCGACCAGAATATCAATGGGATCCAATCCCGCATTCTCGGCCAGGGTCGTCGGCACTGCCTCCATGGCCTCGGCAAAAGCTTCGATAGCTAGTTGCTCGCGGCCTCCGACTTTCACCGCATATTCTCTGAGGCGCTTGGCAAGCTCCGCTTCGGGTGCTCCTCCTCCTGCTACGATCTTTCCGTCTTCCAGAGCGTTTCTCACTACAGAGAGCGCATCGTGGAGGGATCGGTCGGCCTCATCTACTACATGTTCTGTTCCTCCCCTGACGACGATAGTGACTGCCTTGGGGTTTTTAGAATCCCGTACATAGACGAGTTTGTCCTCTCCGATCTTGACCTCTTCGATCAGCTTTGCCTCTCCGAGGGAGTCTTTGGTCAGCTCTTTGACGCTTGATGCAATTTTTGCTCCTGTAGCCTTCGCTAATTTCTCAAGGTCTCCTGTGCTGACGTTCTTGATCGCTGCGATTCCGCTTTTCGCAAGAAAGTGCAGCGCAACATCATCGATTCCTTTCTCTGAGAACACAACATTCGCGCCTGTCTTCTCGATGGCTGAGACCATGTCCTTCAGCATCTTCTCCTCCTCTTCAATGAAGAGATGCATCTGGTCAGGATTATTGATGTTGATCTTTGCGTCAAACTCTGTTTTTTCGTTTTCGAGCTTGGCATTCAACAGAGCTATCTTTGCGGCTTCAATTTTCTTCGGCATCTGAGCGTGAGAGATCTCCTTGTCGATGACGATTCCTTTCACGAGTTCTGTCTCTTCGAGACCCTTCCCGTATTTCTTCACGATCTTGATTAGATCAATGTCGGCCTTTATTTTTCCGTCAACCTTCTCGGAAACTTGTTTGACGGCCTTAACTGCAATGTCCGCGAAGAGTTCCTTGGCTACGACGATCCCCTTGCTGTACATCGAGGTCATGGCAACTTGGCGGAGCGTTGCATCGTCTTTCTCTGAAATTGGCATCGAGAGTTTGTCGAGAATCTCTATCGCCTTCTCGGCGGCCTTCTTGTAACCATCCACGATTACAGTGGGATGTACGTCCTTATCGAGAAGTTTCTCGGCTTTCTCAAGCAACTCTCCGGAGAGCAAGACGGCCGTTGTGGTGCCGTCTCCAACCTCGTTGTCTTGAGTCTTGGAAACCTCTACGAGCATCTTTGCTGCTGGGTGCTGGACGTCAAGTTCCTTCATTATGGTCGCACCGTCGTTCGTGATCGTTACGTCACCGATTGTGCTGACGAGCATCTTGTCCATTCCCCTTGGGCCAAGAGTCGTTCTTACGGTCTCAGCGACGATCTTCGCGGCGGTGATGTTGTTTCTCTGGGCTTCTTTTCCAGTAGATCGTCCCGTTCCTTCTTTGAGGATTAGTACGGGAACTCCTCCAGTTGTTTGTGCGGACATTTCATTCATCCTTTGAATCTGGAATTCCCGAGTAGCTGGAAAAGGGCGTTTCTTAAGGTTTACTCGATCAATGGTTCAGAAAGAGGAAATCTGGACCTGTAAAGCCTACTTTCGGGGTTTCGCGGGATTATCGGGTTGAACGGGGATTCTTAGAACTCGTCCACGGAGGCTAGGGTACCAATCTCCTCTTTTCAAATGGTCTAACGGTTTCTTCTCATGGCTACTCCAGAGAACCCGATGGCCTACCTCTTGGCGTTTGGTCTCCGTAAGATTGAGCAGGAGAGGCCTGAGCTAGCTAGTGATCAGAAGTATGCTGAACTGAAGGGCCAGTTGTTACAGGATGCTGACGGACACTTTCGCGAGATACAAGCCACCTATGCGACAGTGTTGAAGACTCAGTGCCACTGTGGTGGTCCTTTGGAGCCGGTGGATCATGATTTTGGTCGAAGCGGCGGTATGATTTACGACAGCGTTGTGGCCAAGTGTAGGTCTTGCGGCTCTACCCAGAGCTTTCAGTTTCCCAAGGAAGGTTTCATCTCAGAGGCAAGATCAGCGATGGCTCTTAGGGACTATCTGCAACGAACATACGGCTTGGACTATGCGGGGGTCGCCATGAGTGAGTTGCAGAATCGGTCACTCGGCGGATCTTGAGATCTATTGGGTCCCAATTGTCTTTTCATACATTCTTCTGAAGGTCCATCGTAGTGCGTTCTTCAGCTCGTTGAGTCTTCGCTCATCGCCGTAGTTTTTGACATGGATCTCCTTGAGGACTGTTGCTTCTTTGTCGATCTCGTAGGACAATACTTGGTCTGGTGAGAGTTGTTGTTTTCTCGTCGATTCTTCGTCCTTCACGTGTAAGGGTTCGAGGACCTTGCCTACTAGGAATGATCGAAGGGGTGGGGCGTTTGGGTCGAACTTGATATCTTTCGATGGGACGATTCGGAGGTCCTGTCCTTCTACGAAGATGTCGGCCAGGAGGACACCGCTGATCGTTCTGATTGTCTGAGGCGGATTCGAATCGACTTGAGTCGTGGCCTCAGTGATGGTTTTTGGGAGTTGGACCCGCCGATAGCTTTTCTCTGCAAGAATATTGTCCACTGTTTCGAGAAACGATTGTAGATCGTGGATTTCGCTCTGATGTTCGGCCACTTTCTTTTCAAGGTAGGACTTGAGCTCAGCTAAACGTTTAGTGGTCTTCTCTTGAGAATCTGACAATCGTCTCAGTCTAAAACCGTCTTCTGGGATTCTTAAATAATCCATTCCTGCACTTTTGCTTGCTCATCTGGTGTGTTGGTTGGAGGAGGCGGCCCGGGTAGTTGATGTCTTCGCGGGAAGCCTAGACGGAAAGGAAGTTCTGATCCGAGGATGGCTCCAGAATAAGCGCTCCAGTGGGGGAATCATCTTCCTATTCATTCGAGACGGATCAGGAGTCATTCAGTGCACGGTCAGGAAGAGCGAGGTTGAAGCGAAGGTCTTCGATGCGTTTCTGTCTGCTCGAGTAGAATCCAGTGTTCAAGTCGAGGGTGAGGTGAAGCCTGATCCTCGCGCTCTAGGCGGACGGGAGGTCATAGTTCACACTGGCAGGGTAGACTCGGCGGCGATCGAGGATTTTCCGATTGCGAAGCAGTTTCAGGGTCCGGATTTCCTCCTAGACAAGAGGCATCTCTTCGTTCGGAGCGACAAGATGCGTGCAGTTCTGAATGTCCGGGCGGTCATATTGTCGGCTGCTCGTGCATGGCTTGACTCTCACGATTACTTGGAAGTACAGGTCCCAACTCTGACGTCGGCTGCCGTCGAGGGTGGTTCGACGCTGTTTGAAGTGAAATATTTCGATGAGAAGGCGTACCTTACACAGAGCTGGCAGCTGTATGCTGAAGCGCTCATTGCAAGTGTTGGGAGGATCTATACGATTGCTCCGTCGTTTAGAGCCGAGAAGTCTCGGACCCGGAGGCATCTGACAGAGTACTGGCACCTCGAGGCTGAAGCGCCATATGTTGACCTGGATGGGATTATGGAGGTTGAGGAGCAGATGTTGAGTCACGTTGTTCGGCAGTTGTTAGAGCGGACCCGCTCGCAGCTGGCGCTGTTCGAGAGGAAGCGGGAGGATCTAGAAAAGGTGAAACCTCCTTTTCCAAGAATCACCTACGATGACGCTTTCAAGATGATCGGGGGAGAGAAGTCGGGGATAAAGTGGGGTGACGATCTGGGATATGAGCAGGAGAAGGTTCTGACGACCCATTTTGATCGTCCGTTCTTCGTGACGCGTTATCCGAAGAAGGCGAAGGCGTTCTATCACAAGCCCGACCCTTTGAACTCGGAGGTGACTCTGTCCGTGGATCTTTTGGCCCCGGAGGGCTATGGCGAGATTACTGGTGGTGGCCAGAGAATCGAGGATTATGATGCTTTGATAGGGCGGATCAAGGAGGAGGGCTTGGATCCGAAGAGCTACGAATGGTACCTAGATCTCCGCAAGTTTGGAAGTGTTCCACATTCGGGATTCGGAATGGGACTTGAGAGAGTCGTCTCCTGGGTCTGCAAGCTTGACCATATCCGGGACGCTATCGCGTTTCCACGTCTTATCAACAGAGTCTATCCTTAACGTCTGCCCCAAAAGTGCGAAGGACTTTTTTTGTTATGGCATACCCCCGGGGGGGTCGAGAAATAGATAACGAAAAAAGAAAGATAAGAAATCCGAGCAATATAGAAGGAGCTTCCAAAACAATACATTTCTGTCGCAGGAAAAAATTTCTTTGTAAACCATGATGAGAGGGGGAAAATTTCCTGTCTGAAGCATTTTCGGTAGGAGATTCATGATTTTTCGCGCAGAATAGGCGGAATCGCAAATTTTCAAGGTGCTTCAATATACATAGTGATGGCATCATCCCTTCGTAAACTCGGCATGGTGTCAGAGCCTTTCCCTGATTGCTGATCGGGGCTTGTTCTGAACGATTTCTTTTTGAGACTATCTTTTCTACTCTGAAAAGTAGAAAACCCGATTCTCACTACGATTCTGGAGTCAGCGAATTTAGCTTGTCGTGTTTAGGCGGACTTGCTCGGCCTTGATCCTTTCTGCGATCTCGATACTCGCGCGCTTCTGAGCCTGACGCGTCTCGGCCCCAATGTGGCAAGTGACCACCGTCGTCCCGTTGGGAAGGCTGACCATTTCTTTCTCCCACTCGTCCACGGGAGGTTCCAGGTGAAAGACGTCGAGTCCTGCGCCTGCGAGGTGCCCTTCCTTCAAGAGTTTGAGTAGAGCTGGTCCTTCGACAATATCGCCCCGCGAAGTATTGACCAGATAGGATCCTTTCTGCATCGACCTTAGCCTTGCCTCGTCGAGCAGGTAATGGGTCTGAGGAGAATATGGAACATGGATAGTGACAATGTCGCATTTCTTTAGAAGATCGTCAATCGAGTCTGTGATCTCATAGCTCAGTCCAGGGACTCCTCGGGGCCTGATCACATCATAGCCGAGAACGTCCGCCTGAAAACCCACGGTCAAGATACGCGAGACTTCATTTCCTATGCGTCCCGCTCTACCGATTATGCCAATTTTTTTGGACTGTAACTCTTCACCCATCAGCTGATTCTTAATCCACCGGCCAGCTTTCATATTCTGGTCCGCCAACGGGATCTTGCGAAGCAGACACAGCATCAACCCAACAGTTAGCTCCGCGACGCTCGTTGTAGGAGCGCTTGGAGTATTGAGAACAGTGACTCCTTTCTCTCTTGCCGCTTGAAGGTCGACATTGTCGAGGCCCACTCCTGCACGTCCTACAATCTTCAGCTTGGAATTTTGGATCAGACTCGCGTCGACCTTTGTTCTGCCTCGAACGATCAATACATCGTACTGGTTGATTATGGCCGCGATCTTTGACTTGTCCAGTCCAGGCTGGTTGTCAACGGTGAAGCCGGCGTCTGAGAGAATTTTGATGCCTTCATAATCGATAGGATCAGAAATCAGAACTCTCAAAGCACCGTCAACCCGTCGAGGTAGTCCCTGGAGCCTTTGCCGGGGGCGGCCGTAGCTTCCTCAATAGCGCTTGAGCAGCAATGGTTACCGGATCCCAGACAGGCGCCAGAGGAGGAGAATAACATGTCTCGATCCCAGCAAACTCATGAACCGTCAATCCTAGATGGGCGGCCATTGACGCGAAGTTTGCCCGGAGCGTCGCACCCTCCTCGCCGACGAGCTGAGCACCAAGAAGCTTTCCATTCTCCTGGTTAGCAAGCAACTTGACGGTCAGGTCCTTACCTCCCGGATAGTAGGAAAGACGAGTGGACCCCGTGATTCTTACTGAGACGGGATGGGCTCCTATCTTTTCCGCCATAGCAGTTGTTGGGCCGAGGGTCGCCACTTCAAGGCCGAAGAGTTTGACGGTTGTCACACCAGTCGAGCCAGGGTATCGCGCTTCGCCCCCACCTGCATTTATGCCTGCAACCATGGATTGTCGAACAGCCGTGGTTGCAAGCTGAAAGAAAACGTGTCTGCGGGTGACGAGGTCAAATGTCTCGATGCAGTCGCCTGCAGCGTATACGTTGCTGGCTGAGGTCAGCATTCTATCGTTGGTCTTAATCCCGCCAGACTCTCCAAGCAGTATGCCCGCGTCCTTCGCGAGTTCCGTGTTAGGCCTAACCCTAACCGCGACGATAACGGCGTCCGCATCGTAGCTTCTACCGGAGATTCGAACTCCCACAACCATTCCTTCTTCGCCGAGGATCTCCTCTAATGAAGACTGAAAGTGGTACTCCACGCCGTGCTCCTCGCCCTTCTCTCTCACAATTGATGCCATGTCTGGATCAAGAATGACCGGGAGAATTTCCGGAACTATCTCCGCCTGCAATACCCCGACTCCTCGGACGAGCAACGCCTCCGCCATCTCTGAACCGATAAGACCGGCGCCTATGATGGCAACTCTCTTCGCCTTTGCCTCTCCAAGATAGTTTGCAAGTCCTTCCACATCATTCATTGTTCGAATCGTAAAAACGCCCTTGAGCTCGGAACCGGGGACGGCGAGAGTGGTCGGACTAGCTCCTGTAGTGAGGATGAGACTATCGTATTGAAGTTCAGCAGAGGAATGATCTTTAGATCGCAACTCTACCAGTCGACGTTCAGGAAGGATCCTCGTCACACTTGCGCCCAGCTTGAGGTCTAGTCTGTTCGTATGCTCGTAAAACTCCTCGTCATACCCTATGAGCGACCGCATAGTCGGAACTATTCCGCTGAAAGCGTAGGGCAGGCCGCACCGAGAATACTCTGGCAGAACTTCATCCCCCACGATGGTGATCTCAGAGGCTCGATCCGTCTTCCTCGCGTAGAAAGCGGCCGTAGTGCCGGATACCCCGCATCCGACAATGACTATTCGCCTGACCATACGATTTGGCACGCCGAATCGTCCGATAATGGTTTCTCTCGCTTCGTCAGGGGACAAAGAGTTAGTTTAATGTGGAGGATTCAATCATGCCAAGACGAGGATTATGACAAAAGCCACAATGGATAACTTCCTCAAAAATGGCAAAGGACTCCTCTTAGCCTATGATCAGGGATTCGAGCACGGACCATCTACTGATTTCAACGAGAAGAACATTGACCCCAACTATGTCCTCGACATCGCGGCCAAGGGACAATTCACCGGTGTTGTTCTCCACAAAGGGATCGCTGAGAAATACTACAACAGCAAGATTCCGCTAATCATCAAACTCAACGGAAAGACAAGCCTTCCAAAAGGAGAGCCTATCTCATCACAAGTCTGCAGTGTTGAGGAGGCCATCAGTCTCGGAGCCAAAGGAGTCGGCTACACAATCTATCTCGGAAGCGCCAACGAGAATATCATGCTACAAGAATTTGGCGAGATACAAGAAGACGCACATGAAGAAGGAGTACCGGCCATCGCCTGGATCTATCCTAGAGGAGAGGCAGTAAAGAACGACACCTCTCCCGAAATTGTATCCTATGCAGCGAGAGCGGGACTTGAGATCGGCGCAGATGCCGTCAAGATCAAATATTCAGGAGACCCGACAAGCTTCAGATGGGCAGTAAAAGCTGCAGGGCTCGCAAAGGTCTTCATGTCAGGCGGTCCTAAAGCTCCAACTGACGAGACTTTTCTCAATCAGGTGAAGGGTGCTATGGACGCTGGAGCCACCGGCTTGGCTGTTGGAAGAAATGTCTGGCAGCACACTGACCCGTTGAAGATGTCAAGTGCTCTCAGAGAGATCATCTTCAACGGCAAAGAAGTGGACAGCGCGCTTCAAATGGTTGTGGCGGAGTAAAGGTTCAATCACACTCTCGACCCCCACGCGCCTAGTTCTCCTGCTTCGCCTCCGATGGCTAGGTTTTTGAAATTGATGAGAGGGTCTTTGTTGGTTGTGAACTTCAAGACCTACCTTGAAGCGACCGGCAAACGAGCGATAGAGCTAGCAAGAGTTGCAGATGAAGTCTCAAAAGAGACTGGAGCAAACATCATCGTAGCGCCGCAGTTCACTGACATCGAACCTGTATCAAAGACCGTTGATATCCCGGTCTTCAGCCAGCACGTGGATTCTGTGAAACCCGGTGCGCATACTGGCCACGTGCTAGCTGAGGCCTTGAAGTCGGTTGGTGCGGAGGGGTCGCTCCTCAACCACTCGGAAAAAAGGATTAGCAGGTCAGAGATCGCTGAGAGTGTGAAATTGTGCGCAGATGCAGATCTGCGGTCTCTAGTTTGCGTCGATACGACTGAAGCCAGCGTCGATGTGGCAAAGATGTTTCCTGACATCATCGCTATCGAACCTCCTGAACTGATTGGAACAGGGATCTCCGTTTCGAAGGCTCGTCCCGAGCTTATCACCATGAGTGTCAAAGAGATTCGAAAAGTGAATCGCAGCGCGAAGATTCTTTGTGGTGCTGGAGTCACAACTGCAGAGGACGTCTCAAAGGCGCTCGAGTTAGGATCCGAGGGTGTTCTTGTAGCGAGTGGAGTGGTCAAGAATAAGGACCCTAGAGCAATTCTTCAAAGCATGGCTAGCGCATTGTTTCTGGAACGCAAAAGTTTGTTCTAGCCGTAGACTAAATACGACGACGCCAACGGGTCCTTGGCCTTGACGGTCATGACTCATGAAGACTGGACCCGCAATGACTCTCTTCTACGAGTCTTTGCTTACGGCTCTGTCGTTTCCACCTACATACTCATAGTCATCGGCGGATACGTGACAACAAGCAATTCCGGACTTGGCTGTGGAGAGTCTTGGCCTTTGTGCAGGGGCGCAGTGTTTCCCTCCCTCAACAATGCGGAAGTCGTCATTGAGCTCACACATCGACTGTTCAATTCTGTGGTCGGAGTCTTCATCTTAGGATTGGCTATTGTGGCTTGGACACGATTCAGGGAAGCAAAGAGTGTCGTCGTTCTATCAACAACGAGCCTCGTCGCACTGTTCGGGCAGGTGGTCCTGGGGATGGTAACAGTCACGACGTCTCTAAATCCTATTGTTAGCGATGCGCATCTAGCGCTAGCTTCAGCAATCCTTGCAATTGTCGTAGCCGACGCGGTAATGGTTCGAAATCTTACAATGAGACCTGGCAAGTTGCGACAGTAGTTATCGAATCGTTTGCCGATATAGCTAGTGCAAAACCCTTTAAAAACAAAACCCCCCGGAGCAAAAAAGCTCAGAGAATCCGGGATGGCAGTCTCCAGCACGCAAGTACAGTTCGACTCGTTATTTGGCCTCTTCACCTACCTAGCCGTCGCCGTCGGAATAGTCGTCTTTACCTTCATGATCTATCTTATCGTCAGGTACAGGGAGAAGGCATCTTCAAGACAGCCAGAGGATACTCCGATACTTGGCAAGCAACCTCAATCAAGGGGACATGTCAGAACCGTCCTCCTAACGCTTACACTGTCGACAATCATCATCGTCCCTCTAATCGTAGGAAGCTTTGGAGCGGTCGACAGCATCCTCACTCCTCCGCAGCAGGTCTGCCCAGGATGCGCCGTCGAAGTCACCGCTCATCAGTTCTACTGGCAATTCACCTACGATAATGGAACCAAGCCCTACAATACGAGGGACATCCTTCGCGTCCCGGTCGGCCAGAACATTCGTCTGAGCGTGACCAGCGCTGACGTTTTCCACGATTTTGGAATCATCGGTTACGATATCAAGACGGACGCTATTCCGGGACGCACTAACATTATCTGGTTCCAGCCAAATTCACCAGGCAACTTCACGATTCAATGTTTTGAGCTGTGTGGGGTAGGCCACGCAACCATGAAGGGCATCCTTATGGCCATGCCATACTCCGCCTACATGACATGGTACAACAGTACGGTAGTACACTAGAATGGCGGAACAACTTCGAGCCACAGCAAGGAAGTGGCTGTACACAACCAACCACAAAGAAGTCGGAATACTCTACCTGATAACATCGATCTTTCTCTTCGCGGCTGCTGGCGTTCTCGCATTGACGATGCGGACACAGCTCTCTGCTCCAGGGAACACTCTCCTCGCCGAGGACATCTACAACCAGTTCGTCACTGTTCACGGACTACTGATGATCTTCTGGGTCCTCTCCCCTCTAGCCTTTGGATTTGCAAACTTCATCATTCCCTTGCAAATCGGCGCCCGCGATCTGGCGTTTCCACGGCTCAACGCGATGAGCTACTGGTTCTTCTTCTTCAGCGGGGTTATGATGATTCTCAGCTTCTTCTTCGGCGCCGCTCCAGACCTCGGCTGGACGCTATACTCGCCGCAGACAGCTGCGCAGTTTACTCCCGCGATCGGATTCAACCTCGGAGCCGGCGCGCTGATACTGATGACCGTCTCGATAACCATGAGCTCGGTCAATTTCCTTGTTACGATGCTCAAGATGAGAGCGCCCGGGCTGAAGTTGAGGTTCATGCCCGCATTTTCTTGGGCGATACTCATCACTATCTTCATGATGCTCTATGCATTCCCATCGTTTCTGGCTGCCGTCGTTCTGTTGTACGTCGACAGGGCATTTGGGACTGTGTACTTCTCGTCAATTCAGGGTGGATCTCTTCTCTGGGACAATGTGTTCTGGTTCTTCGGCCACCCTGAAGTCTACATCGTCCTGTTCCCTGCCCTCGGGATAATCGCTGACATCATACCTACGTTTGCCAGAAGGCCCTTGCACGGCGCTAAGTACGTAATCGGAGCGATGGTCGTCGTCGCAATGCTGAGCTTCGCGGTCTGGGGCCATCATATGTTCGTGACCGGAATCGGAATAGTATCAACCAAGCTGTACACCGTCACAACCATCGCCATTTCACTTCCCTTCGACGTCATGATCATCTCACTCATCGAGACTCTCGGCATGGCAAAGCTGCGCCTGAAAGCCCCCGCCCTTTTCGCGTTAGGAGCAGTCGCCAATTTCATCGTAGGAGGAATAACTGGCGTCTTCCTTGCTTCCGTCGCGCTAGATTACGCGCTTAGGGGGACCTACTTTGTCGTAGCTCACTTCCACTACCTGATGGTGGGGGCAAGCATCATCGGTCTCATTGGTGGACTGTACTACTGGTTCCCCAAGATTACAGGTCGAATGTATGACGAGAAGCTGGCAAGGATTCACTTTGTGATATCGATGATAGGGTTCCAGATCCTATACTTCCCAATGTTTCTCCTGCTAGATATGCCGAGGCGAGTAGTAACCTATACCCCGGATACGGGCTGGGGCTTGCTCAACCTTCTCGCCACCGTCGGTGGTTTCATCTTCGGGGGAGCTCAGCTTCTCCTATTCTACAATCTCTACCGAAGCTCGCGAGTCGGTCCACCTTCTGGTCCAAATCCATGGGAGGCATGGACCCTTGAATGGGCACTCCCCTCACCCCCGCCTCCACACGATTTTGACGTTATTCCCACGTTTCTGGCCGATGGGAGTATTCGGTTTGGTCCAAGCCCAGGTATGCCTAACGGCTCAAGTCATCCGGACAAGATTGGGTACCCCAACGGTTCGTCGGTGCCAGGCGGCGCTCGCTCTTCGCATCTGGAAGGGCTCAGTCCCTGGCCAGTTCTGATGGCATTCGCAGCGTTCATCTTCTTCTTGGGTTTGACCATTGGAAAACCCGCCAACCCACAACCTGTGAGCTATCAACCGTTCTGGCCACTAATTGCTGACGGAGCGATTCTAGGGGTCATTTCCCTCTTCGGCTACAGTCGAGAAAAATTCACCGTTCACGAAGATACGAACGTGGAGAGTTGGCCGTTCAAACAGGTTCCAAACTTGAAACTTGGGATCTGGACTTTCCTTGGAGCAGAAGTTATCTTCTTCGGAGTCCTAATCGGCTCATACTTCTTTGTGCGAACAAATGACGCCGCATGGCCCGCAGCCGGGACTCTGTTCGATATCAGAAACGGCTTCGCGATGACTCTTGTACTGCTTACTAGCAGTCTCACCGCGATAATGGCCCTAGCATCGGCCAAGGCCGGAAACCGAAATGGTCTACTTGTCAGCCTTGGTGGAACACTGGTTCTCGGTGTCGCGTTTCTCTATATCAAAGCAGGCGAGTGGTTCAGCTTAGGGGGTAGCGGAGTCTTCCAGAACTACTCGCTTCCGGCGACCAGCTACTTCATAACAACCGGGACTCACGGAGTCCACGTCTTCGCCGGAATGTGCATGACGGTGTATTTGCTTGCGAACGCGATAAAGGGCAAGTACGTTAATGGAGATCACACAACCCTAGAACACTTTGGCCTCTACTGGCACTTCGTAGACATAGTATGGGTCTTCCTCTTTCCATTGTTCTATCTCATCTAAGTGAGCGGAAATGAACACAAATTACCTCTATCTCATAATTTTCGCGGCGCTAATTGGAGAGACTGATATCGAAGTGAATCTCAACTCGATCATCCCAGCTTACAATGTGTACGTCACCGTATTGCTAGGGATTGCAGGGACGAAGGCCATTCTGATTGCAATGTACTATCAGCACTTGCGGTATGAGCCAAAATCCCTTTCGACTTGGGTGATTGTCGGGCTGGTAATAGCATCCCTTCTTATGGGTCTCAGTTTTGTGCAACTGCACGTCGGTCACTGAGAAGCCTGTTTCATTATTGATACAACGCCCGGCGGTCTGCCCCGCACCTTCGACGAAACAACTGAAGAGACAGCATTGACTAGTCACCGGTCGTTACTCTCTCACGAAATCTGGTTGATCCTATCGCTTCTCGGATTCGCGATTGTTGCGGTCTCTATTGTGACGTACGAATACGTTATAACCGGAGCTATCGTTCCCGGTTCTGCGCAAGCTATATTTCTTGAACAGGATGCTTTCGTTACTTTATCCCTCGTCCTTATCGGACTGGCCCTAGCCTT
>Ga0307479_10002949_pt1 | contig 15456 bp, 13 predicted proteins | sample atmos_gasesECM4C_FD_203743 | JGI IMG/M metagenome (GOLD analysis project Ga0307479, IMG submission 203743) | Hardwood forest soil microbial communities from Morgan-Monroe State Forest, Indiana, United States - atmos_gasesECM4C_515 | ecosystem: Environmental > Terrestrial > Soil > Temperate... | reverse complement strand
GTGTGAATTCCGTGGCTTACTTACCTTTGGCGTGTTTGTCGATGTATTCGACGGCGTCTTTTACAGTGGTCATTTTCTCGGCGTCCTCGTCCGGCACTTCGATGCCGAACGCTTCTTCAAACGCCATGACCAATTCCACTTGGTCAAGCGAATCCGCTCCCAAGTCGTCCACGAACGATGCCGTGGGAGTGACTTCCGCTTCATCCACGCCGAGCTGCTCGACGATAATCTGCTTCACGCGTTCTTCTACGCTGGCCATTCCTGTTCCTCCGCGATCGTTAATCGCACTGTCTGTAGACTTGAGTCGTCGTTTCCCAGGCTTGTTTGCCCGCACTACGCGCGCGGAGTACCGCCGCGCCAAAATCGTTGGTTTGGACCCCTTCTGAGCGACTTGCCCATTCTATTTAGCCTGCCTCCCAAGGTCAACTTTCGCTACCTGTTCCGTACGCAGCTCACGCCAGATACATGCCTCCGTTTACGTCCAGGACGTGGCCAGTGATGTAGCCGGCTTCGTCGCTGGCCAGAAAGACGATGGCGGCGGCCACGTCGCGGGGGGAACCCATGTGGCCAAGCGGAATGCGCGTTTTCAAGTCTTCTTTCACCTTGTCAGTGAGAACGTCGGTCATGGGCGTTTCGATGAAGCCGGGCGCGACGGCGTTAACGGTGATGTTGCGCGAAGCAATTTCGATGGCAATCGCTTTGGTCAAGCCGATGAGGCCGGCTTTTGCGGCTACGTAATTGGCTTGGCCGGCGTTGCCCATGTGCGCGACGATGGAGGAAATGTTTATGATGCGCCCCGTCCTCGCACGTATCATGGCCGCGAGGGCTTGCTGGATGCACAGGTGGGCGCCGGTCAGGTTCGTTCGAATGACGGCTTCCCAGTCGTCTTGTTTCATGCGCAGGGCGAGGCCGTCGCGAGTGATGGCGGCGTTGTTCACCAGAATGTCCAGTCGGCCAAACTTTTCGAGGACCTGCTTGAAGCCGGCCTTCACCTGATCGACGTCGGCAACGTCCATTTTTACGGCGAAAGCTTCGCCGCCTCCGGCGGCGATTTCGGCGGCTAACGCGGTGAGTTTTTCCTCGTTGCGCGCGGCTAAGGCAACTTTTGCGCCGGCTTTCGAGAGGGCCAGCGCGGTGTCGCGGCCAATGCCTTGCGATGCTCCGGTTACCAGCGCGACTTTGTCCTTCAAGCTGAACATAGATTCGGCTTCACCATTCGAGATACGAGACAATTTCGCAGTTGAGATCACCCGAGGAAATCGACGCCCTCAGGATGAATCCTAGGCCGCGTCGGAGCGGGCACCGGCGATTTTCTCCACCGTGGCGGCCAAACTTTTTTCGTCTTCCACGTTCAACGTTGCCACGGAGCGTTCGATTTGCCGCAACAATCCTGTCAAGACGCGCCCGGGGCCGACTTCCACAAAGGTGTTGACGCCCACATCGATCAGCAGGCGGACGGATTCTTCCCAGCGCACCGGCATGGTCACTTGCCGGATCAAGGCATCGAGCGCTTCGTCTCCGAGCTCGATGGTGTCGGCGTCCACGTTGGTCACCAGCGGCACGCGCAACACGGCAAACTTGGCTTGTCTCAAATCTTTCTCCAGCTTTTCCTGCGCCGGCATCATCAGCGCCGAATGGAACGGCGCGGAAACCGCCAGAATCACGGCGCGCTTGGCGCCCAGCTGCGAGGCAATCTCTACGGCGCGCTTCACCGCGCTGGCATGTCCAGAGATGACCGTCTGGTCCGGCGAATTCAAATTGGCCGCCGAACAAATTTCGCCTTCCGCCGCGCGCTTACAAGCATCCGCCACGACCGCCGGCGACAATCCCATGATGGCGGCCATCGCGCCCAAGCCCGCGGGAGCCGCGTCCTGCATATACGTGCCGCGCTTGCGCACCAGCCGCACGGCATCGGCAAACTTCAACGCGCCGGCCGCGACCAGCGCCGAGTATTCACCCAGGCTGTGCCCTGCCACGTAGTCCGGCGTCAAGCTCCGCTCCGCGAGTATGCGAAACACCGCAACCGAGCACGTCAAAATCGCGGGTTGCGTGTTGGCGGTCAGCTTGAGTTCTTCTTCGCTGCCCTCGAAGCACATCTTCGAGATCGAAAAACCCAGCGCCTCGTCGGCTTCGTCAAAAACGGCTTTCGCTGCCGGATATTTCCCCGCCAGTTCCTTGCCCATCCCCGGGTATTGCGAAGCTTGTCCCGGAAACACGAATGCAACTTTGCCCATCGTTAATCCTTCTCCCGCGCTCGTCACACGACGACCGCGGCGGAGAGCTCCTGTTCGATTTTCTCGTTCATGCGCGCGCGGGCCAGCCCCGCGGCTACGCGAATGGCGTTTTTCACGGCGTTAGCGTTCGAACGCCCATGCCCAATCACGCAAACGCCGCGCACGCCCAACAGCGGTGCACCGCCGTACTCCGTGTAATCAATCGTCTTTCTCAGCGCTTTGAAGGCCCCTTTCGAAAGCATGCCGCCCACCTGCGAGACCAATGAGCTGTTGATGGACTTGCGCAGCAACCCGAAAATTTGGAACGCCAGTCCTTCGCAAATTTTCAGCGCAATGTTACCCACGAAGCCATCGCTTACGATCACGTCCACGGCGCCGGAAAACAGGTCCCCGCCTTCGACATTACCGACAAAGTGCACCGAGCTTTTCTTCAGGCGCGCATAAACCTCGCGGGTCAGTTCGTTGCCTTTAATCTCTTCTTCGCCGACCGAGAGTAACCCCACGCGCGGCCGCTTGCTGCCAAACGTCGCCCGGTAATAGACCTCGCCCATCACCGCGAACTGCACCAAGTGCTCCGGACGCGAATCGACATTGGCGCCTACGTCCAGCAGCACGGAGACGCCGCCCTTGGCATTCGGAAACGGCGCGGCTAGCGCCACGCGATCCACCGATTCCAGCGTCCCAAGCAAGAATTTGGCCACGGTCATTACGGCGCCGGTGTTTCCCGCGCTGACCATTCCGTCGGCTTTCGCTTCGCGGACCAACCGCGCGGCTACGTGCACCGAGCTGTCCTTCTTCCGGCGAAACGCTTGCGCCGGGTGATCCTGCATGGTGATCACGTCTGTGGCCGGCACGATCTCGAGGGGCAGGTTGGGCTCCGCTTGCCTCGCTAGTTCCGCGCGCACCACTTGCGGCTGGCCCACCAGCAAAATCCGCACGCCAAATTCCCGCGCAGCCAGGACGCTCCCTTCGACCTCGGGGCGGGGCGCGTGGTCTCCGCCCATGGCGTCAACGGCGATGGTGATCATGGGATTTTTGTCCGCAGGCTAAGCGAGAGAAACTTGAATTCCTTACGAAGCCGCTTCTTGCGCCGCTTTGCCCTTGTAGTGTCCACAATGCGGGCAGATCTGGTGCGGCTGTTTCATTTCATGACAATTCGGACACTTAGCCAGTGCCGGCTTGGTCAAAAAGTCGTTCGCCCGCCGCGTGCTGGTCCTGCGCTTCGAATGCCGTCGTTTTGGGTTAGGCATAGCAATACACCTCGTTTGCCGCCGCCGTGGGCGGATTATATCGGGCTCGTCAGCCCTTTGGAAAACTATTGTTTCTTGAGCCAGTCCTGCTTGAGGCGCGCGAGAGGGGCCATACGTGGGTCCGTCGCGTGGGTCTCACAGCGGCACTCTTCGTGGTTCAGGTTCGCGCCGCAATTCGGGCACAGCCCCCGGCAGTCGCTCTGGCAAATCACCTTTAACGGCAGTGCCAGAAGCACCTGCTCCTTGATCACGTCGGCCAGGAAGAGCCCCGGGCCGTCGTAGAATCCTATTTCCGTGTCGTCGTCCTTCAGCCGGTCTTCTTTCGGCTTGGCGTCCTTGGGAAGCGGCGCGTAAAACAAGTCGAAGGCGCGGCTAACATCTTCGACAACCGGTTCGAGGCAGCGCGCGCACACCAATTCGATCTTCGTTTCGAGGCGGCCCTCGATGCGAATCTGCGATTCGAGCAACTCTGCCGTGGCCGTCACTTCGAGCGGTTCCATCTGCTTGATCTCCGCGGAATGAAAATCGATGCTGCCCGGGGCATAAGTCTTCCGGATGCGCAGTTTGCGGACAGCTAATTCCTTAACGTCAAGGAACATTTCTTCAGCGCCTCCGGCGCGTACGCTCATGCTTTACCATTATTCAGTCGAGTCCGCGCCAAGTCAAGGAAGCGGCTTCGCTTATGCGCGTAATTTTGCACCCTGTTGGTCAACTGTCCGGGCTAGTACCTTTTCCTTTTGAGATCGGCGCGCACGGTTGCTGGTCTTTATATTTCGGTTCGGCCGTGCTGATTCTCCCTCGCCTCACCTTGCGGTTTTGGCTTTTCAGCCAGTAATGACAAGCGCGCCGTGGGGCGGTGACTGCTTTTATGGGGCGATCACTGCGCGGAGAAAGCTGAGTCAGGCGGGTACCTCCAGCACCCCTCGGTATTCCCATTAGGCCTCCTGCGTCTCACCTGCCGGCCAGCGCTCTCTAAATTGAATCTCAGTTTGCAACCAAAACATGAGAAAGGCTCTAGTCCGGGAGGTTACTCCAAAGAGTGGAGAAGCTTGCCATCCGCCGAGCGCCCTTCTAAGCCGTTGAATTCAAGCGTCTTACGTAGCGACTTCCGAGCAGGTTGCTCCTATGGAAAATAAGTTCCGGCGGACTCCGCGATTGGGCAAGTACCTGCAGCGTATTCGACAGATATAGTTGTGCGACTCGCAAGGCAAAAACATGGCTAGACTGCACCCTTACAAGAACTCCCTGGGAACCCTCGGCTTGTGCATGCTCTTGCTCTTCTCCGCAGCACCTGCCCAGGCGCAGGACAATGCCCGCAAGGTGTTAAAGAAGGCGCCGGTGGCGTATCCCTCGATTCTAAAAGCCAAGAGCATTGGGGGAGTTGTGAAGTTGCGGGTGTATGTTAAGCCCGATGGCACGGTGCGAGACACCGAAGTGATTGGCGGCAATCCCATTCTGGCCGAGAGCGCCCAGAAGTCGGTCATGCAATGGAAATTCTCGACCGGAAGTTCGGAAACGATGATGGAAGTTTCCGTCGTGTTTGACCCGCACGCAGAGTCGGGCAGCTAGAGTTCTCAGTAGCAAATCTCGGGATCAAAAATGCAAGAGGGGAGGCAGAACCGCAGCCTCCCCTTTTTGCGTTTTAAGGACGCGGATGCGGCTAGAACTCGTAACGCAAAGCCACTTGGAGAACGCGCGGAATGCTTGCCGTAGAAGTGATGAGCCCAAACTGCGCGGTGTTGGCGAGAGTAGCCGATGACGGCCCGTTGAAAACAGGATGATTGAAAGTATTAAACGTATCCAAGCGGAGTATGAACTGCTGATGCTCCCACTTCGGTACTTTAAAGGATTTCCAAAGTCCCATATCCACCGAAGAATAGTCGGGTCCCCGAGCCGCATTGCGAGTCCCCGTACCACCCCCGAAAGGATATCCGACCGCGGAAATGGCCGTGGACTGATTGGCGAAATACTGCAGAGCGCCGCCCGAATCGGTATGCATACCCGGTTTCAGCCCTGCCGCATTGAGCAGAACAGCTGGAGCATCCAGAGTGAAAGCGGTTGGGAAAGAGTTTGTGTGGATCGTAAATGGGTAGCCCGTCCTCCAAGTCACGATCCCTGAGGTGCTCCACCCGCCAACCACCGCGTTGGCCCAGCCCGGGGCGTTGCCCAGAACACGTTTCCCGCGACCGAAGGGCAAGTCGTAGATATAGCTGGCGTTAATGGTGTGGCGAGCATCGAAGTCGGAACTCGCACGGCAGGTGCGCAGATCGCCCAGGTCGCAGACCAGGCCGGCGCCCGATCCCGTGTAAGTGACATAATTGTTGGTAATCTCCGACACGTTGTCGATGGAATGGGAAAACGTGTAGTTAACCGTAAACTGCAACCCATGGGAGGCTTGCTTGCGCAGGCTGATGAGCATCGCGTTGTAGTCTGAAGCGGCGTAATTGCCAATATAGCCGTTGGCACCTGTTTGCGCTGGCAACCCCACATTAAAATCTAACAACCCGGCGGCAAAGATGGATTGCACGGTGTCTGATAGATCCCCGACGCTGAGGAGGCGGCGATCCAAACCAACAACAATCTGAGAACAGCTCAAACTGATGCCAAAGTTCGCTTGTGAGAAGCTCTGGCAGTTGGCGGTGCCGCCCATCTGGTTTTCAAACCACGGAACGTTGACAACGCTGAACAATCCAACATGATTTTGAACCTGCTGCTGCAAAGCGCCAAAAGCCTGGCGGAGGAACGTGCCAGAGGTGTTGTCCTTGAAATTGGTCACTGTGGCAGCGTCGCCCACGGCTAGGAGCCTACGCCCCATGCGGTTCACGTAGGTCGCTTCCAGCAAGAAATTCCCGGGGAGTTCCCGTTGAATGCCAAAGTTCAAAAGGATGGCATAAGGACTCTTGGTATTGCGGTCGAACTGGAAGAAGGCCGGGAATCCGCCGAATGCCAAGCCAAGGGGCTGCCCGCCGAAAACATTGGGTTGCACAGGGGGCTTGGTGCTGGGCGCCGAGGGGAAGGGTGGCAGATTGGAATTGATCCCGTTAAAGCGCGGATCGGTCTGGAGTGACGTAATGGGGTCGTTTGGCACACCAAAGGGATTGTTGGCGCTGGAATCGAATAGGAAAGTATTCTGGTCGAGGCCGAAGCTGGCGCCGCCGGCGATGCGATCGTGGAGAATAGCTCCGCCAGCGCGAATGGTGGTTTTGTGCTCGCCAAGAACGCTTTCCAGCAGCCCGCTGCGGAAACCAGGGTTGTAGGCTAAACCAAGACGCGGTCCAAAGTCCTTGTAATCGGTATTGTAGTAGCCCTGTTGATGGTTTGCCGGACCTCCCAGACTATAGCTCACGATAGGCACGGCACTGATTCCACTCACGCCCTGTGCGGCAGCGCTCAAGCGCGCCCCGAAAAACGCATTTTCGTTTACCGATGGAACAGATTGAAAACCATTGATTTCGTAGGGAACGGAATGCAGAAGATACCGTAGGCCGTACGTGAGCGTCAGATCCGACCGCAGTTTCCAAGAGTCTTGTCCGTAAAATTCGAACTCGTTGTAATTGTAGTCGCGCTTCTTCCCGGTTCCGTTAGGGAATACCGTACCGGTCTTGTCGTAATTGAAATTGCTGAACACGGAAGAATAACGCCCCAGGAGGAAGGGAAAGAAGTTATCCCAGTTGGCGATGGCGGAGGAGTCTGCGTTGATGTCGGAAGGACGCAGCTGGTTTTGCGGCGCCGTATCCAGGGATTGAATCTGTCCGCCCAGACCGATCCCAATGAAATTAAAGTCATTCTTGAGCGCGCTGATTTGGCGGATTAATTTTAGGTCGCCGCCGAAATCCATGGTGTGCTTGCCCTTGATCCAGGTCAAACTTTCGCGGAATTCGGGTACCGGCACGTTACGGGACTGCGAGGAAGATCCGAGGTAAGGGCTCGAGATATCAGGGCTGAAGGAAACCGAGTTCGGATACGTAGGCGCTTGACGCGATGGAAAATCCAGAATAGCGCGGACCAGACCGACGGAGGCTTGGTTAATGATGTTTGTAGTGGCCGTCCACGTCCAGCCCACGGAAAACGCGTAACCATTGAAAGTGTCGCGGGAGTTCGGAGCTGGATCCCCGGGAAATTCAACGATGGAGGTGTTGAAATTATCGTCGACACTTTCGCGGGCGACACTTCCGCGAACGAAAAGCTTGTGGGCGGCCGTGAGATTGTAATCGATGCGCCCGGTGTAAACGTTGTCCGTTTCACGTGCGGGAACCGTGAAAATGTACCCGCCGGTGTTGATCCCGTCGCCAAACCCTGATGGATCGTTTATGACATCGGGATACCGGCCATTGATGAAGCTCAGGAGCGCGGTGTTGTCGCCAACCCCCTGGGGATCGAGCGAAGCAACCTGTGCCGGCGTCAGATAGGTAATGCAGTTCGGCTGGGTGGCGAAACGGGCCGTGCCTGTGCAACCCGTGTTGCTGTTGATATAACCAAGTTCACCAGCGCGGAATTGCGGCGTGGGAACGGCGCGTTCGATCTGGCTTCCCGCTGACTGGCGGAGTCCTTCGTAATCAAAGAAAAAGAAGACTTTGTCTTTCTTTACAGCTCCGCCGAGGTTGCCGCCAAACTGGTTGCGAATCAGCGCCGGACGAGCCACTGCACTTCGATTATTGAACCAATCGTTGGCGGCAAAAAGGGTATTGCGGTTGTATTCGCGCAGGTTGCCGTGCAAAGTGTTCGTGCCGGTCTTGGTCACCAGATTGATCCCGCCGCCGCTGCTGCGCCCATAATCAGCGGTCTCGCCCGCGATCACCGTGCGGACTTCCTGCAAGGCGTCGACGGAGACGGGAATTGTGGAGGTGAACTTTTGCCCGGTGGCTTGATCGTTGATGTCCAGACCGTCCAGCGTAATGTTGCCTTGGTCGCTTCGCGCTCCAGTGATGGACCCTGCGTCATTTACCCCGGGCTGCAGTTGCATCAACGCTGCCGCGTCCAGCCGGAATTGGATAGGTAACTCGCCCACCGACCTGGCGTCAATCACGTTTCCGACCGTGGCGTCGGTGGTGTTGAGGGTTGATTCCCCCGCCGCCTCGACTTGAATGGATTGCGTCACCACGCCCAGTTCAAGCGCGACGTTGCGGGTTTCTGTGGAGCTCACCGCTAGAGTGATGTTATTCACAACCAGCTTGGTGAAGCCGTCCTTTACGAAAGTTAGTAAATAGCCTGGACCTGGCGTTTGGCGGAGAAATTGATAGAAACCCAAGTCGTTCGTGGTCGTCGTCTCGTGCAAACCCAATTGGGCGTTGTCGAGTTCCACGGCGACTCCGGATACCACGCCTCCGGACTTGTCAGAAACAACGCCATTTACAGCCGAAACCTGTTGCGCCTCTAACGGTAAGGAAACAAGAAACAGGAAAACTAGGACAAACAGAGCGAAACCACCCCACAGCTTCTTCATAGGCACCCCGTACATTGAGAGAAACTTGAACCCCACCCGAGAATTCCAGCATGAGTCGGATGCAAAACAATGGCCAGAGAATCTTTTCTAGATTGTGTCTAATTTGAACAAGAACAAGCACTTAGAAGCCCGCCAAGAAGGAGTTCTAGTGGAACGGCGGGGTTTGCTATAGCAATCTGGAATTGATACGGAGATATGGATTCGTTAGACGAAAAATTCGCCTGTAAGCGAATATTTTCGCACGGCGAACCCCCTGTTCGGGATCAGTGACAGAGTAAACGATGTGGAGTCGAGAGGTCGCTCAGGCATAACTCAGCCGAGACTGCCCATCACCCGCAATTCTTCTAGGTAGGCGCTCAAGGCTTCACGCCAGGGCCTCATTCTCAGACCCAGGGCGTTCAGGCTCGCAGGTGAGAGGACCGAGTAGGCCGGGCGTCTTGCCGGACGGCGAGCTTCTGCAGTAGCAATCGGCGATACGCGAATGGCATCGCGGCCTGCCCGGCGCAGAGTTTCTTGCGCGAATTCAAACCAAGAGCAGGAGCCTTCATTCGTTACGTGCAAAGTTCCTCGCGCGTCCAAGCGGATAAGATCGCGAATCATCCGCGCCAGGTCGCGTGTGAAGGTCGGAGATCCCACCTGATCGGCGACCACGGTGAGTTCCGGCCGTGTCTCGGAGGCACGAAGAATCTTCTCCGGAAAACAAGCACGAGCGGCGCCAAAAAGCCAGGAGGTGCGTGCGATGCACCATTCTGAATGGAGTTCGCGGATCGCTTTTTCGCCTGCCGCCTTGGATTGCCCGTATACATTGAGCGGTGCGATCGGATCGTCGGGCTCGTAAGGCCGCTTGGAAGTCCCGTCGAAAAGATAGTCCGTACTCACGAAAAATAAGCGGGAGCCAACCTCTTTCGCTGCCCGAGCCACATTCTCGGTACCGTTGGCATTCACCGCGAAAGCGTTTTCTGGATGGCCCTCGCTCCCATCGACGTCGGTATACGCCGCCGTCAGCACGGTCCAGTCGGGCCGCGTGCGAGCCAGTAAGCTATGCACTTGTTCTGCGACTCGGAGGTCGGCATCTCGCGAACTGGCGGAGATGAGCTCGTCAGTTCCCCATTCCTTCAGCAGGTCGGTACCGAGCATGCCCCGCGCACCGATGATCAAAACTCGCATTGGGCCTATTTGTGCTGCGTTTCCCAGTCGTAGGCAATGTTAGGGTCGTTATAAGGCAGTCGAAGTTCATCCGCTGGGTTATAGTGGCGGTCGGTCAGATAAAGGAGCTGAATCGGTTCAACTCCTAAGGCTTTGTATCCATGGCCGACGCCGGGCGGAATTAGAATCTCCCAGGGGCGGAATCGTCCGGCATAGATCGTGTTGATCAAGCCAAACGTCTTCGAATGACGCCGCAAGTCGTAGAGAAAAACCTGGACCATACCGGTCACGGGAGCCCACAGATCCGTTTGCTCCGCATGGTAGTGGATGGCCTTAATGGTATTGGGGTAAGTGAGCGTGAGGGAAATCTGAATCTTTCTTGTGCTGTCCGGCACCATATCGGTGGCCAGCCCTCGGCCAAGCCGCGCAATTTCAGTGAAAAAACCACGGTCATCAGGATAGATCTGGAGCGGCTCGATGCGGACGCCGGCAATGAGGTCCAGCGAGTCGGGCTTGGCAATAATTTTGCCCGTTGATTTCTCGATTCGTTTGAGAATTGCCAACTCCATGCCGTTGCGTGTACCGAGAGAAACAATTTCTTCCTCGCTTCTCTGCGTTGCGGACACTTCTGCAATCATTTTCATGCCTCTTCTCGATTAAATCAGAGATTCTCCTGGAACGCACTGAGAAATTCGCCCATGTACACGTAGTTTGGCTGGAGCACCCTCTCCCCAGTCGGCGTGTTGCGAAGCGCTGGTGCCGGGCGCCTCCGTGCCTTTAGAAAGATTGGGACGCAATTGTGCCGCTTCGCGCCACTCGCTCTGAGCTTAGCTGCGTGCCGTTCTGCTACTCCGGATGCGACACCAAGCAGGTAATGGCCCATGGCATTTTCAGGGCCTAGGTGAGAGCCGGCTCCAACGATTGCGGGGGCTTCGATCCACTTTCTTCTGGCGCAGCTGAATCCGCCCCTGCAGAATCAGTGCCTCCCTTTGCTGCGGTGTTTTCTTGGGAATCGCGTCATGATGGCTTGCAAACGAGCCCCCTGTACAGGGTCATTACCTGTACTTAAATTGGCCTCTCAAACAGTGTTTTGCAGTCCCAGGCCCGCTTATTCTATGCCCCAGGCAGATTCTGGAGCTGCCTGGAGCATGAGACTGGCACCGCCGGATGAGCACTTAGGCCAACCTATACGCCGTCGGAAACCAAGTCTTAGCGGGCGATCCGCGCTCGCACTCGCCGGGATGCTCGCCTCGATGGCTTTGTCTTGGGGTTGTTCTGGTGTTGTCAGCGGAAATTCATCCACCCCACCACCGCCCCCGCAAACCTACGACATCTCCGGGACCATCAGTCCTTCCGCGGGCGGAAACGGCGCAACGGTCACGTTAAATGGAGCAGCTAGCGCTACGACAACGGCGAACAGCTCCGGCTTTTACACTTTCGCTGGTTTGGCAAACGGGAGCTACTCGATTACTCCCAGCCATAGCGGTTACACCTTCAGTCCAGCCAACCAAGCTGCCACGGTCAGCGGTGCCAACGTCACCGGCATAAATTTCACAGACACTCCGCAAAGTGCCACCTATACCATCTCCGGGACGATCAGTCCGGCAGCGGGTGGAAACGGTGCGACGGTCATGACCAGTGGAGCAGCTAGCGCTACGACAACTGCGGATAGCTCCGGCTCTTACACCTTCACGGGATTGCCAAACGGAACTTACGCGATTACGCCCAGCCATAGCGGTTACACCTTCAGTCCAACGAGCCAATCTGCCACGGTCAGCGGCGCCAACGTCGCCGGGATAAATTTCACAGACACTCCGCAAAGTGCCACCTATACCATCTCCGGGACGATCAGTCCGGCTGCGGGCGGCGCGGGAGCCACCGTGACGTTGAGCGGGGCCGCTGGAGCGACGACGATGGCGAACGCGTCAGGCAGTTACGCCTTCTCTGGTTTGGCAAACGGGACATATACGGTAACTCCCAGCAATACCGGATACACATTGTCTCCCGCGAGCACCAACGTGACGATAAACGCGGCCGATGTTCCCGGTGTGAATTTCACCGCAACGGCGCAGCAAGCGCATTCCGTGGCGCTGTCTTGGACCGCCAGCACCTCAACGGTCTCCGGGTATAATATTTACCGCAGCACAACCAACGGGAGCGGCTACCTCAAAATCAACGCGGCAATGGTCGCGGCCTTGACTTACCTGGATAATACGATCCAAAGTGGCACCACCTACTACTATGTGACCACCGCAGTGGACGGCAGCGGCAACGAGAGCACCAATTCAAATCAAGCTATGGCTATCATCCCGTAAACAAGTCGCCAGAACTTCAAGAGCTAAACGGTTTGTCGAATGACTCTGGCAAAGGGACGGCGTTCCGATGCAGTTTGGCGTATGCCCAGACAAAAACTTGGGCCAGCAGAGCGCCGGACGCGTCGATCAGCACATCGCGAAATCTGGCCTCTCGCAGTGGCACAAAAGATTGATGCCACTCATCCACACCGGCGTAGCTTAACGCCAGCAATATCGTAATGATCGCCCAGTCCGGTCTCCAACCGCGACGATCGGCGCGGACGCCGTGAAATACCGCAATACTAAACAAGCCAAATTCGGTGACGTGCGCTGCTTTGCGAATCCCGTAATGCATCAGGTGGAGCAGGTGTTGGCTGGCGGAAGGAAAAAGCCGCCGCAACAGCGGCAAAATGACGCGGGCAGTTTCCTCGCTGCTAAAGTAATGGGTCGAAAAGAGGGAAATGAGAACCGCGAGGCCAATGGCCGGAAGCCAGTATTTCAAGCGAGCTTGCAAGAGTATTCTCTAGGCCAACACGTTAGTGAATTTTGCGTCCCGCTTGGGAGAGATCTCGGCGCCAGTCCGGAACGAGAACACTCTAAAAGCCATAGCAATAATTGTATATTCAAATTATTCAAATTGATGAAAATTGCGTTCCGCTCTTCGGGCCCGCGGTTCATTCGCTATTCGCTGATAGCTTGTCGAGCCTGATCGGCTACTGCGGATTGCGGATCGATGCTGATGGCCTTTTCTAATTCTGCCTTGGCCCGAGCCGGATTTTGAAGCTTCAGGTAACCCAGACCGAGGTGGTAGTGATAGGTCTGGTTATTCGGCATGGCTTTCACAGCGTTTTCGAATAGCGGAACCGCGGCCGAGTACACACGGTTCTGGTAATAGGCCCACCCCAAAGTGTCGGCAGCGTTGGGAAGTTTCGGCAAACCCTTTCGGCCGGTTTGCGCGAGGCTCAAGGCCAGGGTAACGTCGCCGTTGTGCTCCAGCAGCAGGTAGGCCAGGTTGTTGGACGCCAAAGCATCTTCTGGCTGAATGGCCAAAGCTTTTTGGTAACTTTCCTGCGCCCGTTGCCAATCACCCGATTTCTCATAAAGACTGGCCAAAGCTACACACAAATGGGGATCATAAGGCGAGAGTTCGATGGCTTTCCGGTAGTTCAGGAGGGCCTGTTCCGTCTTACCCTGCGCGGACTGGGCTTGTGCAAGAAGCACCAGCGCCGCAAGATTGTGGTGATCCAGATCGAGCGCTTGGGAAAACGACGCCTCCGCAAGCTGGTTTTGTTTCGATTGCAGCTGGAGCTCTCCTTGCAGCTGGTACAAGGCCGATGAATGCGGCTGGCGATCGATCTGTTCTTGAAGAAACTTCAAGGCAACCGCGGGTTTGTTCCTGGCCCAATCAATACCGGCCAGGCCCTTCACGGCTTCGATGGAGTTGGAATCACGACTCAACGCTTGTCGGAAAAATGCTTCCGCTTCGTTGTAACGTTTCTGCAAAACTCGCATTTGCCCTAACTTGATGTAGGGCAGCGGATGGTCAGGAGCCAGTTGCAAGACGTGATATAGATCGGTCTCGGCTCCGGCCGCATCGCCTAGGTTGATGCGGGCGGTGGCGTGAAAAAGGTATGCGTCGACATTAGACGGCGAATTTTTCATAAGTTGATCGCTGATCTCTTGCAAGCCGCGCCAATCCGAGCGGGACGTGGCGTTTGTTCCCAGCGCGACCCATGCTTCCGCAAGGCTGGGACGAAAGCGCACCGCTTCGCGCCACTCACTCTCGGCTTGCTGGGTGTTGCCTTTTTGCTGGAAGGCCAAACCCAGATGGTAGTGGCCAAATGCGTTATCGGGCGCATTTTTCAAGGCTTGCTGCAGAGTGGCGATGGCCTGGTCTGTCTGATTTTGATGAACTTCGATCTGACCCTGCAGTACCAGGGCTTCCGGATCGTGCGGCAACTTCTTAAGTATTTCCTGGTTCTGGTTGTTTGCTTCCTCGATGCGATTGCCCAGAATCAGAAGTTGAACGTAGGTCTTGCGTACCAAGAGATCGCCGGGGTACTTTGCCGCCAGGGCCGCGAATTCCGTTAGCGCCTTGCCGCTTTGCCCCCGGCCGATATAGGACTCGCCGAGGATTCGGTAGGCGTTGGGGTCATTCCCTAATTGCTCTTTGGCTTCAGTCAGAACCTTTTCTGCTTGGGATTCCTGCCCTTGGCTGAAGTACAGCGCCGCGAGAGCGCGGCGAGGGGCCACGTCGTTGGGCGCCATTTGGATCGCTGCCTGCAACTCGTTTTCAGCTTCCGTCCAACGCTTATTTTGCTGGTAAAATTTCGCCAAGGCCATTCGCGGCATGACCGCGTTGGGATCGAGAGCTTGCGCCTTTTTGAAGTTTTGTTCCGCTTCCTGAAGATTGTTTTCTCGAACCCGTACATGCCCGAGATTCAAATACATGTCTGATCGGCCGGGGGCCATGGCGATGGCCGCACTGGCCTCTTCGACGGCGGCCTGGAGGTTGCCGAGCGCGACATCCGCTTCCGATAGCAGCATCTCTGCGTCGGCATTTCGCGGATCGCTTCGAACGACGAGCTGGGCGCGCTCCTTGGCCTCTTTGGCGCGGCCCCCGGCAAGTTGCAACCGCCCCAGATCGAGCTGCGCAGCCCAATTCTCCGGTTGCAAATCGATGGTTCGGACCAACTCTTGGTATGCCGCCGCCCAGCTGCCCAGCTTTAGTTGAGTTTGCGCGAGTCGGTAGTGCGCTTCGGCAAAGTGCGGATCCACTTGGATCGCGCGGCCGTAGGAGATCAAGGCCTCCGCATACTTGCCTTGGCTGAAATCTTGATTCGCGCGATCCAAGTATTTCTGCTTCTTCACAGTGGGGTTCGTTGCACAGCTACAGGAGAGAAAACCGCAGAGGAGAACAAGAAATGGCGCAAACGCCGAGGATAAGCGGATAGCCGGGTGAGAATACGGACCAGATGGCATTCTATTGGTTCCCAGGTGGCGTCACGGTGTCATTTTGCACCCTGGGCCCCTGGGAAAGCAAAGAAGTTCTGTTTCTCCTTAACTAAAACTAGCTACAGCAACCACTT
>Ga0307479_10002947_pt1 | contig 15457 bp, 10 predicted proteins | sample atmos_gasesECM4C_FD_203743 | JGI IMG/M metagenome (GOLD analysis project Ga0307479, IMG submission 203743) | Hardwood forest soil microbial communities from Morgan-Monroe State Forest, Indiana, United States - atmos_gasesECM4C_515 | ecosystem: Environmental > Terrestrial > Soil > Temperate... | reverse complement strand
CGTTATGCCACGCATCCGGTTACGCTTACCGTTGCCACCGGTTCGATTGACGGCGACGTGACGCGGCTAATATCGGTCATTGCCGCCCGAATGGCTGCCGCCGAGTCGCCGGTCCGCCTGAAGGTACTCGACAAGGGGACTGCACTCGACGCCATCAATACGTTTGCTGCCGGTGAAACCGACCTGGCGGTTGCAAGGGCCGATATAGGTGATTTGTCGGCCGCACGTACGGTCGTGCTCATGACCTATGAGGTCGTGCTGATCGCCGTTCCGCAGGCAAGCGCTATTGATAGCGTGGACGGTCTCAAGGGAAAAGCGGTCGGCGTCATCGCTGCCAACACGAACCAACAGCTTATCTCGGCGATCACCAAAGCCTACGATCTCGATCGGACGAAGCTAAATTTCAAGGATGTCACTCCGAGCGAAGCTGCGCAGGCGCTGCAGTCCAAACAAGTGAATGCGTTGCTGGTGGTGATGCCCATCTCGGAGAAATATCTCGGGATGCTCCGTGATGTCTTTCCGCGCAACACAAAGGCGAAGTTCAAGCTCGTGCCGATCGACTCGGCAGGGGCGATCGCTGCTGTTGCGGGGGCCTATGAGAGCTACGATCTGCCGAGAGGGACTATTCGGGGGTCGCCTGCCGTCCCGGATGAGGATATGACGACCTTGCGCGTTCCGTTCTATCTTGTTGCCAACAGGAAGCTTAGTGACGCCGTCGTGGCCTCCCTCGCGAAGACGATGATGGAGGTGCGGCGCGATCTGCTTGGCGAAGATGCTCTTTTCGCGCAGATCGGCGCGCCCAGCGACAGCAAGGACGCCCATATTCCGATCCATGCTGGCGCGGCCAGCTATTTCAGCGGCGAGGAGCAATCGTTCCTGGATAAATACGCGGACAAGCTGTTCTATCTGTCGATGCTGCTCGGATTTCTCGCCTCGATCCTTGCTGCGGCATGGAAATTCATGATGAGGGGGGCGAGCGCCCCGGAGACTGATGCCCTGGTGCGGATGAACGGGCTGGCGGATCGAATCAAGGCCGCAACCGGCGAAGCAGAGCTCGCAGGTATCGAGCGGAACATCGATGAAATTCTGAAAGACGAGCTTGAGAGATATTCAGAGGGCGAGGCAAACGCGGCCGAGTGCGCGGCCTTGCAGTTGGCCACTCACCGTCTCGAACGCCTCATAAGCCGGCGCCGGGCCGGGTTATGCAATCGATCGAGGGAGCCCGTCTAGAAGCAGCCGGTGACTACTCTCTTTGTATGAGCAGTGCGGTCGACGTCTGTTGTTCAGCGTGCACGCGTCCCGATAGCCTTGGATGGATGCCCTCATCGAGACCGTCACCAATCCTTGAATGTCGGCTCTATGCATCCCCCGCAGACCCAGGGAAAGGTCCAATCGGCCGTACGCTGGGCACTCTCGGGGAGGTACCTGCTCCAGGCGTCGGCTCGGACCGGATTGATTGACTGCCAAATCACGTCAAAGGTCCCGGAGGAGTTGATTTTGCCTATCATGACTGGCTTGGACAGATGATGATTGGTGTTCATCACAACCTCGAAGCCGCTCGGCGCCTTGATTCTTTGGCCGTACATCGCCTGCCGGACTGTATCTACGTCAGTGGTGCCCGCTTGGACAACGGCTTGCGCCCACATCCTGAAGCCGATGAAGGTGGCTTCCATCGGGTCATTTGTAATCATGTCTCGTTGCCCGTTGAAGTCCGCCCACAATTTGATGAACGCGTCGTTCTCTGGTGACTTGACGGATTGGAAGTAGTTCCAGGTCGCCATGTCCCCAACAAGGTGGCTGGTGTCCGCGCCAAGCAATTCGCGCTCGCCGACAGAGAAAGCCATGACCGGGATGACGCTGGGATCGACCTTTCGCGCCGCGAGCTCCTTGTAGAGGTTCGTGTTTGCATCGCCGTTGACGGTCGATATCACCGCGGTCTTTTTTCCCTCCGAACCGAAGGACTTGATCCACTGGATGACCTCTTTCCAGTCGGAATTGCCGAACGGCGTATAGATCGTCATGATATCCTCTGACGCCACACCCTCCGCCGTGAGATACGCGCTCAGGATCCGGTTGGTCGTGCGCGGATAGACGTAATCAGTGCCGAGCAGAACCCACCTGCGAACATCGCCCCCTTCCTTGCTCATCAGATATCGAACGGCCGGAATGGCCTGCTGATTCGGCGCGGCGCCCGTGTAGAAAATGTTGCGCGAGCTTTCTTCACCCTCGTATTGCACTGGGTAGAAGAGCAGGCCGTTCAGCTGCTCGAAGATCGGCAGAACGGATTTGCGGGAGGCGGAAGTCCAGCAGCCGAACACGACCGCGACTTTTTCCGTCGTGAGCAAGTCCCGCGCCTTTTCGGCAAAGAGGTCCCAATTGGACGCCGGATCAACGATGACTGGTTCCAGTTTCCGTCCGAGCAGCCCACCTTTCTTGTTTTGGTCCACGATCAGCATAAGGACCGTGTCCTTAAGCACCGATTCGCTGATGGCCATGGTGCCGGATAGAGAATGCATAATACCGATCTTGATGGTGTCCTCGCCGGCGCGAGCCGCTGGAACGGCGACGAGCACGAGCTGAGAAACGAGCAATCCCAGCACGATGCCTCGAACAACTGAAGCTGATTTCATGTCGATGCCCCGACCAACTCGAAAATGCGGGTTTCCTTTGTCATCCCCTTGGCAATGACCGCCTCGAAGGCTCTGAACTGGAAGCAGTGCCGAACCCGCAAATAAACGTCTTCGCTCACAAGGATGACGGTCCCAAACTGCTTGTTCAGGCCTTCGAGGCGCGCCGCCAGATTCACCGTATTGCCAAGGGCCGTGTAGTTCATGCGCTCGGTCGACCCAAGGTTGCCCACGACGGCCTCCCCGACATGAATGCCAAACCGTGTGAAGAACGGCTTCAGACCCTCAGCTTCAAACTGGGAGTTGAGCTTTTCGCACGCCAGCCTGCCCGCGAGAGCTGCCCGGCAGGCTCGCTCGACGTGGTCAGGCTGGGGATTGGGCGCGTTCCAGAACACCATCACCGCGTCACCAATGAACTTGTCGATTGTTCCACCTTCGGCGAGGAAAGCCTCTGTCAGCACGGAGAAATAGCGCGACGTTTGGTGCATGAGAATGTCGGGGTCGGCGGACTCGGCGATGGTCGTAAAATCCCGGACGTCGGTGAAAAGGACGGTAATTTCTTCTCGGACTCCGCCAAGCTCTGTCGAGATCGAGTTATCGATGACCCGCTGAACGAGCTCCTTGGGAACAAAGTGAGCGAATGACCATATGGCGCGCTGCGCCAAATTCATCGCACTGCCAAGCTCGTGAATTTCCTTAATGCGTGATGTGACCGGCGTTGGGTCGGGCTCAGCTAGCTTCTGGAGCATAACGGCCTCGGCCGTTATGCCCTTCAGGGATCGAGACATTCCGCTACCAAATATCCAGACGCCTGGAATGAAGGCAGCGCCGGCAATGATTGCGAGGATAAGTCCGGTGAACTGAAGCCTCCGCACATCCTGGGCAAAGTCTTCCTGGGCCGCCAGCAACAGGATGTTAGCCTCGTACTGCTCGCCCAGAGTGAATTTCGTCACCCTGAACAGATAGTCCCGTCCTTCGTCATCGCGGATTCGTCCGTCGTAGTGGTCGCGACCACGCGACCTTCGCAGGACCGCCGGCACGACCCCGGAGTTGATCTCCCTGATGTTCGGCAATTGCGGTTGCGATGGATGCGTCATCGCATCGGCGACGAACTGTGCAAAATTGGGGTGAGCGATGAGCGCGCCAGTCGAGTCGAAAATCATGACAATCCCGTGCTCTCCAGGTCGTTGCGCTTGGACGAAATCGCTGAAGGTGTCGAGCTTTAAATCGGCGGCAAGGACGCCGGGCACTTTGCCTCGCAAGGGTGCGCTAACCGTGATCACCGGTGCGCCGATGCTGAAAGCAAGGTAAGGCGATGAGACCACAGAACGATCGGCTTTCATCGTCTCGCGATACCAGGGCCGCTTGCGTGGGTCGTATCCGTATTTCCATAGATCAAGCTGTCCGACTTCGTTGCCCCCCTGATCTTCAAAAATTCGCCGCATGGGCAGTGCGCCGTCGGGGGTGGGGCGGACCAAATTAATCGCAGTCGTGGCGCCAGGCGTCGCGCGTAACCTTTCACGCTGCGCATCGTTGAGTTCGCTGATGCGCCGGACCTGCAACCAAGCGCCATTTTCAAAACCGGCATAGATGCTGTCCGTCTGGCGCAGCTGCTGCAAGGCGGCCTTAAATAGTGGGATCGCACGGCCGGTCTCGGTTCTCTCATTTGAATCGGCTACAGTGGAGCTGGTTGCCAGCACATGCACCAACGAAGCTATGTTGGTTATCTCCGTCTGAAGCCGCCCGAAGGCCTTCGTACTGGTCGCGTCCATGTACGCAGACGCAGCGTCCTGCGTGGCGGAGCGAAGAGCCTGAACCTGAATAGTGATCAACAGCGCAGCTAGAGCGACGATAAACGCCATCACAGCGAAGGTGATTGAAGTTCGAAATGTGAACATCCCGCGCGCGCTCCTCAATCGTAAAGGATGCAGTCGGTCAGTCTCGACCCCCGTGCAAGTTGTATCACATGACGGCACGCTTGGCCAAAGCGGCCGAGTGCGCGGCCTTGCAGTTGGCCACTCACCGTCTCGAACGCCTCATAGGCCGGCGCCGGGCAGGACTCCACGATCGATCGAGGGCCGTTGTGTAGAAATTATGGCGGCGATTGTGACCGCGTTGTTCCCTGGGATCATTGGCGATACCGGGTATTTCCTTCTGGCTGATCGGTTTTTGATGTATCTTTCCTTCGCTTGCAGCCACGAGGGTACATGCAGTGGCTACGATTACGGAGTGGCTGACCTCGCTTGGATTGTCCGAGTATGCGGACCGCTTTGCTGAAAGCGGCATAGATATCTCTGTCCTCCCCGACCTGACGGATCAGGACCTCAAGGACATCGGGGTTTTGCTTGGTCATCGCCGGAAGATGCTGCGCGCGACCAACGAGCTTGCCCGCACCACCGCTGTCACGCCGGCGCACGCAGCCGCTCCGGAGCCGCGCCAAGGGCCTGATGCCGAGCGACGCGAGGTGACCGTGATGTTCACTGATCTCGTCGGCTCGACCGCGCTCTCCACCCGCATGGACCCGGAGGATCTGCGGGAGATCATTTCAGGATATCAGAAGTGCGTCGCCGAGACGATGCATCGCTTCGACGGATTTGTCGCGAAATACATGGGCGACGGCGTCCTCGTGTACTTTGGATATCCCCAGGCCCACGAGGACGACGCCGAGCGGGCCGTGCGGGCTGCACTCGAGCTGATCGCAGCCGTGTCCGGGCTGAAGACCCGCGCTTCGCTGCAGACACGCGTCGGCATTGCAACCGGCCTGGTCGTGGTCGGCGACCTGATCGGATCCGGTGAGGCCCAGGAGCGCGGCATCGTCGGCGAGACTCCGAACCTCGCGGCGCGCCTGCAGGGGATCGCCGAGCCGAACAGCGTCGTGATCGCTGAGAGCACGCGAAAGCTGCTCGGCAGTTTCTTCGAACTTCAAGACCTTGGGGCCAGGGATCTCAAGGGTCTCGCCGGACCGACGCGGGCGTGGGCCGTGCTGCGGAGGAGCTCCATCGAGAACCGCTTCGAGGCGTTGCGCTCGGGCCGGACGCCGCTGGTCGGCCGCACCGAGGAGTTCGAGCTGCTGCTCCGGCGCTGGCAGCAGGTCAAGTCAGGCCAGGGACGCGTGGTGATCCTCACCGGCGAGCCGGGCATCGGCAAGTCTCGCATTACAGCCGCGCTCCAACAACATCTGCAAGGCGATCCGCATGCGCGGCTGCGTCATTTCTGTTCTCCGCATTATCAGGAGGAAGCGCTGCGCCCGTCGATCGGCCAGCTCGAAAGGGATGCCGGCTTCACGCGCGACGACACCGCTGAGGCGAAGCTCGCCAAGCTGGAAGCGGTGCTTGTCCAGTCCAATGCGCCGCCCGAGGAGATCGGCTTCATCGCCGCATTGATGTCGATCCCGGATGCCGGACGCTATCCGCTTCCCGACGTGAGCCCGCAAAAGCGCAAGGAGAGGACCTTGACCGCGCTGCTGGCGCGCCTGGAGCGTTTGGTGCAGCGGCAGCCAGTATTGGTCGTGTACGAGGACGTGCACTGGATCGATCCAACGACGCTGGAGCTTCTGACCTTGACGATCGAGCGCGTGCAACATCTGCCGGTGCTGTTGCTGGTCACGGCGCGGCCGGAGTTCACGCCGCCGTGGCCGGCCTATGCGTATGTGACCCATATTGCGCTCGGGCGCATCGACCGGGACGAGGGAACATCGTTGATCGCGCAGGTTATGGGCGGCAAGGCGCTGCCCGGCGAAGTGCTAGAGCAGATCCTTGCCCGCACCGACGGTGTCCCGCTGTTCATCGAGGAACTCACCAAGGCCGTGGTCGAGAGCGGCGTGCTTACGGATGCCGGCGACCGATACACGGTGGCAGGGGCCTTGCCGGCGCTGGCGATCCCGACGTCACTCAACGCCTCGTTGCTGGCGCGGCTCGATCGCCTGGCGCCGGTGCGGGAGGTCGCGCAGATCGGAGCCGCGCTCGGACGTCAGTTCTCGCATGTGCTGATCAGCGCGGTCGCGCCCATGCCGCAGCCGCAACTGGACGACGCCTTGGCGCAGCTGATGGAGGCCGAGTTGATTTTTCGGCGCGGGACTCCCCCGGATGCGCAATACACCTTCAAGCACGCGCTGGTGCAGGATGCCGCGTACGGCACCTTGCTGCGCGCCCGGCGGCAGCAGCTCCATGGCCGTATCGCGATCACCCTGGAACAACAATTTCCGGAGACCGCGGAGACGCGGCCAGAGCGACTGGCGCGGCATTGCGCTGAAGCGGGTTTGGTCGAAAAGGCCGTCGGTTATTGCCTCAAGGCAGGCCAGCAGGCCATCGCACGGGGGACGATGACCGAGGCGGTGGCACAGCTCCGAAAGGGCCTCGACATCCTCGCTGGCCTGCCCGATGGCGCTGCGCGCCAGCAGCAGGAGCTTGACCTGCAGATCGCACTCGGACATGCGCTCGACACGACGAAGGGTCTGGCTGCGTTTGAGGCGGGCGAGGCCTACGCTCGTGCGCGCTCGCTCTGCGAGCAATTAGACCGGCCGGCGCAGTTGGGACTGGTGCTGTATGGTCAGTTTCTGTTTCGCATTGTCCGTGGAGAGTTGCAGCAGGCGGAGCATCATGCCAAGGAGATGCGTCATCTGGGCGAGACCCGAAACGACGTGATGTGGAAATGCTTCGGCTCGCATCTCAGCGGGAACATTTGCTTCTATCTCGGCAAGTTCACTGACGTCCGCGCTTACCTGGAGAATGCTCTCTCCCTGTGGGATCCGACGCACCGGGCCTTCGCGCCGACCGCGGAGGATCCCTCCGTTGGAGCCAGGTTCCATCTTTTCCGGACGCTGCTCTGCCTTGGCCATCTCGACGAGGCCCGAAAATGGCGAGACGAGGCCCTGGCCGAGGCAGAACGGCTCTCTCCGTTCATGCGGGCTTTCGCGTTACGCCAGGCCTGGTACGGCAATTGGGCTGTCGAAGGGGCTCACGCAGCCCAGACGATGCTTGCATCAGCGAAAGACGTCGTGGCCATCTCGGATGAGCACGGCTTTCGCGATTCATCGGCAATCGGGAACATCATGCGCGGCTGGTGCCTTTGCGCGCTGAGGCAGGGAGCGGAGGGCATCGCGCTGCTCCTTCAGGGCCTGACAGTATGCCGTGCCGGCGGTCGCAACTTGATGATCCCGTTCTTTCTGACGGTCCTTGCGGACGCGTACGGGATGGCGGCGCAACCACAAGAAGGGCTCGGTCAACTCGCCGAAGCAGCCAGGTTGGTCGAGACCACACATGAGCGCTGGACCGACGCCGAAATACATCGGTTGCGGGGGAAGCTGTTACTGTCCACGCATGAGTGCGCAGCGGCCGAACGCAGCTTCCGCTGTGCCCTGGAAGTGGCACAGCGTCAGAACACGAAGTTCTGGGAACTGCGCGCGACCCTCGAACTCGCGCGGCGCTGGCGCGACCAGGGCAAAACCGCGGAGGCGCGCAAACTATTGTCGCCCATTTGCGGCTGGTTCACTGACGGCCTTGAGACGCGCGACCTGAAGGAGGCTCAGGCCCTGCTTGCCGATTTGGCGCAATGAGGCTGGGCTTGAAGGAGTGACAGCGGCAAGCGCCTGCGTCGTCAACGCCTGCACAAGCAACTACGATATCATTTCATCCGAAAAGGTCGGCGCCTTCCAGAGCTTTGCGTTGCACGCATGCGGTTTCGCCGCGCGCCGGGTTGCGGCGACAATCCCCGCAGGCGACTACGCGCCCTCGAGCTTGCCCCCGCCGAACAGCGTCGGGACATAGCGCGGCGCACCGATCGCCGCCATGAAGCGGTGCTTGGTCAGCACCGGTTCCAGCGCGACCGGAGGCCGGACGACGTCGAGATCGGGCTCGGTCGCTAGCACGAGACATTCGGCGCCGTCGCGCGCCGTTCTGACGCGCATCCTGGCGGCGAGTGCCTCCGGCTTTGCGATGTTGTCGGCGCGCGCAATTCCCGATGCACGGGCGAGTTGCGCCAGATCCAGCCCCGCATTGGTCAGCGCCTGACCGCCGGAAGCGGCGTGCACGCCGTTCTGGATCAGCAGCACGGTCAGATTGGCGGGATTGACCGCGCCGACCGTGACCAACGCGCCCATATGCATCAATAGCGCGCCGTCGCCTTCGACCACGATCACCGGACGCATCGGCTGGGCAATCGCCAGGCCAAGCGCCAGCGGCAGCGCCAGGCCCATCGCGTCCTCGAGGTAGAAATTCTCCGGCGCATGATGTAGCGCGGCCCACAGATAGGAGGCATTGCCGAGCGACGTCACGACCAGTGCTTGCGGTGGCAGGCTATCGGCAAGCGCCCTGTAGTAATCGGCCCTGCTCGGACGGGCGGCCTTCACCATTGGACGTCCTCCCGCGACAACAGAAGCGCAAACGGGCACGAGGCCTCTTCCGCATAGGTTGCGGCCTGTTCGACCTGCGCGCCGATCGGCCGGTGGCGGTCGGCGCAGGTGTAACTGAGCCCAATGCCCCGGAACACCGGCTCTGTCACGCGGCCTTTAGGCACATGGTAGAAGACAGGGTCTTCCGGCGTGCCGCGATACGACACCAGCATCAGCAGTGGAAACTGATAACGCTGCGCCAGCGAGACCATGCCGGCGCCCATGCTGAGCACGCCTGCATTTTGAACCAGAAGCGCCGTGCGAACGCCGCCGAGGCGGATGCCGCAGGCGATCGCCAGCGCTTCCTCCTCATGGGTCGCCCGCACCAGGCGCATTGTCGGCTCCTGCTCGATGCGAACCAGCATCTCGCCGAGCCACCCGTCCGGCACCGAAACAACGGCGCCGAAGCCGAGCTGCTTCAGCGTGTTCAAGAGCTCGGAAGGCCGATGCGCATCTGGGCGTTCTGCACGCGACTTGGTCAACAAATGCCTCCCCCGGTGGCAATCGGCGGAAAAGATTGAATCCGTCGCGTTTGCCAACGCGACAGCAGGCGCGTTCCAGCGCGGCGCGCCGGACCTTATCGGCCAAAGATTTATGGTCGACAAGATGATTTCATTGCAAGCGTTGTCCGCGCCGGTTTGTTGGTGCAGGATCGCGCCCGCCGGGAAACAATCCAGCGACGCCGTCAGCGTCGCCAGGGGGATTTGATATGGTTCGCTTTTGGCTTGCGCTTCTTGCTCTGCTCGTCGCTGTGCCTGTCCAGGCGCAGGACAAGCTCGTCGTCAGTATCTGGGGAGGCAGTTGGCGCGACCTCATCGCGGAGACAGTCGCCAAGAAATTCACAGCCGAAACCGGCGTACCCGTCGATTTCATCACCGGCGGTACGATCGACCGGCTGAACAAGGAGAAGCTGGCCAAGGGCAATCCCGAGAGCGACATCACCTTCACGACGTCGCATGTGGGTTGGCTCTATGCCAATGACGGTCTGTTCGAGACGCTCGACACTTCCAAGATCCCGAATGCCAAGAACCTTTTCGACGAGGCGCGGATCAGTCCCTATCACCTCGGCGCCTGGGCCTATGTCTACACGATCGGCTATCGCGCCGATCTCGTGAAGGACGTGAAGTTCGAGAGCTGGAGCGACCTCTGGAGCCCGGAGTTGAAGGCCAAGCTGGCGGCTCCGGATTTTGATCCGAGCCACATCATCGCCGTTTCCGCCCTGCTATCGGATGCGGATGCCGCGCACTGGGAGAAAGGGCGGGACAAGCTCAAGGCGCTGAAGTCCAACTTCAAGGCCTTCTACACCAACGATGCCAACAGTCAGCAATTGCTCGCGAGCGGCGAGACGCCGGTGCAGATCGTCCTGTCCATGAATGCCTACTACATGATCGGGCAGGGCGTCCCGATCACGCTCGTGATTCCGAAGGAGGGCGCGGTGCTCGGCATCGACACGGTCGCCATCATGAAGGGATCGAAGAACGCCGAGCTGGCCTACAAGTTCATCAACACGCTATACGACCCGGAGATTCAAGCCGAGATCGCCAAGCTCAAGAAAGGCAGCCCCGCGGTTCTCAACGCCAAGCTCGATCCGGAAATCGCCAAGCTTCCGGGCGTCTTCACCACCGCCGCGCAGTGGAAGCAGCAGATCAATATTGACGCCAAATTACGCGCCGAGAAGACGGCCGAATGGCGCAAATGGTTTGCTGAGAACATCATGAACTGATCCGCCTTACGCCTGTCTTATGAACCAGCGGCCGTTCCTTCGCACCTTCACGACGCCGGCTGCGTTCTGCGCGCTCGGCTTCGTCGCCGCCATGGCCGCGGTGCTGCAATATAGTCTTCGCGCCTATGTGCCCGGCTCGCTCGATCCGGGCAGCTTCACGCTCGCCAATTTCGCCGATCTGCTTCAGCCGTTTTACGCACGTGTGTTCCTGAATACGATATGGATCTGCGCGCTGACCGCTGTCGCCACCCTGCTCGTCGGCTATCCGCTGGCTTATGCGCTGGTGCACATCGAAAATCCGCTCGCCAAATCCGTGCTGCTCGTCATTGTCGTCACGCCGCTGTTTCTGGGCGAGGTCGTGCGCACCTATTCCTGGATCATCGTGCTCGGCAACAACGGCTTTATCAATTCGCTCTTGCGCGGGCTCGGCCTGATCGAACAGCCGGTGCAGTTCATGTTCACGACCTTTGGCGTCGTGGTCGCGCTGGTGCATGTGACGCTGCCGGTCATGGTGATCATGCTTGCCGCCGGACTGTCGCATATCGACCGCGATTATCTGCGCGCGGCGGAGAGCCTCGGGGCCGGGCCGATCCGCGCCTTCCTGACGGTTACCCTGCCGCTGTCGATGCCGGGCGTCATCGCTGGCGTAACGACGGCGTTCGCCTGGACGTTCTCTGCCTTCGCGACCCCGCAACTGATCGGCGGCGGCCGGGTCAACATGATCTCAAACCTGGTGTATCAGCTCGGCTTTGCGAGCTTCAACTTTCCATTCGCGGCGACGCTGTGCGTCGCGGGGCTTGCGCTCACGATCGCGGTGCTGTCGATCCTGCGGCTCGCGACCATGCCATTCGAAAACATTGAGGCCCGCTAGATGACGCCGCGTTCGACCTATCAGCGGATGCTCGGATGGGGTGGACAACTCGTCGTCATCCTCATCCTCGGCTTTTTGATCTTGCCTGCCGCCGTCGTGACGATCGCCGCCTTTAACGACAAGGCGATCCTGTCGTTCCCGCCGCAAGCCTGGTCGTGGCACTGGTTTGCGCGGGCGCTCGCCTATCAGGATTTTCGCGACGGGTTTCGCAATGGCTTGATCGTCACTGCCTGGAGCTCGGCGATCGCGCTCCTGGTCGGGGCGATGTTCGCGCTCGTGATCGATCGCTACCAATTCCCGTTCAAGCGGGCGATCGAGGGCGTGCTGGTGTCGCCGCTGGTCATCCCGCATTTCACCGTGGGGCTCGGCTTTCTCATCCTCTCCGCCCAGATCGGATGGAGCCGGGGCTTTGCGGTCGTTGTCGCCTGCCATGTGATCCTTGTGCTTCCGTTCGTGCTGCGCAGCGTCTACGTCTCACTGAAGAACCTCGATCAGAGCTATGAGCTGGCGGCGGCAAGCCTCGGCGCTACGCCGCTGCGCGTCCTGCTCACGGTCACGCTTCCGCTGCTGCTGCCTGGCCTGGTGAGCGGCTGGCTGTTTGCCGCCATCCTGTCATTCAACGAATTCACGGCGTCGCTGTTCGTCACCTCACAGCGGACGCAGACCTTGCCGGTCGCCATGTACAACTATGTGCGCGAGTTTGCCGACCCTTCGATGGCGGCACTTTCCGTGATGTATATCGTGGGTACCGCCGCCTTGATTGCCTTTGCCAACAGCTTCCTCGGCCTCGGCAAGGTACTCAGCATCGAACAGAGCCGCTGACGGGGAAACATGGATCAGCCAGGTTCGATGGCGGGGCGGGACACCACGGCGGTGCAGTTCGACGCTGTCACCAAGCGGTTCGGCGACGTGGTGGCGCTGAACGAAGTGTCGCTTGCGATCGGCTGCGGCGAATTCATGACCTTGCTCGGGCCGTCCGGCTGCGGCAAGACCACCCTTCTCAAGCTGGCCGCGGGCTTTATAGGTCCGGATGGCGGATCGATCGCGATCCACGGAAAATGCGTCAATGACGTGCCGACCTACAAGCGCGAGATCGGCATGATGTTTCAGAACTACGCCCTGTTTCCCCACATGAGCGTTGCCGAAAATGTTGCTTATGGCCTCAAGACGCGGCGCGTCCGGCGCCAGGAGCGCCGGCAGCGCGTGGCCGAGGCGCTGGCGATGGTCAAGCTGAAGGGACTGGAGGATCGCAAGCCGCGGCAGTTGTCAGGCGGCCAGCAGCAGCGCGTGGCGCTGGCGCGGGCGCTCGTCATAAATCCCACGGTGCTCCTGCTCGACGAGCCGTTCTCCGCGCTCGACAAGAATCTGCGCGCGTCGATGCAGGCGGAATTGCGTGAGATCCAGCGCGAGCTCGGCTTGACAACGATCTTCGTCACCCACGACCAGAGCGAAGCCCTGAGTCTTTCGGACCGGATGGCGGTGATGTCGGAGGGGCGGATCCGCCAGCTCGGCACGCCGGTCGAGATCTACCGCCGGCCGAGCGACCGCTTCGTGGCCTCCTTCGTCGGTGATACCAACAAGCTGCGCGGCCAGCTCGTAGGCGCCGCGGCAACGGATGCTTTGATCGCCTTGGGTAGCGTACAGGTAAAGGTGCCCGGTGGGCCGCTGTCCGGCGCACCGGACTCTGCACCGGTCGATCTGTTCGTTCGCCCGGAGCAGCTTGGCGTCGTTGGTGCGGGCGAGCCCTGCGCGATCACCGGTAATGTGGTGGCACAGGTCTATCAAGGTGGGCACGTCGATCTTCAGATCGAGTGCAAGGCTTCAGGCCACACCCGTTTGCTGGTGCGGTCGGTCGGCGATCAGGCCATAACGCGATGGCCGCTCGGGACTGAGGTAGGGATCTCGATCAATGCCGACGGTTGCACGGCATTCCCGGCTGAGTGAGTTTCCGCCATCCCCCCATGGTCGATTGTTACATTGACGCCGTTGATCCGGCCTGATCCTTGAGCCGGAATCCCATGCGCTCGTGGCGGAATGGCAGACGCGCGAGGTGGCAGTGAGTAAAATCGTGGGGGTTCGAGTCCCTCCGAGCGCACCAGCCGATGTTTGGCATTGAAATCGCTAGGAAAATTGTCATGCGTCGGCATCGTCGGATCAGTCCAGGCGAACATCGCCATCTGGCTCTCCGTGCGGTCGGCGTAGGCCGCGACCTCAGCCCGCCTCCTGGTACAGCTTCCCGTCGCGCGGGAAGGTCAATATCGAGCGCGATCCCCCTGGTCCAAACCTCTGGTCAAGACGTCCGTCGAGACCTTTGACCAGTTCATCGACGATCTCGAGCCCGCGTCCCCGCTTTACATTCTCTGGAGCCGAGCCATTGTCAACGACCGTGCATTGCACAAGCTTGCCAGCGCGCGATAGTTCGACTCGAACTTGCCCGTTGCCGTTGCCGAACGCGTGCTTCGCCGCATTCGTCACCAGCTCATACACAATCATTCCCAGCCGCCAACAGCCTTCCGATGGCAGCCGCAAAGGCGGGGCTGTCAGCACGAGATCTATTTTCACGCCATCGAGCTTCGATCGGCTGATCGAGATACAGAGGTTTTCGAGATACGACGCCGCGTCGATGTGGGTGTCGTTTTCCGGCATCTGCAGTGCGCGATGCAGCTCCGCATAGTGGGACAGGAGCTCAATGATATGGGCCAGCGCGATCTTGGCTTCGTGATTGACGGAACGTGCAGCGGTGCGCGACACGGCGCCGATAAGAGAAGAAAATTCGTTGTTGATCCTGTGGATCAGCTCGTACAACAGAATGCTTTCAAGGGTGGTTTTGCGTTTCAAGGCAATCTCCGTCATGGAGTCCTCCTGTTTAAAAGCCTTCTCGGTCTGCGGTCGTTGACCGAGCGCCCCGGTCTCGACTGACGGGCTAGCGCCGATTCCGCTGAATGAGAACCGGTGTTTCATTTCATTCACTGTTGAGACAAATTCAGGAATTGAGCGATGCCGCTCAGTCTGCGAAGAAGGGATTCTTGAGTGACCGCGTGCCCTGCGCCGATTTGGGGGCGCGGATCATGTCAATGAAGGCCCGCAGCGCGGCCGGGATCTGCCGGTGTCCGGGATAAAACAGGAAGAGCGTTTCTACCGAGGGTGAGACGCCCTCCAGAACCCGGACCAGTTGGCCAGTGCGCAGGAACGGCGCGGCCAAGGACTCGACGGTGTATGCGATTCCGAGACCGTCGACCGCCGCGCGAACCGCCAGATCTGGAACGTTGACGGTCACTCGGCCCGCCAGCGAGATCCGCTTGGTCTTGCCGTTCCGCTCGAAAGTCCAGGGCACCGTAGCGCCGTCGGTGGTGAAACGATATTGAATGCAGCTATGTGAGGCGAGATCGTCGACCGTGCGCGGCGGACGCCGCCGTTCGAAGTATTTCGGAGCACCGACCACCGCCACCTTCATAGGTCGGCTCAATCGGACGGCAATCATGTCAGTGGCCGCCCAGTGCTTCGGCCCGATCCCCGCATCGAAGCTGCCCGCCACGATGTCGATCGGTATCATGTCCACCAAAAGCTCGAGGTGGACCTCGGGGTAGGTTGACAGGAATCGTCCCCACATCGGGGCGATTACTGCGGGTGCCGCAAGTGGGGATGCGTGAATCCGCAAGCGGCCGAACGGGCGCTGCCGCTGTTGATTCAAGGTCTCCAGAGCGCCGGAAATCTGATCGATGGCGGGCCGCAGCTGTTCAAGCAGGCGAAGGCCGGCGTCGGTGAGCGACACGCTGCGTGTGGTGCGATGCAGTAGCCGCACGCCATGGCGTTCCTCCAGTTGACGCATCGAATGGCTGAGGGCCGAT
>Ga0307479_10002946_pt1 | contig 15460 bp, 17 predicted proteins | sample atmos_gasesECM4C_FD_203743 | JGI IMG/M metagenome (GOLD analysis project Ga0307479, IMG submission 203743) | Hardwood forest soil microbial communities from Morgan-Monroe State Forest, Indiana, United States - atmos_gasesECM4C_515 | ecosystem: Environmental > Terrestrial > Soil > Temperate... | reverse complement strand
GCAGTCAGCCTGGTTTGCGTCTCGACCGTGACGTTTGGATTTTCACGCCGCCAGGCGGTATGAATTTCGGTTCGCGCCGATGCGCTTGCCAGCAATTTGCAAGCGCGAGACAATGCGGTGAGACAATGCGGCGAGACAATGTTATCGATGGCGCGATAGTCGCCTGAGAAGTGTCTGGGGATCCCTTATGAAGCTTTGCCGCTACGATGATGACCGGCTCGGGATTGTGCGCGGCGACATCGTGCACGATGTGACAACGGCGCAAACCGAAATCCGAAACGCCGCGCCCTACGCAATGAAGGGCGATGCCGTGGTCGCGGCGCTGCCACAGTGGCGCGAGCGACTCGAGCGGCTTGCCGACAAAACGCCAGGCAAAGCTTTGGCGCAGGTGAAACTCCTGGCGCCGGTAGCACGGCCCACGAAGTTGTCCTGCGCGCCGACCAATTATCAGGCCCACATTAACGAAATGACGGTCGCCGCGGCGCAGCCCGGCTCGCAAGTGGTCACGACGCAATCGGTCAAGATCGGCGAAGCGGGCATGTTTCTCAAAGCAAATTCGGCGCTGATCGGCCCGGCCGAAGGCATTGCCACTCGCTTTCCCGAACGCCGCAACGATCACGAGGCTGAGATCGTGATGGTGATTGGAAAAGCCGGAAGCGACATTCCGCGCGCACGCGCCCTCGACTATGTTGCCGGCTATTGTCTCGGCCTCGATATGACGGTGCGCGGCCGCGAGGACCGCAGTTTTCGCAAGTCCGTCGACGGCTACGCCGTGCTCGGCCCGTGGATGGTCACCGCGGATGAGATTGCCGATCCCGACGCGCTACCGCTGTCGCTCACGGTCAACGGCGAGACGCGGCAAGACAGCAATACCAACATGCTGATCTACGACTGCCGGCGTCTGATCGAATTTGCCTCGTCGTTCTACACGCTTTACCCGGGCGATCTGATCTATACCGGAACGCCGGAAGGCGTTGGCCCGGTCAAGCCCGGCGACATTATTGTTTGCCGCTCGAGCCCGGTACTGGGCGAACTGAAAGTCGCGGTGCGCGCGCATGACGCGGGCGGAGTGCGGGATACTGTTCGCGTAGGCGCGAAAGCCTAGTCGCAGAGGTTGGCAATGCTGCAAGTCAAACGCGCCGGCCATTCGACCCTGACCACGCCGGACATCGGACGAATGGTCGATTATTTCACTCGCATCGTGGGCTTGAGCCTGGTGGCGCGCGACAAGGACCGCGCCATCCTCGCCACCAAATCGGGGCTGGAGGCAATCGCGCTCGAACGCGGCGACACCGGCGACGCACCGCGCCTGTCTTTCCAGATCGCCCCCGACAGCGACCTTGACGCGATCGCTGCACGGCTCACGCAAGCGGGACTTAAGAGCGAGCGGCGCCATGACATAACGCCCGGTATTCGCGAAGCGCTGGCGTTCAAGGATCCCAAAGGCACCACGCTCGAAATCTTTCCCGAATGCGCCTTTGCCGCGGACGATGACACCTTCACCGGCGTAATGCCGCTCAAACTCGGCCACATCGCCTATACCTGCCCCGACGTCGCCGGCTTGGTGAAGTTCTATTGCGATCTCTTAGGCTTCCGCGTTTCCGACTGGCGCAGTGACTTCTTCGCATTTTTGCGTTGTAGCCGCGACCATCACACCGTGAATTTTCTCCGTGACGCGAAGACCGCGATCCATCATATCGCGTTTGAAGTGCGCGACTGGTCCGATATCAAGCGCGCCAGCGATCTGTTGGCCAAGAACAAGATCACGCTGACCTGGGGACCGCTTCGCCACATCATCGGGCACAATATCGCGATCTATCACCGGAGCCCCGACGGGGTCGTCATCGAATTTTTCTGCGAAATGGATCAGATGCACGACGAAGAGCTCGGCTTTTTCGAGCCGCGGCCCTGGCATCAGGACCGGCCACAGCGTCCGAAGGTCTGGGACGACGATACGCCCTCCAACTGGTGGGGACCGATGTCGCACAGCCCAAACCGCGCCCATACCGCGGAAGCGGCGCTGCACGCGCCCGCTAAGAAATAAGCGGCTACAAAGCTCCCATCACCGCGCCGTAAAATTAGCCCGCGGCGCGGCTCCGAGCCATCGATCGCGCTGCTGCAGGAAGCCGTCGATACGGAACGAATAGCCGACGCCGAAAATATAATTCGGCGCGTTGCGATCCAGCCCGACGCCGACGTGAAAGTCGATCTGGTGATGATCGTCGATGCGATAACCCCCGCCGGAATTGATCAGCTGGCTGTTGCGGCCGACGCTCGGAAAGTCGCCCACATATTCCACGAACAGAAATGATCGTTCGGCGAATTCCTTTTCGATGACCAGGGTCGATTGATAGGTAAACTTCGAGTCTGAGGCCGGCATGAAAAAATTTGTTTCCATGCCGTTGAGCTCCCAGCCATCGCCGAGCGCGATCGACCAGGGGATCTGCAGGTAGGGTTGCACGCCCGGCCCCGCGATACCGTTTGCGCCGCTCGGCAGCGCGGCGCCCGCCGTGATCGATAAATCGAATTTGCCGGGCAGCGGGCTAATCTGCCACTTCACTGCCGGAACCACATCGCCGAACCCGGACGGACCGCTGCCATGTAACGTGGCGACATAGTTCGGCAGGTCGACCAGGACCTCCAGGCATGGCGCGATGCCTAATCGCCATCTGCTGTTGGTGCCGCTCAATATGTCAGCGCCATGGTCGCGGCTGGTATCGACGCCGTTCTCATTTTGCAGACTGCCGGCCGGCACCACGATGGCCGAATTGGTCACGTCGGGCCGGTCGGTTTCGATGTGACTATCTGGCTGCGGGCATTCCACCGCCGCGGCGGAGCCGATACCGGCCAGGGAACCGGCAACGAGCGCCGCAAGTCTGAGCGCTCGTATCGGCGGTGTTGGCGTGGCGTCAACTCGTTTCATCGGATCAGCAACGAGGCGTCATTGGGTGGCGGTGCAGCCGGGACGTGCGACCGCAAATTCCGGATCGATTGCCGGCGTTTTGCCGAGCGGCGATTCATTTTCAAGAGATTGTACCAGCCCGGCTGTGAGCTGCACTGCAGCATGATCGCCACAGGGAGAAATTTATTCCCGTAAGGTACGCCGATCTTTGCATCGGTTTCAACCAAATGGGCGATTGCCGGGTGCGCGGGAATAAGCCGCCTCATCCCGAATATTTTCCTTGAAACGCCCGGCCGACCTCCATTCCGGCGGTCGATAAGGGGAAAGCCATGATCACGCTTATGGCCATGAAAAAACGGCTTCTGCACGCGCTGGTCGCAACCGGCGCCTGCTGTGCAATCGCCCTTTCTGCAATCGATTCCGAAGCGCACGCGCAGGAACCCAGCAGGAGCTGCAACTTCGAATGCCTGCTAAGGCAGATCGATACGCTCGATAAAAAAGTGGATGCGCTGGAACGCACAGTGGATGCTTTGACAATTGAGGCCAACAAATCGATCAAAGCCGGGCAGAAGATTATCCTTCATACCGATCCCGGCCTTTCCGGCGGCGGCTGTCTCACCTATGTCGGCCCGAGCGGTGATCTCGGCGGATTTGTTTCGTGGAACGTAAACGCTCGCACGGCACTTCCTGGATTATCAAGTAGATACTACGGCGCGAGCCGACGAACGGTGCGGCACGACTGCGTCTCTCGGACGTGTCGCGCTGCAGCAGTGCGGGCGCTCATCGAGATTGATCCCTTGCCTCTGCGATGGCGTTGAGTTTCTCGCAATAAGCCGCGATCGCGTGATCCTCGATGCCAAGGATCGAGCCCGCCCTGACGAGCTGAATTAGGCCACGGATCATTTGCCAGCCGCGCTCCAGCAAATTCGGCTCGAATCGATAGGGCGACGGCGTCATGTGATCAGGCATGTAACGCGGATCACCTGAATGGCGATAAACCAGAGGCAACGGAACTTGCGGAACAATATCCGCGTAATTCATCACCCGAGAGCTCGGCACCTTCACCCATAGATCGAAATAGAAATTGCCGACGCGCGGTGAGCCAAAGGGGTGTAACAAGCCGCTATCTGATCGCTGCCGAGCACCGCTCCGGCAATTTGAGCGAGCGCGCCGCCCAATGAATGCCCCGTGATGTAGATGGGCACCGCGCCCTTGGTGGCCTCCTTTACAACATCCAGCTTCTCTTTGATTCCCAGCGTTCCCTCGTTGAGCCTGACGAATGCTTGATAGAATCCTTTGTGGACCCGCAGTTGCCGGTCCGTGTTCTCCGGATGGACAAGCGCGACCTGAAAGTCGGTATCCCAATTCCTGGTCGAGGACGTGCCTCGAAACGCCAATACGATGAGGTCCGTTCCTTCCGCGATATAGGCCCAACCATCGGTCATGCCGTTGTGAAACGAAGTCGATTTTGTCAAATCCGAATGCTGAAAGCTCCTGCGGAACCTGCAATACACCTTTGGCCTCTATTCGCGTGTCGTAAGCGAATGCCGCCAGATAGGCCATCAAAGCGGCGGTCCGATCGGAATAGGCAGCGCGCAGAGTCGGGAGGTCGGAGGGTTTCCATGGCGTCGGAGCAACTGATTTTTCAGACATGTATAAAGCCCCTGCACAAAGCTCCGCTTCGATCGCGTGTCGTTTGTTCTGGCAGCATGTAAAATAGCGTCGGAAATCGTCCAACTCCGAGCAACTTGCAGAATGCGTTTTTTTGCAAAGCGCGCCTGTGCCTGTTGTCACAGTCCGCGGCGAAGCGCCTCGCTGGATGCTGCGGACAACCTGCCGGGGCCGCCGGCTTCGAGCTAGCGTCCGTATGCTTTCGCGGCGTGGCCGACCAGCTTGGACCAATCCATATCAAGCGCTGCATAGACCGCGCCGGTCTCGGGCCGACCGTTGTCTTTGAGGATTTCGACCATGAGAGTCGCATAGTCTGACAGGATGACACCGGCCTGCATCATCCGCAGCAACCCCACCTGATGTTTGGTCTCGCTGAACGTGCCGCAGGCATCGACGGCGACATAGGCGTCGAGCCCCTGGCCGACGGCGGTGATCGCCGGGAATGCGGCGCAGACTTCGAGCGAGAGACCGGCAAAAATAATTTTTTGCGGCCGGTGGCTTTGATTGCCTGTGCGACATGCGGATCGTCGTAGGCGTTCACCGTGGGGCGATCGATGATTTGCACGCCGGGCAGAGCCTCGACCAGCTCGGGAATTGTCGGTCCCCACATACTGTCCCGGACCGTCGTGGTCACGACAATCGGCAATTTTAGCGCCTTCGCGGCCTTCGCCAGCGCAACGACATTGTGAGTAAGCTCTGCGATCGAGTAATCACGCACTCCGGTCATGAGTCCGACCTGATGATCGACCAGAACGAGAGCTGCGTTCTCCGAAGTGAGTGGTATATACGGACGGATGTGATCCGGCATGATTGTCCTCCCGATAGTTGGTGGCGCTGTATAATTCCGGCATGAACGAACGCTTCTTTACTGAATTGTCGGCATGGCTGACGCAAGCTGGCCTGGCCGGCACTGCTGAGAGCGATATTGTGTCCGGCTTCTGCGAGCGTTGCGTTACGGCCGGACTGCCGCTTACTCGCACCGTGGTGTTTATCGACACGCTGCATCCAGTCCACGAAGGCCGGTTGTTCCGGTGGGGATATGACCCCATGCAAGCTCCTCCTGTACTCGAATATGGCCGCACCAGCCCAGACGGGCTCGCCGCCAGCGGCTTTGATCCCAAAGATGTTCAGGCGGCCGCACGTTGGCGCAACAGCCCATTCTACCGAATGCTGGAAACCGGCGATTCGCTGTTGCGCCGCCGTCTGAACGCTGCCACCAAAGACGAGTTCGCGTGGTTATCAGACCTATACGCAGAGGGCGTTACCGACTATGTCGCCATCATCAGCCGCTTTGCCGCCGACGGCATTGTTGGCGAGATGGATGGCGTCTATTCGTCATGGGCAACGAAGGCGTCAGGTGGGTTCAGCGACGACCAGATCGCAGCGCTTGAGCGGCTGGTGCCCTATCTCGCGCTCGCGATCAAATCGGTGGCGCTCACGCGCATGACCGGAGCGCTGATGCAAACTTACCTCGGCCGCGACGCCGGTCAGCGCGTGCTGAGCGGAGGGATTCTCCGCGGCGTCGCGGAAAAAATCGATGCCGTCGTTTGGTTCAGTGATTTGCGCGGCTTCACGCGTATTACCGACACTGCGCCGGAGCAGGTAATCCCATTACTGAACGACTATTCGGACGTCGTCGTCTCGGCGATCCACGAGCATGGCGGCGATGTACTCAAACTGATCGGTGATGGCACCCTCGCCATTTTCACCGCGAAAGACAGAACGCATGCCTGCACTGCGGCATTGTCCGCGGCCATCTCGGCGCGCGACGGCATCATCGCCTTGAACAAACGACGGGCGGCGGGCGGTGAACCCACAACCGACATGTATCTCGGTTTGCATGTCGGGGAGGTTTTTTACGGCAATGTCGGCAGCCGCGAACGGCTCGACTTCACCGTGATTGGCCCCGCGGTGAACGAGGTAAGCCGCATTGCGGCGATGTGCCGTTCAGTTGATCAGCCGGTTCTGATGTCCTCGGCTTTTGCCAATGTCGACGCCATTAAACAGCGCCTCGTTTCGGTTGGGCGATACGCGTTGCGCGGCGTCTCTCACCCTCAGGAGCTATTCACGTTCGATCCAGAACATTAAATCCTCAGCGTCCACTTCAAACCACGCCGCCGTGTCAACGTGACGATTATTTGGTCGGGCCATTCCTGTTAGCGATGAACACGTCTTGGTGCGGAAACCTTGCAAATAAATCCGGGCGTTGCCCGAAAGTGGGGCGATAATGTTGCTCACGTCATGATAGCGAACCGCCAAACACTGCTGCCACAACCAGGAAAATAAGGCTAAGCAATCTGATCCGCTGCGACACGACAATCTTCTACGACATCACGCGTTCCAGCGCTGTGCGCAAATTCTCTGCGCTCTTGCGCAAACCGTCTCGCTCCTCCGCCGAAAGCTCGGGCGGCAAAATTGCCGTCACGCCGCTGCGACCAACAACACTCGGCAAAGAGAGTGTGACGCCGAATTCTCGCTGAAAGCTGCCGATCGGGATCGCGCTGCCCTCGTCGCGCAGCACCATTTCGGCAATGCGGGCCGATACGATACCGATACCATACTGGCTCGCATCATGGCCTTCGATGATGGTGATGTTCGCGTAACGAACATCGCTCTCGACCTTTGCGCGCAGGTCCGCCAGGCTTTCGGCGCGCTCCTGCAACAGCCTCGCTAAGGGCACACCGGCAATACGCGCCGAGGACCACAGGAATACCTGCGATGTGCCATGGTCGCCAATGACCTGCGCCTCGACATCGACTGGATCAACGCCAAAGTGCGCGCCGAGATGAATGCGAAACCGTAAACTGTCGAGAAAGGTGCCGGTCGAGAGCACACGATCGTGGCCGGCGATCTTTCGCGCGACGTCGGCAAGAGGATCCGGCGGATCAGTGACGGCGACAAGCACTGCTTGTGGAGCAGCGCTCACGATTTTTGGAACTATATCGCGATAGATCGCAGCGTTCTTTTCCAAAAGTCTCAACCGACCCTGGGCATCGCTGCGGTCGGTGGCGCCGCCGGTCTTTTCATTCACGCCGGACGTGATCAGCACCACGCCGGCACCGTTTAATGCGTCGTAATCGCCATCGGAAATGGCGATCCGCGGACCGAGCGGGATCCCATAACGCAGATCGGTCGCAACCGCTTTCGCGACCTTTCGCGTTCGGTTGACGAGAACGACCTCGCGAGCGCTGCCACGCGTCACGGCCGCAAGCGCGATGGCGTTCCCGACGTTCCCGGTGCCAATGATGCCGAGCTTCATTGCAGCGCTCCAATGCTAATCCACCGATGTCAGTGACCGTTCAGATGCGAGATCATTCGAAATTGAGGAGGCTTTATGCTCATTGAAGGCCGTAGCCATCTTTCAGCGCAGTCAAGGCCTCGGTGCATGCGGCTGCGTTATCAGCCGTGTCGGCTTTCTTGGCGCGTTCAAGCGTTGCCTGGGCGAGCGTGTTGGCCGACATCTCGGCATCTTGAACGGTCTGCGGTGTCGGTTGGCGGCCAAGCTGAGCTCCCACAGTCTGGGCGCCGGTTGCCCCGAGCTCGGAATTGGCGCCGGCCGCAACGATCCGTTTCTCGACTTGTGCTATTTGCGCGGTACAGGGCCCCGCATAGGCAGAAAAGGTCGTGCCGGTCACTGCGACAAACGCCATTGCCGGCAGTATATTTCGAAATCGCAGCATCTTTGCCTCCTTCAGAAAACGCAGCCGAGTATCCTGACCTCGCCCTGCGGCGCCCTCGCACTCGCCAAAGTGCGGATGCCGCATTGATAAGATGATCGCGACAAATCGAACGGCCAATTAAATTTCAAAGCGCGTTGACTAAATTCGATTTTAACTTCCAACTTCGACCGATAACCTAAACGAATTTGTATTTGAATCGCGAAAATAGAGCGCAGGAACAATTGCGTTCTACCGCAGGTAGGAACTCATAACCTCGCTTTTGCACCAACACGTCCAGCCCACTCCCGCACACATCGGGCAAGATCGATCAAATCATGGTGGAGCTGCTCGAACGCGAAACTAAGCGCGAATAGGCGCTCCACTTCACTGTTGGAAAGAGCGCGCGTCAGGCCCTCGTTGCGAAGGGAGTTAATCGCGAGGCCATAAGCATTCAGCGACGTCTCCGCCGGCTGGAGTGAGGGGGGATCGGAGCGCCTTATAAGCGCGGCTGCGCTGCCGCCCAGAAATTCACTTACATCTTGTCCCACGCGGCTGAGCAGCGGATTCAGCCGTTGCTCGATCTCACTCGGAAACGGCGTTACTGCCCGCCCGATAATAACAAAATCATGTCGAAGCCGCAGCAAGGTTCGCGAAAGCGGCGCTGGATCCGGCTCGGACCCGACAGCGACCAAGCGCTCGCGTTTCGCCTCCGCCGCGATCTCCTGAAAACCGATGACTGATCGACCCAGGTCATCTTGTAACAGACGTATTTTGTTTGCATCGAGCCGTTGCGTGAAACCCGCCAATAATTCGGGGAAGCCTTGGGCCATACGCTGCAAAATTTGCGCGCCCGTCTCCACTCCCAGGCCATGAGCTCTTTGCGAGAATACAAGCAGCGAAACGACTATCGCGATTGCACCGCCAAGCGCAACCTCGAGAAATCGAGTAAACGCCGACTCGACCGGACCTTCGCCAAGCTGTCCGGAAAGTAGCAGTACCAGCACGGCTGAAAACGGTGCAACGCGAAAGTTCGGGTTAATCGCTGCCGCGAACGCTAACGGAGCGATTGTGAGGGCCAGAACGCCACCCTGCGCAATGGCGCCTGCATGAGGAACAAGCACGCCGATCGCGCCAGCGTAAACGGCTCCGCCGAGAGTCCCAATAATATATTCAATCGTCGCTCGAAGTGACCCGCCAACGCTCATTTGAGTCACGACGACAGCCGTAAGGACCACCCACAGTCCATGCAGCGGCAAGGCCAAACTCTGGGCGACTAGCAGAGCCACCAAGCCAGCAGCCGTCATACGCAGAGAGAAGCGCAACTGGAATCTGTAAGCGCTGACCGCTTCGCGAAGAGGTTTCCAAAAGGTCAACTTATCCATGCCGCGGTCCAGCGATAGCGTCGTCCGTTCCATTGCGCCGGCGCACAAATGAGTGTGAGCGCTTCGCCACTGCGATGCGTTCACCTCAGTCGCTGGCACCGGCTTCACGCGACGGCCTTGGCCGGCTGGGTGCTCCCGCGCCATTGACGCAGCAAGTCCTGCAATCGGTCAAGATAGATGTAAACGACGGGCGTCGTGAACAGCGTCAGTAGCTGTGAGAGAATCAAGCCGCCCACGATCGTGTAGCCAAGCGGCTGGCGGATCTCCGATCCGGCTCCCGTGCCGAGCATCAGCGGCACACCGCCAAGCAGTGCCGCCATTGTGGTCATCAGAATGGGACGGAACCGAAGGAGACAAGCCTGATAGATCGATTTCTCCGATGAGAGGCCTTGGGTACGCTCCACCTCGAGCGCGAAGTCGACCAGCATGATGCCATTCTTCTTGACGATGCCGATCAGCAGGATAATGCCGATCATGGCGATCACGCTGAGATCGACATGCACAGCCATCAGCAACAGCAGGGCACCGATACCCGCCGACGGCAACGTCGACAGGATCGTGATCGGATGGACGATGCTCTCGTAAAGAACGCCGAGGATAATGTAGATGACCACCAGTGCGGCTGCGATCAGGATCACCTCGCCGGACAGCGCCGACAGGAAGGCGCTGGCATTGCCCTGGAATGAGGTGGCGAGCGATGCCGGCTTGCCGCTTTCCTGCTCGATGCGGTGAATGGCGGCGACGGCATCGCCGAGCGCCGTGCCGGGCGCCAGATTGAACGAGATCGTTGTCGACGGAAACAGGCCTTGATGGTTGACCACGATCGGCGCCGCCGTGATCGAGCTGTTGGTCAAAGCGCTAAGCGGCACCTCCTGTCCCGCCGAAGAACTCACATAAATATTATTAAGCGAGTCCGGACTGGTTTGGAAACGCGGATCGACCTCAAGCACCACGTGATACTGATTGAGTGCGGTAAACATCGTCGAGACGATGCGCTGGCCGAAAGCGTCGTCGAGAGTATTGTCAACAGTCGCAGGCAGAATGCCGAAGCTCGATGCCACCTCGCGGTTCACTGTCGTATTCAAACGCGGCCCGGCGTTCTCCTGGTCGGTGGTGACGCCGGTAATTCCAGGAACGCCTTTGAGCTTGTCGAGAAAATAGGCCGACCAATGATTGAGCTCGTTCGAATCCGCATCGGACAAAGTATATTGATATTGAGTCTTTGATAGTCGGCCGCCAACGGTAATGTCCTGCGCGGCCTGCATATAGAGCGTGATGCCGGGTACCGCGGCGAGCTCGGTTTGCAACCGCCTGATTATCTGATCGGCATTGGCGTGACGTTGATCACGCGGTTTCAGGGCAATGAATACGCGTCCCTGGTTCAGCGTTGTTGTGCCGCCACCCGCGCCGATTGAAGCGCCGACGGAATCGACGGCCGGATCCTTCAACACGGTATTGATGATGGCTCCTTCGCGCTGGACCATGGCAGTATAGGAGATGTCCTGCGCCGCCTCGGCAATGCCGATGATCAAGCCGGTGTCCTGCTGCGGAAAAAAGCCCTTCGGAATAACGTAATAGAGGTAGCCGGTAACGGCGATCGTCCCGAGCATGATCATCAGTGTGACCAGGCGGTAGCGAAGGGCGATTTTGAGGCCGTGCTCATAGGCGTTGAGCAACCCGTCAAAGCCGCGTTCGAAGAATCGATAGAGCCAGCCATGCTGTTTCGTTTCGGCCTTGAGCAGCCGGGCGCACATCATCGGCGTCAGCGTGAGCGAGATAATCAGCGAAAGCACCAATGAAACGCTCACCGTGATGGCGAATTCCTGAAACAGCTTGCCGACATAGCCACCCATCAGGAACAAGGGTATGAACACCGCGATCAGCGACAGCGTGATCGAGACGATCGTGAAGCCGATCTCCTGCGAGCCTTTCAATGCCGCTTGCATCGGGCTTAAGCCGCCTTCGATATGGCGAACGATGTTTTCGATCACCACAACGGCGTCGTCGACGACGAAGCCGATCGCAATGGAAAGCGCCATTAAAGAGAGATTGTCGAGCGTGTAGCCGAACTCATAGAGCACGGCGAACGTGCCGATCAACGAAAGCGGTACGGTGATTGCCGGGATTACGGTGGCCCAGAAATTGCGCAGGAAGATGAAAATCACCATCACGACCAGCGCGACCGTGAGCAATAATGTGAATCGCACGTCGGCGACCGACGCGCGGATGGTCTGCGTCCGATCGGAAACGACGTTGATTTTGACCGCCGGCGGTAGCGAGGCTTGCAGCTGCGGCATCAGCGATTTGATGCTGTCGACGGTCTTGATCACATTGGCGCCAGGCTGGCGTTGAATCGCCAGAATGACGGCACGCTGATTGTTGTACCAGCCGGCAAGCAGATCGTTCTCCGGCGCTTCGATAACTCTGCCGATGTCGCGGATTCGCACCGGTGCACCGCTACGGTAAGCGACGATCAGATTGCTGTAGGCGTCGGGTTTGAGCAGCTGATCGTTGGTATTGAGCGTGTAGCTCTGCTGCGGACTGTTCAACGTGCCCTTTGGCAAATCAACGTTCGCCTGCGCGAGTACGTTGCGGACGTCTTCCAGCGCGATGCCGCGGTTGGCCAGTGCTTGCGGATCGACCTGCACGCGAATTGCCGGCTTCTGCTGGCCGCCGATGCCGACCAGACCTACCCCTGAAAGCTGCGAGATCTTCGGCACCAAAATGCTTTCTGCATAAGCATCGACCGTAGTCAGCGGCAGCGTGTCCGATGTCAGGCCGAGCACCAGGATCGGCGTGTCGGCGGGATTAACCTTGCGAATTGTCGGCGGATAGGGAATGCCGACCGGCAGAAAAGGACTTGCGGCATTGATGGCCGCCAGCACGTCGGTCGCGGCACTGTCGATATCCCGGCTGAGGTTGAATTGAATCGTGACCTGGGTAAATCCGAGAGCGCTCGCCGAGGTCATTTGGGTGACGCCTGGAATCTGCGAGAACTGCTGCTCGAGCGGCGTTGCCAGTGATGACGCCATGGTCTGCGGATCCGCGCCCGGCAGCTGCGCCGTCACCTGAATAGTTGGATAGTTCACGTTCGGGAGCGCCGCGACCGGCAGCAACCGGTAGGTGATCAGCCCGCCCAGCAACAGGCCGACCATCAGCAGCGCCGTCGCAATCGGACGATGAATAAATGGCGCAGAGATATTCATGGGATTTCCTGTTCCACCGAGCTCTGTAAGTCGGCCTGCTGCGCCTCTTGACCCTGTAGTTCCTGCACGCGTGTGCCGGCTACCAGCCGGTACTGACCTTCAGCGACGATTTTTTCATTGGCCTGGAGACCGGAATCGACCAGAGCTTGCCCTTCGCTGATCTGCGACACGACGACCGCACGCGTCTGGACCGTTTCATCGGAACCTATCACCCATACGTACGAGCCGTTCGGCCCCTGTTGCACGGCCGAAGGGGGGATGGTCAGGCCATCATGGCGCATCTCGAGAAGAAGCCGCGCATCGATAAGCTCGCCCGGCCAGAGCATCCTCTTGGCGTTGGAAAAACTTGCCCGCAGCCGGATTGTGCCGGTGGTCTGGACGATCTGATTGTCAATCAGATCAAGCTTGCCTTCGTCCAGCTTGGTCTTGTCATCCTGGCTATAAGCCTCAACGGTGAGCGGCCCCTGCGCCATCTGTTGCTGAATTTCTACGAAGTCGGTTTGCGGCAGCGAGAAGAACAGCGAGATCGGCTGGATCTGCGTTAAATCGACGAGGCCGTTGGGATCGGTCGGGTGAATGATGTTGCCGATGTCAATTTGACGAATGCCGACCACGCCGTCGATTGGCGCCGTTAAATTTGTGTAGCTTAAATTCGTCTGCGCCTGCTCGATCACGCCTTCATCGGATTTCACCATGGCTTGAAGCTGCGCGAACTGCGCATTCTGGGTTTCGACGAGCTGCGTGCTGGCGTAACCCTTTTGCTGCAGTGACGTGTACCGGGAGAGATTGGCCTGGGCGTTAACGAGTTGCGCCTGATCGCGGTCGCGGTTTGCGATCGCCTGATCGAGCTGCGCCTGGTACGGACGGGGATCAATCTGCGCCAGGAGATCGCCTTGATGCACCGTCTGTCCTTGCTTGAACGCGATCTTGACGATCTGCCCCGTGATCTGACTGCGGACAATGACATTGTTGTAAGCGATGACTGTTCCGACGCCGCGCAAATAAATCGGCACGTCGCCCTGGTGCGCCGTTCCGGCGACGACGGGAACCGCGGGCGGTGGAACAGCGGGTTGCCCCGTTTCGGTAGCGGCGCGCAAGTGGTCACCGGCCAGAGCAACCCCGCCCACTGCGATCAGCGCCGCAACGATAATGATTAACTTCGTGCGCATGTGTCGCCCTCGTTTTCTTTCAGCAACCGGGTGGGATCGTGCCTAAACTCGTTGAGCCCATCACGGCGCCCGAGCTGCTGGTGGTCGCGCCAGCACACGACGGCAGTGAGCCGTTAGACATCGGAACGGTGATCAACGGGCTGACGCCAGCGCTGTTGATTTCGGTCGAGCCGAGCGGAATCGCTCCGCCGTTCAAGGTAAAGTTTGAATTCGTTCCCATCGTCGAGAGCGGCGACGCCGTGCCAGTTGACGTTGCAGTGTTGACCGACCCACCCTGCGATGCGCAAAGCGAAGTCGTCGCCGAGCCGAATCCGCCGCCGTCAAAGGTCGAGCCCATGGTTGACGTTGAGCCAATGCCCGACCCGTTCAATCCGGTCGTGCCGGAAGACGTTCCTGAATTGGCCGTGAACCCGCTCGCGCTGCAGTTCGAAAGCGGCGCAGGGCTCAAGCCACCCGGATCGATTTCGGTCGCACCTAAGGGAATACCCGTGGGGCTATTTGATCCACTGGGCGCGCTCGAACCAGGCACCCCCAGCGGGGATGTCGCTCCCATGCCCGGACTGGTCATCACGCTCTGCGCCTGGGCTGCACCGCAGCCGAGCAGGATCGCAGCCACTACGAGCGGCAAAAATCTCATGGCGCGTCTCCGTCGTTGGGGTTGAGTAGTCATGATCGAACATAAACAGAGGGCTTGCGGGTACAATTAAATAGCGATTCAGAAGATTAAATTCGATTTCATGAGCGCGATTTAAGATGGGAAACGCAAACTTTTTCGCCGCACGCGCGGAACAGCCAATTCACGCCCGCTATCCGGATGCGACGCAGCCTAAAAGAGATAAATCGGAGTTGTTGGGGCTGCTATTTTGACTGGCTTCTGATGAAACGCAGCGGTGCTAAAATCGCGAACAGTGGCGATTTCGCTATAAGTCCTTTCGAGCAATCATAGCGAGACCAAGGATAGCCATTGCCAGAGGCCCAATGTCTTAATCTGCTGCCGCACGATCCCGCCCGGATTGCCCTTCGCGGCGAGTGCGAGAACGACGATTGAAAATCGGAGGAGTGTAATCAGTATCTCGGTCATGACGCCCTACATCTTGCAAGTGCTTACTCGTTTCGGACTGGCTCCTTCGATTGCAAAGATAAGGGACAGGCACGGCTTGATAACCGGTGCAATTTCGAACGGAGCGTTCTATGAAATCGAACGAACGCGCGTCCACCCGTTTTCCGACGGCTGCTCGCGGCTGTTCAACGGCAATCGGACCGCGAGCGGGCGAAATTGCGGCGTCCCAGGGAATCGATTGGTGCTGAAGCGGCTCGATGCCGCATGCCGGTCAAATCGAGACGTTATAAACTCTGCGCGACATAAACTCTGCGCGACCATGGCTCTCCCGCCACATTTCCGTGATTCCCGGAGCAAAGAATTGATGAAGACGCACGCAGTTTTGGCCGCGGTGTTGCTGATGCTGGGACC
>Ga0307479_10002945_pt1 | contig 15460 bp, 10 predicted proteins | sample atmos_gasesECM4C_FD_203743 | JGI IMG/M metagenome (GOLD analysis project Ga0307479, IMG submission 203743) | Hardwood forest soil microbial communities from Morgan-Monroe State Forest, Indiana, United States - atmos_gasesECM4C_515 | ecosystem: Environmental > Terrestrial > Soil > Temperate... | reverse complement strand
GACGCGCATGGCGGGACTCGCGGACACGGCGAAGATTCCTCCGAAAAAGTGAAAGGTATTCTAGCGCAGTGCAAGGGGATGTCAAAGGCGCGTCCAGTGGAAATTTTTGCAAAACAAAATCGAAAAACTTTGACGCGGAGGAGAATTATTTTACGCGGCGGAGGCGGCGGCAGTTTCGTGTTTCGTTGAGGGCGCGGTATCGCCCTCCCAACGGACGCTGACGATCTTCGAGACGCCGGGCTCCTGCATGGTCACGCCGTAGAGGACCGAGCCGGTTTCCATGGTTTTGCGATTGTGGGTGACGATGATGAATTGCGTTTGGCTGCTCATGTCGCCGATGAGGCGCGTGAAGCGGCCAACGTTCGCCTCGTCGAGCGGCGCGTCGACTTCGTCGAGGATACAGAACGGGCTGGGCTGATAGCGGAAAATGGCGATGAGCAGCGCAAGCGCGGTCATGGCCTTCTCGCCTCCCGAGAGCAGAAGAACGTTTTGGAGGCGCTTTCCCGGCGGCGAGGCCACCACGTCGATGCCGGCGTCACCGCAGCTGTCGGGCTCGGTTAGCCGCATTTCGGCCATCCCACCGCCGAAAATGGTGTGGAAGGCTTCGGAGAAGTTGTGGTTGATGGCGGCGAAGGCCTGCTCGAATTTTTCGCGGGAGATCCCATCAAGCTCGGCGATGGCCTGCTGCGTATCGGCGATGGATTGAAGCAGATCATCGCGTTCGCGAGTAAGGAAAGCGAAGCGCTGATCGCATTCGTTGAATTCCTCGAGCGCCATCATGTTGACAGGCCCCATGGACTCGAGGCGCTGCTTCATCTCACGGTAACTGGCTTCCGCCGCGGCGAGCTCCTCTCCGCTCATGAACGCGGATTCGGTGGCGATCAGATCTTCGGGTTGTGCGTTGACTTCGGCGAGGCATGTTTCGCGCAGGTGCTGGCGGTCAGAATCGTTGCGCGCGCGATCCACTTCCGAGTGGCTGCGCCGTTCGCGCAGCTCCTGTAGCAACTGGCGGCCCATGCGCAGATCGTCTTCCATCTGCGCCACGCCGCTGCGCGCGGCCTCCCATTCCGTTTCGAGATCGTGTTGGCGCGCGTCGAGCCGCTGCTTTTCCGCGCGGAGTCCTTCCAGCTGCTGCGCAAGCTCTTCGCTCTGCTTTGCGAGAGCCGCGGATTCTTCCGAGACGGAAGTTTCCTGCTGGCGGAGAGAGGTTTCGCGGCGATCGAGCTCTGCGCGCTCTTCCTCAAGACGATTCGCAAGAGCTTCGGCGGCGGACAGGCGCTCGTTCAGCGCGGCTAGGTCCGCGCGGCCTGTAGCGAGTTCATCCTGCTCTGACTGGACGGAGCCGCGGAGTTGCGCCAATTCCTCCGTGATGCGCGCGCTTTCGGCTTCGACTTCAGCGCGGGTGGCAGCGGCAGAGGCGTGCAGGTGAAGCGCGCGCTCCGCGCGGAGGCGCGCGGCTTCGACGTCACGCCGGATCCGCGAGAGTTCGTTCTGGCAGACGGTCAGGTCGAGGCTAAGACGCGTGAGCTCGCTCTGGGTCTGCTGGTGGCGATGGTTTGCCGAGAAGACATTGCGCTCCGCATCGAGTTGCTGGGCGGAGATTCCTTCGAGCGACTGTTCGGAGGCTCGGAGCTCAGCGTCAATGGTTTCGAGCGCCGCCTTCATTTCTTCCGTCTGGTGCTCGAGATGCATGATCTCGGCGTCGAGGGCGCGCAGCTCGCGTTTCATGCCGAGCGGGCCGGCTTCGCCGGCGCGGCCACCGGTGACCATGCGCCCCTGGTAGCAAGTCCCGTCCGGCGCGACAAAAGCGTACTGCGGATTCTCGCGGGCCAGTTTCTCGGCCGCAATGGCGCTGTCCGTCAGGTAAGCGGACCGCAGGCGCGGGAGAAACTGCTTGGCGGCGGTCCCCAGCGGGTCGCGAAAATCGACCAGCTTATCGAGGCGGGAAATTACCCCGTCCTCCGCGCGGAAATTGACTATGGGCTCATACTCGGGGAGGCGTAGATTGCGGAGCGAATCCACGAAAAAGGTGGCGCGCCCGCCGACTTCGTTGCGCAGGAGAGAAACGCCGGCGCGGGCGTGGTCGTAAGTCTCGACAACAACATATTCGAGTTCTTCGCGGAGGAACTCTTCGATGGCGGCTTCGTGCTGCTCTTCGACCTCGGCGAAATCGGCGAGAACACCGACGGCGCGGAAATTTTTTCCGCCACCTCGCTCGTTTGCTGCAAAGAGTTTCTGGATGGCTTCCGCCGTGTAGGAACGGTCGTTCAGGATTTGCGTGAGCGTGGAATGCCGCGCGCGGACGCTGGAGAGCGCATCGCGAAGCGCCTCGGCCTGCTTGCTGGCCGTTTCGCGCTGCGCACGCAGATCGAGCATTTTTGCCTGGACCTCGGCCGCTCTTTGCTTCAACGCGTGGAGCTGGGCGGTTGCCGACTCGAAATCATGGGCCGCTTCTTCGGCTTCGCCGCGGATGCGGATCGAAGATTCCAGAAGCGTAGTCTCTTCGGCCTCCAGCTTCCGCAGAGCTTCGCCCTGATGGAGGAGCGCTTCCTCGGCCTGCTTCTGCTCGCCATGGAGGCGGAACAGACTCTCCCCGGTTTCGGAAGCCGTGCGGCGGAGCTCCGCGATGCGAGCTTCCGCCTCCGCGATTTGCGTGGTTCGCGTCTGCGCGCGCATGGCGAGCTCTGCGACTCGCTTCGCAAGGACGCTCGATTCCCCCCGCAAAGAACTTACGGCTTGAAGCTGCGCCGCGCTCCGCGATTCCCACTCCGTAACCTGCGCGTTCGCCTGGTTCCTTTCCGCGGCGATCTGGCCGTGACGCAGGGCCAGCTCTTCGGCGCGGTGACGATTGAAGACGATGCGGTTCTCGCTGCGATCGACTTCGAGCGCGGTGAGGTTCAACACGTTCTGGTTCTGGCGAATCTCCGCGTCGAGCGAATAAATGCGCTGGTTGAGCCGGTCCTGCTCGGCTTCCCGCTGCTGAATGCTCGTGGCATGCTGCGCTTCGTTGGAGGAGAGTTCTTCGAGGGCCTTCGCCAGGCGTTCCGCTTCGGCGTCGAGTTCGCGCGCCTTACCGGCGAGCATCTGGCGGACAATGCCGCGCATTTGGTCGCGAACCTCGGAATAGCGGCGAGCTTTAGCGGCTTGGCGCTTCAAAGAGCCGAGCTGTTTTTCGACCTCGACGACAATGTCGTTGACGCGCGAGAGATTGATTTTCGATGATTCCAGCTTGGCTTCGGCCAGACGTTTTTTGGTCTTGAACTTGGTGACGCCGGCAGCTTCTTCGATGATGGCGCGGCGCTCCATGGGTTTGGTGGAGAGGATCAAACCGATGCGGCCCTGTTCAATGATGGCGTAAGAATCGGGGCCGAGGCCGACGCCCATGAACATTTCCTGAATGTCGCGCAGGCGGGCCACGCGGCCGTTGATCAGGTATTCGCTCTGACCGGACCGATAGAGACGCCGGCAGACGACGACTTCACCGGGCTTCGCAGCCAGCACCGGTTTGTCGGCCTTCTTCGTGCGCCTGCCTTTGATGAATTCGGGTTCCGCGGGAGGCGGGTCGTCGACCTCAGACGCACCGTCCTGCTCTCCGGAAGATTCCGTTTGCCCCTGAGCGGCCTGCGCAGGGGCGCTGCCAGGGATCTCCATCTTCTCTGCACGGCCCTGCGCGCCGGGGGTCTCTGTTTTGGATTCTTCTCCTGCCCCTTCCATCACGAAACGCGCGGCTTCCGCAAGCTCCGGGTCTTCCATGGTGAGGCTCACCTCGGCAAGACCCATGGGCGGACGCTTGGTGGTCCCATTGAAAATGCAATCGGCCATGCGCTCGGCGCGGAGCGACTTGTGGCTTTGCTCGCCGAGAACCCAGGAGATGGCGTCGACGACGTTGGACTTCCCGCACCCGTTGGGACCGACGATGCAAGTCGTACCGGTACCGCTAAAGGTGACAGTCGTGCGCTCACAAAAGGACTTGAAGCCGATAATTTCCACTTTTCGGAGCTTAAGCAAGTTGCCCTCTATGCGTCTCCGTTCGCGCCGCAGGCCGCTCAGAGGCCGCTGATACAGACGTTAGCACCAAGCGGACCACAGCCAAATGGCGCGAAAAGAGACGGCTCTTTGTTCCTCGAGAGGATGGGTATCGAGCGACAAATCGGCCTTTTGAGGGCCGCCTGTTAAAACGTTTGGCAGGTTCTCGGTCAGAGGCCCAGCCGCCTGGCGCGTGGATGGCGGTACGGAAAAGAAAGATAACACGTGGCAAAGGGACTGTAAAGAGTTACGCAAGGCGTTGTGGCTCGAATGATAGGGCCAGTCGACTGTGGCCAATGGCTGGTAACCGTTCCTTCGACCTTTCCCGGTTGCTTCAAAAAAAGCACGGCGGTTCTGATTGCCCCCTGTTTGAAGGCTCGGATACAATCGGACGTTTATTCAAGCGGAGCAGCACACCATTTAGGCAGCGATGAACGAAATACATCTGCACAACACACTATCGGGAAAGACGGAGCCATTCGTTCCGCAGAAGCCGGGCGAAGTGCGGATGTACACGTGCGGCCCGACGGTCTACGACTACGCACACATCGGGAATTACCGCACATTCGTGTTCCAGGACATTCTGCGGCGGTTTTTGAAGTTGCGAGGCTTCCAGCTGGATCACGTGATGAACCTCACCGACGTAGACGATCGCATCATCGCGAATGCCGCTGCCGCGGGCCTGGACATCCGCGACTACACCGGAAAGTATGTGCAAGCGTTTTTCGACGATTGCAAGACGCTGAACATCGAAGCGCCGGAACACTGGGTCTGCGCAACGGACCATATCCCTGACATGGTGAAGCTGATCGAGCAGCTGCGGCAAAAGTCATTTACCTATGACAGCGATGGCTCGGTCTATTACCGGATTGCGAAATTTCCGGCTTACGGAAAACTGTCGAAAATCGATCTGAGCGGCATTCAGGCAGGTGCGCGCGTGGATGTGGACCGCTACGAAAAGGAAAGCGCGCGGGATTTTGCCTTGTGGAAGGCGCCGAAACCTGGGGAGCACTTCTGGGAAACGGAGATTGGGAAAGGGCGGCCGGGGTGGCACATCGAGTGTTCCGCGATGGCGATGAAGTACCTGGGGGAAACACTGGACATTCACACGGGCGGAATCGACCTGGCTTTTCCGCATCATGAGAATGAAATTGCGCAAAGCGAAGCGGCGACGGGCAAGCCGTTCGCGCGGTACTGGTTGCATGCGGAGCATCTGCTCGTCGAGGGCGAGAAGATGTCGAAGTCGTCGGGGAATTTCTTCACGCTGCGCGACCTCTTCAGGAAGGGCTACAAGCCCTCGACGCTGAGGTTCCTTCTGGCCAGCGTGCCGTATCGAAAACAGCTCAATTTCACGTTCGACGGGTTGCAGCAGGCAGCGAACTCAGTCGAGCGGCTGCGAAATTTTGCCACGCGGCTGAAACAAGGCAAATTCCCCGCTGGCAAGCAGAAGGAAATGGGGGCGCGCGTAGAACAGGCGGCGGAGGAGTTCGACGCCGGCCTCAGCGATGACCTCAACACGGCCCGGGCGCTGGCGGCGTTATTCGATCTCGTGCGGGAAACGAATATCGCAATGGATAGAGGCAAGTTTCGCCAGGGTGATGTCGCCGCCGTGCAGAAGCTCCTGGCAACATTCGATCAAGTTTTCGCTGTATTGGAAGACACAGACGCGGAGAAGCTGCGTGTGCTCGGCTACGGCGCCGAGGGTCACAGCCCGAGCGACGCGGAGATTGATCAACGGGTGGCGGAGCGCGATGCTGCCAAGAAAAGACGGGACTTCGCTACTGCTGACCGCATCCGCAAAGAACTCGCCGATCGTGGTATACTGATTGAGGACACAAGGGACGGAAGTGTCCGCTGGAAACGCAAATGAAGCATACCAACATCGAAAGATTCCCAAGTTTTTCCCCCGCCGAGGTACGTCCCAACCTCTACGGCGTCGATTAGGTTTCCTCTCCCCTGGCAGAGCGCAGAGGGGTTGGAGTCCGTCTGCGCGCTAACATCTGCCCTGCGGTCACTAATCCACATTAACCGCCGAGCATTCTTTTCACAGGGAGGAAGAGATGATTACTGCAACCGAAATGAAGCTACCCCGGCTACTGACGCAATTGCCCGGACCGAACGCGAAGCGCGTTCTGGAACGAGATGCGAAGGTTATGTCGCCGTCGTACACGCGAGACTATCCATTGGTGGCGAAGCGCGGGCGCGGCGCCATCGTCGAGGACGTGGATGGAAACATGTTCCTCGATTTTGCTGCCGGCATTGCTGTGTGTTCGACGGGGCACTGCCATCCGAAAGTGGTCGAGGCGATCCAGAAACAAGCTGCCGAGCTGATTCACATGTCCGGCACGGATTTTTATTACGAGAGTTTGCCGCAGCTCGCCGAGCGGCTTGTTCGAACGATGCCTGGCGCCGAGCACAAAAGGGTATTTTTCGGCAACTCGGGAACGGAAGCAGTCGAAGGAGCCATCAAACTTGCGCGTTACGCGACCAAGCGCGACAAGCTGATCGCGTTCTACGGGGCCTTCCACGGGCGAACGATGGGTTCGCTGTCGTTGACGGCGTCCAAGTCGTCCCAGCGCAAGGGTTTCGGTTCGCTCTTGAGCGGCGTGGAGCACATTCATTATCCGTACGCTTATCGCTGCGCGCATGGTCACGGCCCGCAGACATGCGGTGCGGAAATTCTGGAGATGCTCGAGAACGACATGTTCAAGCGGCTCTTCGATCCGGAGGATGTCGCCGGGATCATCATTGAGCCGATTCAGGGTGAGGGCGGATACATTCCGGCGCCGAAGTTCTTCCTCCAGGAATTGCAGCGCATCTGCCGCAAGCACGGCATCATGCTCATCCTCGATGAAGTGCAGTCAGGGATGGGGCGGACGGGGAAGTGGTGGGCCTATGAACACGCCGGGATCGAGCCCGATATCATCACCACAGCCAAGGGAATTGCCAGCGGGATGCCGCTCAGCGCTTTCATCGCCAAGGAAAGCGTGATGAAGTGGGGCCCCGGGGCGCACGGCTCGACGTTCGGGGGGAATCCCGTGTCTATCGCCGCGGCGCTGGCGACAATGGATCTGCTCGAAGGTCAGTACATAGAAAACGCGCGGCACATGGGCGACTACCTGTTTGGGCGGATGGCCGATTGGACCCGGAGATTCAAGGTGGTGGGCGATGTGCGCGGACGCGGGTTGATGATCGGAATTGAAATCGTGCGCGATCAGCGCACCAAAGAGAGAGCTGCGGACCTGCGCAATGCGATTGTTGACCTTGCGTTCCATAAGGGATTGCTCGTCCTCGGCGCGGGAGAAAACTCGATACGTCTATCGCCGCCACTTCTCATTGACGAAGAACAGGCGGACTTTGCGGTTAAAACACTGGAAGATTGTTTCCGCGAAGCCGAGAAGAAGACCTGACGCCGGGACGCCCGGCACACCCCGAATCCCGTGGCTGCTGAATAAGAAACAGGCAGCCGCGGGATTTTTGTCTATACTTCGCACAAGAATAGTCGTGCCGGCGGCAGGACGATGCCGATTTTCTCGCGATTCATGTTTCAGGCGGTTCGTTGGGCGGCGCGGCGCGGCCTGCGTGAGGAAGAAGGCTCTTCCGCCGATACCAAGAAGAACGCGGCCCGGCGAACGGGTGTGCGCGGAGAAACTTACGCTTACTGGTACTTGCGGCGGCATGGATATGTTTTTGTGGCACGAAATTACGTGCCACGCGGAGCCAAGGGCGAGATTGACCTGGTGGGTTACGATGGCGCGACACTTGCATTTGTCGAAGTCAGAACGCGGACCGAGAGCGAAGAGCACACCGCTTTGCCCGAACTGAGCGTTACGCGAGACAAGCAAAACGTGCTCGTTCGAACGGCGCAGCGTTTTCTCGCGGAACGCCATGTCGGCGATTGCCCGTGCCGGTTTGACGTTCTGGCGATCGACAACCGGCCCGGACAGCCCCCTGTGGCGCGGCTTCACAAAGACGCTTTCAGTCCACAGAGGTAGATTGCCATGAGGGATGGCCCTGCCGGACGCCCCGAGAAGGAGTAGAATTTGAAAGCGCGGGAATGAACTACCCCGAGCTCCTTTCATGGAGCCACTTCGAGGAGGATTGCTTTGCCGGAGCTGCGAAAAGATCCGATCACGGGCCGCTGGGTGATCATTTCGACGGACCGAGGTAAACGGCCCAATGATTTCCTGCGCGAAAGCGTGACGCTGAAGGGCAGTCAAAATTGTCCATTTTGCCCGGGAAGGGAAACGAAAACTCCTCCGGAGATTTTAGTCTATGGCCGAAATGGCGGGGGTGCGAATTCTCCCGGTTGGAGCATTCGCGTCGTGCCGAACAAGTTTCCCGCACTGGGCATCGAAGGGGAACTGGACCGTGAAGGCGAGGGGCTGTTCGACAAGATGAATGGAATCGGCGCGCACGAGGTGATAATCGAATCGCCGGACCACCCGGCAACGCTGGCGACCATGGAGGAGCGCGCGGTGGAGGACGTGTTGTGGGCCTACCGCGACAGGATGCTCGACCTAAAAAATGATAAGAGGTTCCGCTACATCCTGATTTTCAAGAATCATGGCGAGGCAGCAGGAGCGTCCGTGGAGCATCCGCATTCACAGCTTATTGCGCTGCCCATCGTGCCGAGGCGCGTGCATGAAGAGGTGGACAATTCCTGGCACTATTACGATGAGAAAGAGCGGTGCATCTTCTGCGACATTATCCGTCAGGAACGGGATACGGGGGAAAGAGTGGCCGGCGAAAACGAGCATTTCATCACTTTGGCGCCGTATGCGCCGAGGTTTCCGTTTGAATTGTGGTTGCTGCCGAAGGTGCACGGCTCGTCCTACGAGAATAACCAGAGTTCCTTGTATGCGAGCTTGGCGCGAATGCTGAAAGACACGCTGATGCGGCTTGACGCCGTGCTGGACATGCCTCCTTACAACTTCATGATCCATACGTCGCCGATCGGGGAAGAGATTAATGACCATTATCACTGGCACATCGAAATCATCCCGAAGCTAACGAAGGTCGCGGGATTCGAGTGGGGAACGGGCTTCTACATCAACCCCACGCCACCGGAGGAATCGGCGCGGTTCTTGCGCGAAGCGAAGATTGCGGGACCCGCACCGGCAGCGAAGAAATAGAACATTTTCAGTTTTTCCATTACCCGGCGACGCCCTGACACTCGCAAAAGATTTCGCTATACTTAAAGTTTTGGCGCGGTACCCAAGTGGCCCAAGGGAGAGGTCTGCAAAACCTCCATTCGTGGGTTCGAATCCCACCCGCGCCTCCAAATCTCTTCTCACAACAATCCCGCAAAACTGTATTTACCCTTGAGTGTCTGGCGGAAGGTCCGAATTTCGTCCGGCGCGGACAAATCAGGCGCTTTTTCCCTGCAGCCGCATCTGTTCCATCATCTGCCGCATCGCAGCCGTCGAGCCGGGGGCTCGCTTCTCACGCCAGCTATCCAGTCGCCTACACGTCTCTTCGATATTCGAGAAAAGCTGCGGATTCTTAAAAGCCGCGCGCCAGGCGGGTACGATCGACCGCATGCGGTCCCACACCACCCAAATCTCCCCGTTACTTTCAAAGAAAAGCTCATCATTGATCAGGCCCCGGTTCACGATGCTGGCCACCATCTCCCAGTAGCTCATCACCATCCGGATATAAGTGTTCTCTTCGCCTCCCTGTGGATACTTCTCCATCTCGTCAGGCGTAACGGGATGAAAATGCTCCACAAACCATGAGCGAGCCTGGCGAAGCCGCGGTTCGCGGCGCATGTCATATAGCCGCAGCATCAGGTTCACTTCGTCGTAGGTAATCTGAGCCATTTCGATCCTCCCATCGCTAGGTCACAGGGCCTGGGTGCTTTGCCTCTCGCGCGGGAGCAGGGACGCTGGTTAGCTCGACGCGCTGTACACCCGCCACGGGAATGCCCTGCCGCTGAAATTCGATCTGAATCCGCCGGCGGAGCTCGCGCGACACTTCATCTTGGCGCGTCGGCGCGGTGCGCACCTGCAGCCGCAGGGTCGACGCGCTGTGGTCAAATTCCTGGACGCCCAGAACTCGCGGGCCGTCAACCAGTGCCTGGGACCACGCCGCATCTCCACGAAGTTCCGCTGCCGCCGCTTCGACGGCTTGCAGCGTCCGCTGTAATGGCGTTTCCGGAGCCAGGGAAATGTCCACGAAGGCTTGCGACCAGTCGCGGCTCAGGTTGCCGACCGTGCGAATCTCCCCGTTGGCGATGGTGACCAGTGCTCCGCGCGCATCGCGCAACACGGTGCGGCGCAGCGTCAAATGCTCGACGCGCCCCGTGGTGTCGCCGATCTGTATTGTATCGCCAACGACGTATTGGTCTTCGAAGACGATGTAAAACCCCGTAATCAGGTCGCGCACCAGATTCTGCGCGCCAAATCCGATAGCCACGCTGGCCAGGCCGGCAAGCGTCAAGGCGGGGAACGGATTGATGCCGATTCGAGGCAGCGCCGTGAGAACAGCAACGACCCAGACCATCTTGCTTCCAGCGCCGTAAAGCACGCCGGCGAGCGTGCGCGTTTGTTGCTCGCGGACCTGCGCCGCGCGAGTCTGGGTCGCCGCCACCTTAATCACCAGGTTCGTCATCACGCGCAGGAAGCGGTTGAACAGAAGCGCGACAACAAAAATGCCGGCGAGACCCACGACGCCGGAAACCGTAATTTCGGGCCAGTGTATCGAGGTACTGGACATCATCTTCTCAGCGAGGGAAAGTATAGCATTCAGTCTGGAGCTGCAAGTCGAAGTCTGCTCTGCTCCACTGATTGCGGAGGAATCCATGCCCGGTTCAAGGCGCCGTTTACTCTTTACTTTGCTTGCCGCCCTCGGCGCCGTCTGTCTGCGCCCCAAGTCGCTCTCAGCCCAGAACCCTTTCCCTCCGCCGCAACGGCCCCGTGGTGATGAAAAACCTCCAGGCCCCCCGGACTCGGCAGCTCCCTCCACGAAGACGCTGCTCGAGCAAAACCAGAAAAGCATCAAGAAAGATATTGAAAAACTCTACCAGCTTGTCACCCAGTTGAAGACAGAAGTCGAAAAAACAGATTCCACCGCAGTGCTTTCCGTAGCCCTGGTCAAGAAGGCGGAAGAAATCGAAAAGTTGGCAAAGCAAATCAAGGATCACGCCAAAGGCTAACTACTTTCCCCTCTGGCGCGCGCACATACTGCCCGGATTACGCATCGCCCTTTCAGCGAGTGACTCTGGCGCGGGAATCCAATCAAGGATAGAATCAATTGAGTGCACGCGTCTTTTTTCCCATGCTGCACGCTTCCGCAAACCTCATAGACTTGCGGAAGCCACGCTGCGCGCCTGTAGCTCAGTTGGATAGAGCGCTGGTCTCCGGAACCAGAGGTCGGGCGTTCAAGTCGCCCCAGGCGCGCCATTCTCTCGCATTGTTTACGCCGCGCAGCGTGCGTTGACTTGAGCAAGTAGCGCAGCCTAATATCCCTGCCCAGGGGTCTTTGCGCCTCATGGTTGGCCAGACCGTCTCGCATTACCGCATTCTCGAAAAGTTGGGTGGCGGCGGGATGGGCGTCGTCTACAAGGCCGAAGATACGAAGCTCGGCAGGTTCGTTGCCCTGAAGTTTCTTCCCGAAGATTTCTTTGAGGACCGCCATTCCGTCGAACGCCTTCAACAGGAAGCGCGCGCCGCCTCGGCTTTGAATCATCCCCATATCTGCACGATACATGATATTGACGAGCACGAAGGCCGGCACTTCATCGTGATGGAACTGCTGGAAGGCCAGACATTGAAGCACCGAATTGCCGGCCAGGCACTCCCGACCGACCAGGTGGCAAAGCTGGGAATGCAGACGGCCGAGGCGCTTGAAGCAGCTCACGCGAAAGGAATCGTGCATCGCGATGTCAAGCCGCCCAACATCTTCGTGACTGCGAGGGGCGACGTGAAGGTGCTCGATTTCGGCCTGGCCAAACTCGTTGAGCATTCGACTGATCTGATGGTACCGATGGAGAGTTTGACTGAGACGCAAGCCGTTGTAGGAACGTTGCCGTACATGTCACCGGAGCAGTTGCGAGGCAAGAGAGTGGACGCCCGCACGGACATCTATGCTCTCGGCGTGGTTCTTTATGAAATGGCCACGGGCCGGAGGCCTTTCCGTGAAAAGCTGTCCACGCAGCTTGTCGACGATATCCTGCACAAGTCTCCTCCCCTGCCCGGGCGACTCAATCCCGGTCTTTCGCCCAAATTGGAGGACGTCATACTGAAATGCCTGGAGAAGGACCCAGAAAACCGCTACCAATCTGTAAAAGAACTCCGGGTGGACCTGCGCCGACTGGACGAGTCCTCAAAAGTTGCTCCTGCGCTTCCTCCACCTCGAAGACGGTACGGAGTCGCCGCCGCCGCGATCTCCGTGATCCTCCTGGCTGGCGTGCTTATGGGGTTGAATGTTGGCGGCTGGCGGAACCGCCTGCTGAAGCGAGCAAGTCCGGGCCGTATCGAGTCGCTTGCTGTGTTGCCGCTGGAAAACCTCTCTGGGGATCCACAGCAGGACTACTTTGCCGATGGAATGACGGAAGCCGTAATTACCGAACTGGCGCAGATAAGCGAGCTAAAAGTGACCTCGCGGACCTCGATGATGCAATATAAGCACACCAAGAAGCCGCTGCGCCAGATCGCCGAGGAGCTGGGCGTTGATGCGGTGCTTGAAGGTGCGGTGCAGCGCTCTGGAAGCAGGGTGGCGATCACCGCGCAGTTAATTCAAGGCTCAACGGATCGTCACCTTTGGGCCAAGAGCTACCAGCGCGAAATGAGCGACGTACTCGCGCTCGAACGGGAAGTTGCGCAGAATGTCGCCGAGGAAGTGGGGGTGAAACTTGGCGCGTCGCAGCAGGCGTATGTTGCCGCTGCTCGTACTGTTGTTCCGGAGGCACATGAGGATTATCTTCTCGGATTGCATTACCTCCGCTCCGGGACGCGCGAGGGAACGCAAAAGGCCGTGGAATATTTCCAAGCGGCAGTTGCGAAAGATCCCAACAACGCCCTCTCCTACGCTGGTCTTGCCGGTGCCTATCGGGGCCTGAGCAGCCTGTATATGGCTCCGCTCGACGCGATGCCAAAGGCAAAAGCCGCTGCGGTGAGGGCCCTGGAATTGGACGAAACTCTTGCAGAATCCCATGCTTCCTTAGGTGTGCTCAAGCTCTTCTACGATTGGGACTGGCCGGGCGCGGAGAAGGAATTCGGGCGCGCCCTCGATCTAAATCCAAGCCTCGTGGAAGCGCATTTGGGCAAGGCCACCTACCTGGCGACGCTTGGGCGCTTTGACGAAGCACTCGCCGAGGACAAGCTTGCCCTTTCGCTCGACCCCGCATCTCCAAGGGCTAGGGTAGCTTCTCTATCGCATTCCTACCTCGCGCGCCGCTTTGACCAGACAGTCGAGGAATGCCGCAGAACGATCGAACTCGCACCCACAGTCGGCACTCCTCACGCTATCTTGGGATTGGTGCTCTCTTCTGAAGGCCGCTCTTCCGACGCAATCGTTGAAGCACAAAATGGCGCGAAGCTCAGTGGGAGTCCCTCTCACTTAGCTGTGCTCGGCTACATATACGCCAGGGCGGGAAACCGAACCGAAGCCAAGAAAGTGATGGAGCGGCTGGCGGAACAGTCCAAACAGCGTTACGTATGCTCATTCGATGTGGCGGGAATTTACGTTGGCTTGGGGGAGCCAGAGCGAGCATTGCAGTGGCTGGAAAAGGCGCATAACGAACGGTCGGATTGACTGGTTTGGGCCGGGGTGGATCCCCGGATGGACCCTTTGCGAGGTAATCTCCGCTTTGAAGACCTACTGCGCCGCGTCGGCCTGCCGCCGCACCGCAATCCAGAATAAGTTATTGCTGGTCGGCTCAGTGTGAATCGTTTCTTGCATCGCACACGCTCCACGGGTGAGAAGAGACCATTAATCCTCCGATCATGCCGCGCCTAGGAAAGTTCGAGCACAACAAGTGACACGTCATCCGCGGCAGGGCCGTTGCGCCAGGCCGCGACGCGATTAAGGATTTGCTCCTTCATTTCCGCGACGGGCAGGCCGGAAACGTCACCGACGATCTCCCGGAGACCATCGATACCAAGCATCTCGCGCCGGGAATTGAAGTTTTCAGTCAAGCCGTCAGTGTAGATCACTACGCGGTCGCCCGCTTGCACAGCGGTTTCAGTGGTCGCCTCGGAGTCCACGGCATCTTCGAACAACCCGAGGACCATACTTTTCGATTCCAAGAGTTGGGGCGATTCCCCTCGGCGAATAATCATCGCAGGGGGGTGCCCTGCACCAGCGAATTGGAGTATGCGGCGAGTGCGATTAAGCCGCGCCGCAGCCACAGTAAAGTAGAAGGCTGAGCTCGCCAGGTTCTGAACGACAAAATGATTCAGGTGTCGCAGCATCGATCCGAGTTGCACGCCGCGTTCGATCTGGGCCATTGTTTCCGAATAGATGCGGTTCGCAACGAGCGCCGAACTGATGCCGTGCCCGGATACGTCGCAAACCAAAACGTCCAGGCAGTTATCGCCCGGGACGACAAGGCCGTAATCTCCGCCGATCGACCAGACCGGCTGATAATACGTCTCGACGGAAACGTTTCCCCATCTCAGGCTCTTCGGTGCCAGACTTTGCTGCACTCGTTCCGCGAGCTGGAGCTCTTGTTCTACCTGGCGCTGGCGCTCTAAGAGCAATGCATTGGCCTGGCGGAGCTCCGCCTCGGCGCGCTTCTGTTCACTTATGTCTGTGGCGGTGACCACTGCGAATAACACCCCATCGGGGTCATGAATTTGGTGGGACGTGACCACAACGGGCAAGCGCCCACCCCCGCGTTGCGGAATATAAAATTCGTAACGCGCGCGCCCCTGCGTTTGCCGGCGCCCAATAAATTCGAGCAATCGAGGAACGTCTTCAGGCGGAAACAAGTCAGTGACGGAGCGCCCCAGAAGGTCCTCGGCTGGCATTTGAATCATGTCAAGAAAAATGGAGTTTGCGAAAACCATTCGCTTGAGGCTGTCATTGAGGATGACGCCTTGATTGAGCGTCTCGAGAACGCTTCCGACTTGATCGAGCCATCCTTGTTGAGTTGAGCTCAAGAATCCCTCCGCGGACGGGCGTGTCTTACAGCTATTGCCTGCTCCCGAGCCACCTTTGCGTCACGGGAATTATTTGATGATCCCTAGGGCCTTTTTCGGCAAGCGTCCAACTTCACTCTTCGCGATGCCAAAGTTATCCGCGATCAACGATGCCGGATTCCCGGCGAGCCATTTGGAGATGGAGATGTCCTCAAATACGGGGTTATTAAAAAGCGCGAAGAAAATTGTCGGGTCGCTGCCAACTTGCTCGACATAGTGACCGAAGCCCTGCTGGACAAAACAGACCTGCCCCGGCCCGAACTCTTCTGTTCTGGCCCTTCCGTGCGCGC
>Ga0307479_10002943_pt1 | contig 15463 bp, 5 predicted proteins | sample atmos_gasesECM4C_FD_203743 | JGI IMG/M metagenome (GOLD analysis project Ga0307479, IMG submission 203743) | Hardwood forest soil microbial communities from Morgan-Monroe State Forest, Indiana, United States - atmos_gasesECM4C_515 | ecosystem: Environmental > Terrestrial > Soil > Temperate... | reverse complement strand
CGACCACTGCGTTGCCCAAAGCCGTAATTGTCAGTGGGTTTCCGGCTGTACTGACCCATGGTCCGATGCCATCGCCATCCACTTCCGAGATCGCAGGCGTAGCATCCGGATAGGCACAATCGGGATTGTTGTACCCCGCGCCCACGAAGGCTTGCGTGGGCACGACGGGCGTATCGAGGTAAGTGGTCAAGCCCGGCATGTACGGCTCTTCGTAGCAGAAATTGCTGTAGGCCGGGTTGTACAACGGATCGTTGATGAACTGTCCCGGGTGGTTGGGATCTGGGATCGGGCCCGCATCGTTCATGCACTGGACCATGATGGTTGGCGAATATCCGGTAATATTGGGCGGGTTCACTTCCCAGCTCGAAAAATTCAAACCGTCATAGATCCCAAATTGGTCAGAATATACGCGGGAGATTTCGTTCCCGAGGTAATCCCGCGTGGAAATCGGCAAGTTGGGCGGAGCAAACTTCTCGCCGAACTGAGGCGCAAACGGATCGAACTCCGAGGTGAAGTCGTCTGTGATCACGCCAGTGAACTTCGAGGCGATATGCGTCGAAGTGAAGATCGCGAACTTCGCCTGCACCGCCACCTGGTTGGTCAGGGTCACTTCCTTGCGGTCGCAAAGAGGCCGGGTCGCTCCGGCGAAGGGTGCAGTCTCTAGAGCCTGCGGGAAGAGACTCAGGTAGTCGGGCACGACGCGCATCTCGCCGACGCAGGGCCACACCGGATCGGTAAAGCCGGGGAAACCTGGGACGCCGGAAAGCATTCCTCCCTGCAACGACAAGCCGGTAGTCGAGTTCTGAAAGTTGCTGGGGTTGTAGCCGACATTGTTGGGGTCGTAGAGAGACGCCACCGCAGCCTGGTCCGGGATGATGAAGATGTCGCCACCAAGGCCGGCGAACTGCTGGCTGATCGGCGCGATGTAGTTGTCGCCGATCAACAGGTTTTTGTCCTCTTCTTTATAAACCTCAAAGCCCGGCGGCATGATCACTTGCACCACGTACTTGCCCGGCGGCAGCATGGGCGTACCGGCGCGGTACGGATCGTAGCTGTCGTCGACAGGCACACCCGCATGGGTCGGGTTCGGCACGCAGATCGTGCAATTGGTCCCGTGCATGGATGCCGCGACAAATCCAGGGGTGCCAGGGCCATTGCCCCCGACACCGCCGGTCAGGCTCGTGTTCAGCCACCCAGTCCCACCGTTGGTCGCCGGGTTAGGGTTGATGCCGAGGACGCTCGGGAAAGAGTATCTGCCGTCGAACGGAGCCGGCTGGATCTGGTTCCAGATATGCATCGCGTCATAGCATTTGTACTGGGAGTTATACGGGAGCGTGTGCGGCGTAGTAGGCGGATTGGCATGTTCCGCGTTGTACAAGTCAAGGTAATTCGGCTGGTCAAACAGCGTGTAGTAAAATAGGTCCGCGTTGGCACCGGTTGCCGTTCCTTGGCCGGGGCAGCTCATGTAGGGCAAGGGGGTACCAGTAGCGGGGTCGGTATAGTTCGGGTAGAAACCCTGCGCCCAGTCATCCCAACTGGAGCTTTTGGTCGTGTCCACCAAGGTCAGGGTTGGCGTCACGCCATCCGCTGCAAAACCTTCCTGGTAGAGGTTGACGGTAACGTGTGGCACAAACGGCTCCCAGGGTTGTTGGATCATTTGTTCCGCACTATCAAAAGGACGCGTCGAGGCGTACTCGACATTTCCCTCGATACCGCCGTTCTCGCCCCATGTGGTAGTCGTGGTCGTACCGGTGGTGGCACCAGGCAGAGTCACGCAGGCTGGCGGACAAGAAGCGTAGGGCGCCTTGCCGAATTCAATCCAATTGCCCTGGCTAGTCATCCCCGACCAGCCTTCCGAGTCAACCCACGGGGGATCGATGCGACCGGTCGAGGCGGCAGACGAGCTGGGGACTGGCGTGCCCTTCGCGAAATCAGCATTAGCCTCAGTCGTGCAATCGGCTTTGGCACAATAGACCGCGCCGGGCACCGACAAATCGGCGGGCAGAGGAACCCCCTCGAACGTGTTCGCCAGGAAATTGTACGCTGTCGAACCCCCGCACGGCCGGCCAGTCGCTCCGCAGGAGAGTGAGCCGTCGGCAGGGCCACCCGCGTCGTACACGGTGTGGATCCCCGTCGTCTTGTAGCGGGTCGGATCCGATTCCACGACATACCAGTTGAACAGCGGGAAGGTCTCGTTGAAGTTGGCAATGCCGTTAAAGTCCGTTGTCAGAGAGTTGGAGTTGTGCCCATCGCGGTAGCGAATCCTCGTATAGATCAACGGAATCCCGATCTCGCCGGGGTCCAAGATTCCATTCTTGTTGTCGTCAATGAAGGTGCGGGTGTAGAGGTTCGACTGCCACTGCTGAACACCAATTTGCCCGAGGTCGAGGCTGGGGGTGCCGCCCGTGCAGGTTGTGGCCGTGCCCGCGGGAACGCAGCCCACATTCGCCGGCGTCGAGAGGCCGTCAATGATCTGGTCATTCCACTGGTCGCCGATGGTCACTCTCCAGTTTCCGCCGGGAACATTATTGAACGTAAAGTTCCCCTGAGCGTCGCACTTGGTGAACATGAAGTCCTCGGCGTCCGGGTCGCCCAAGCTGACCCAGCACTGGGTCCAAGCGAGCGCATCGCGCGAGCCGCTGGCATAGAGTCTTTGGTCCGGTGTCCGGCTCGTGCGTTGGACGTCCACCTGACCTTTGATGGTGTTTGTGCACGGCCCGACAGCGCCGTAGGCGCTAGCGCACACAGCATCGTGCCGCGCGTTGATGATGGCCGGGTTCGCAAAGCCAATGCTAACGTGGTATCCGGCCGGGCCGTACTCCTGGAAGTAGCTGGGCTCGCCGATGCGGATGAAGGAATCGTGGGCGTGCTGACCATCCAGAGTGTTGGTCTGGATCCATTCTTCCCCTCGCGCAATGCGGTCGGCACCTGGGTAAGCTTGCACGCTGAATTTTTCGGGCATGAGGTTGGCAATGACCGCCTGGCCCGCCAGCGGAGATAGAGTCTTACCGTCGGACTCGTATTTCGGGCAAGTCACGATCATGCCCGTAATACCCGTCGGACTTGGAGGCTGTCCAGGCAAGGTTCGTGAGTTCGCCGAAATCGGGCAGGCGTCAAGGCCCGTGGATGGATCGATCGTTCCTGCCAGGGAGTTGGACAAGGGCTGGTTGAACATGTCGTAGGTGTCCTGTCCGGTCACGTCGCCGAGTCCACCATAGGTGTCCCACAGGACGAGGTTGAAACCGCCCAGACCGGGTTCGTTGGGGGAAAGCACGTCGACTCCGCCCCCGGAATCCTGCTCGCCGTTCAGTGGGAAGTCATCCTCGAACACCATCACCGAAAGTTTACCCGTTGGAAGTGGAGTAGGCAGCGACAGCACCGTCACGGACGCGAACTTAGCGGTCGTGTTGGTTGAATTACACCCCGCCGTTAAAACGTTGCAGGCCGGAGGAACGGGAGCACCGCTCATGGTATGGCCGCATTGGATAACGTTTGTAGTTGGATTAGGTGCAGGCAGTGCGCCAGTTGTTGGGTCGCAACCGGGCTGACCCGTGTAAGAAGGAAACGGGTTGGCTGCATCGCCCGGCAACACGGAGATGTAATAGCGTTTGCTGGGATCGAGATGGACCGAGCCGGGCTGCACTGGCGTAAAGCCATTTCCTCCCGTGGGATCGGGCCGGCAGGCGCCGTTGCCAACGTCGCAGACGGCGGCTATATGCTGGCCGAAGGTTAACGATGACGGGTTGTTATCCAACATTTTCTGCCCGCCTTCGCAGGAGAGCGTGCCCGTGCACCCCTGGGCGACGTAATCCATGTTGCTGGTATGGAAATTTACGCCAAACGTCGGAACGGTGCTCGTTCCCGAAGGTCCGACAATGGCGGGACAGCCGGCCGGGCGCGCGGTAGCACCGGTGTTGGTTATGCAGTTCGGGTCGACCCAGAACGTCTTGTCTTCTTCAATAATCCAGCGATAGTCCTTGATAGGAGCCAATCCGCTGATGCAGCTAGCGAGGCCCTGGCAGTTATTATAGGCCTGCGCATCCACCACATTGACGGTGAGGTTGCTGGCGGATGGGAAGGTCAGACTTACCGTGCCGAGATTACTGGTCTGGCCCAGTGAATTCTGTAATTGATACTGGAACGCGTAAGTTCCCGCTCCGGATACGGACACGGTAAATCCGCCGTTGGGGTCAACAACGAGCGTTCCCGTTCCGAGCGTGAGGGTCGGGGCGTTGGCGCCGGACGTAACAACGGTAAAGGGTAAGTTGTTCGAGTCCGAGCCGCCAGTCAGGAGACCGGGCGAAGGAATTTTGATGAAGGTGGCCATAGTCGATGTGTAGCTGAGGTTGCCAGCCGTGAGAGTCGAGTTAAGCTTTGAGAGACCCAGGGACACCTGCGCCTTTAGATTAGCCGCGCAACTCGGCGGCGTTGTGGTCGTAACAAGACCATTGTTGGCGCAGTAGTAAAAGTTATCCGAGGTCGTGCCTGGGTTAGGAGTGTACGTAAAGGTGCCATTCTCGCAAAGCCCAGTCCCCAATGACGTGCAAGTAAGTGTGCCCCCGGTAGGCGGCGTGAGGAGTTTAACCCCGAAAACGTTAATATCATTGGCTATCACGCCCTTGGATACGTCCGACACCACGAATGGCGTGCAGGACGTGGCTGTAGACGGACAGGAAGCCAGGGAGTTATAAGTATCCGCGTTGGCTTGCGCTGCCGCAAACGCGCCACCTACCCCTGTCGAGACCGCGGGAAGTCCGGCGTTATTAATGTTGATGTAAGCCAGCATCCCGGCATCACGCGTGGAAGAATTGCCTGACAGACTCAACGCGCGGTCATACACCGGAAGAGCAGGCGGAGCAGCCCCACCGCTGGGGATGGTGGGCGCGTTGATCATCACGTCGAACACTTTGCCCGCGGCCATGAACACGTCCGTCTGCACGCGCGGAGCGGCCGGGACAGCTGCGCCAGCAACAGCCACGCCGGGGATGACGTTACCGTCTTCCGCGATCAACGTGAATCCACCAACTGCAGCAGGACCACCTGATCCGTTGAAACCCTGTGTCAGTGACCCGACGATCGAAGGCACGTGCATGCGCAAGCCGGCGTTCACCATGCGCACCAAAACGGTGCCAGTGATTCCGGTCGTGACAGGAACGAATGGTGCTGTGGAAGTGACACCGGCCGTAGCCGCGAACAGCGAGTTCGCAGGGCTGGTCTTGTTGAAGGCGACGCCGTTGATGAGGTAATAGAAAGGCGTGTAATTCACCGCCGGGGGGTAGCAGGTGTTCGCCACCCCGCAGCCCGAGGCACCTATCGTCGCCGTAGCGGTAGCGCCTACTCCCGTTGTTGGGAGAGGAATAGAGACGTTAGGAGCAGCAGTATATCCGTCGCCGGCGTTGGTTATGGTAATGGCAGAAACAGAGCCGTTCGTGGTTGCGTTAAGTGTCGCGCCGCTACCAGTGCCACCGGTCACAGCGACTGGGCTAGTTGGGGCCACCGAGTAGCTACCGGGGGTGGAAACAGTGACGGTCGAGATCGCGTTCGAATTCGTCGTATCCACGGTGAGTACCTGCGCCTTGGCGGCCGTGCCGGTACCACCAACGAGCGTTAGCATGTCGCCTGGCGTATAGCCGGTGCCTCCGGTCGCGACCGAGACGCCGGTGACCGTGAACGTCAGTGTTGCTGAGGCTGTGGCTTGCATTGCGCCTGTAACCGGCGGCGGGGGATCGATATTCACCATCGGAGCAGAGGTATACCCGCTGCCTTGCATATTGACAGTAATGCTAGCAACCGGGCCAATGGCGTTCATAGCTGTCCATACTGCCGTCTCGCTAAAACCTACGGTCCGCACTGCGGCGTCGACTGCTTTGTTCTGCACCGGGTCGATTTCACTGAATTCCACCGGAACTTCAGCGTTGTATGGCACCGGAGGAGTCGTGGGATAGGCAGTGCCGGCTGTGGTGCCGGAGGGCGCGGTGGTGACCACCAGCACGCCAATCAATCCCATGGGAACCTGAATGGAAGGATGCGTGCCCGACTCGAGCAGATAGGTGCCCGGGCGCAGAGTTGACCATGTTAGCGCGCCGCACCCCGCTACCGGCCCTGTGCTAGGAACAGTGCAAGTGGCCGCTGTCGTCGATGCTACCGCCGACACCTCCGCGCCGAATGATTGCACGCGCGGCGCCTGGACTGGCGGACTAGCTATTGGCGTAGTCGTGGTGCATGGCTGGCCCGGCGGGGTGTTGGCGATAAACCAAGTGACGCACCCCTGAGCATTGGTGTGGTTGGGACTATCAGTGGTGGTTCGCAGAGATGCATTGCCGAGGCCGCCGCCCACTTGTCCCACGATCATGATCGACGTGGGAATATTATTCGGCGTCGTGCTCGCGGTGGGCGTGAAGGAGAGATTATTCGTGAGGTTGATCTGCAATCCTCCGGTAGCTCCGGTGGGAACGGTGATGACGACCGGGGACCATTGCCCCAGCATTGCCGCCGCCGGATTCAGCGCGGCGCACGTCGCCGTCGACGCGACGCTAGTAGCCAGAGGCGTGCAAAAGTAGCCCCACATCGGGACCGTCGTTCCGTCCGGCAGGGTCGTGGTGGTCGGTGCCGCGGTCAAATTGATTTGCTGCTGGCCGAACGCGGCGGCCGCCCCGAAGAGCAGAATACAAGCTGCGCTCACTGCTGCTTTCACAAGAGTCTTGAAGTAGTTAGTTCGCATGTCTATCCTCGCCCTCACAGGGACTCGTCAATTGCAAATTCCCGGGTATCCACCAGCATCATCATCAACATCCCGCCGGGGAAAACGTTGTTGGTCGTGATTTCGCGTTCGTTGTGCGAGTGCCACATAAACGCCCACCCACGTTCATTCGCAGGGTTGGCCTGCGTGTTGGCGGGGTTCAAAGTGGTGCAGCCTGAGTTGGGGGTGGTAGCGCAAGCGGGTGCCGTGGCGCGCAGGGATGCATCCGGACCCAGGTAAGGCGTGCCGCCGTACCATTGGCCGTTGGTCAAAATGTTCGGGTCGGGTAGAGTGGCCGGTCCGCCACTGGCCACGTCCCCGAAGGGATTCACTTGCACGGGTTTGTTGTGGTCCTGGCACCACTCGTAGTAATTAAGCACAGCGGTACCGTTGAGGGTGTTGTAGCCGTTCGCGTCCGGAGAGCAGGATAAGGTGGCATTCACGTCTAAGGGATCCCCTGGCCTATTGGGCGCAGGATGGTGCCCGTAGGGGTCCCAGTTCAAACCGCGGCCCGTAAAATAAAAGATCCCATCGAAAGCCTCTCCTGGCGTCGTGTCCGTGTTGAACATCAGAAGGCCGGCGAGCCCAGGCGCTGGCGTTCCGCCATAGTTAACCGTGCCGCTACTGAGAACCAGATTGCCGTCGCGCGCCAGGATGCGCACATGGTTGGCGTGCTCGTGGAAGGGATGTTGCCACCGGCCCTGGCCGATGGTACGAACCAACGTCAGCTCGCCCGGATGCATGTGCGGATTGCCGTTATAAGGCTGGTGGGGATATTCGCTCGCATAGTTGGGGTCCATCAGGTCGGGCATGGAACGCCCGTTGATTAGAAAGTACGCGGGATGATACGGCTCGGTTTGTACGTTAAGGCTGCATCCGGCAGCGCCAGCCGTGCAGCCGACCAGTGCCGCGGCCTGTGCCTCGGCCTGTTTGTGAATTCTGGAATCCACCTCCGCCCACTGGAACAGGTATTCCCTGTCGTAGCAACTCGCGGGATGGTCGTAGGCGGCGCGTGCGAGCCGGAAATCCTGCTCTGGAAAGCCCGGGATGCTGTTTGCACTGCCGTAATCGGTCTTTCCATACAAGTTCGTGACTGTGGTGTTGCAATTCGTCGGGCCTCCGCCTGTCGGCAATACAATGATGGCACCGTACAGGCCCATCTCGATTTGAAGGTCGCCTTGCGTTCCGCTGTAGTAGGCGTGCGTGCCGGGCGTAACGTTGGTCAATGTGTAAGTCACGCTGCCGCCGGGGGCAGCCTCGCAAGTCAGCAGCCCCTGCACTCCAACCACGGGACTGGACGAGCAACTCGCTGTCGCGTTAAGGCCGGGAAACAGAATCGAGGTGTTGCCGGCGGCCGCAGGAAGATTATTTGTCAAGATGATCGTGACCGTCGTTCCTTCCGTGACCACCAATGTGGGCCCGGGAACTTGCATCGTTGGACAGTTTTGGCCGGGAAAGCTCGCGCTTCCGAGTGTTGTCGCAAAGGTCGCCGCACCATTGCAGCCGTAGCCCCAAGAGTAGACAGCCGCACCGTCAGGCTGGTTGAGGTAGCCGGGCTGCGCCGTCAGGTTGAAGGTTCCGACTGCCCCGCCCGCAGCAGTAATGCCAGGAGCCGCGGCAAAGCCCGTGGCCGCGAGCGAGAACACCAACACGATCGGCGCGAGAATTCTTGCGATTTGCGAAATTGTGTTTTTCATTTTCATCTCCCTCGTTGCCGCAGCTCCTAGTTGCAGGTATTTCCAAAGGTGTTACCGCCGGACACGGTGCCGCAGATGTGGACCTCGGTCATGAGCCCGCCGAAGTTCTCTGCATCGTTCGACAGATGATCGAGTTGCGGGGTGAAGAGATAGAAGACGCTGCCCGCCGGATATAGGCTCGTATTGCTGGCATCCAGAATCACGTCCAGGGACTCACCGCCACCGAGGGTGATGGAGTTGGTGTAGTACTCGGTGTTGATTCCAGCCTGATCGCGCAAGAGCTTGGCGTTCCATCCAGCCACCTTCATGGGAACGCCGAGGCTGGCAATCGTGTGGTATTCCGTGACGGACAAGTTCACGAGCCGCAGCGAGGCCTTCCCGCCCACCGGAATATTGATAATGGCCGGCAGCGGCTGCGAATAGTGCAGTTGGGCATCACTCGACGCTGTGGCTTGCGGACCGGGCGCCACTGTGTCGGGGTAGCTCCGCCCGTTCAGCAGGAAGTATTTGTCCTTCATGTCTGCAAACATTTCCGGGTTGAAGGTCATGCCGACGAAGTGGAAATTGGGATCGAAACCGTGCATCTGAAGGGGGTACGTAACGTCATAAGCTGTTGAACCGTCGCCGTCGTTGTAGACGTACCTTTGAGGGTTATTAAGCTTGTCCAGGGCCTGCACCGCACCGGTGTTGACGGCCGGCATGGTCGCACTGCAGAGGATATCGGCTGCCGGATTGCACGCCGTCCGTAGATCCGCCGCAAAGGAGGTTCCGGTCTCTATCCCATTTTGATAGCCCAGAGAGGTATAGAGGCTTTGGCCAGCAGGAACACGATCTTGCCGCGGGCGCACATAAAGTTGACCCACCATGCCCATCTGGAGGTGCTCGGGCGGCGTGATGTGGCAGTGCCAGAAGTAAGTGCCAGCATCCGGCGCCAGGTAGTAATAGGTAAAGCTGCCGCCGATGTTGATGGCTACCGAGGCGTCGGGAACACCATCATAAAAGGACGAAGCGTTTGGATAGCCATGGAAGTGGACGGTGTGCTGCTCGAACAGGTCCGGGCGCATGATCATACCCACATTGGTAAGGGTAAGGAAAAACTCATCGTCCTCATCAAAGGCCATTAGGGGCGCCGGGATGTTGCCGTTCATCACCCCGATGTCCATGATTGGACGGGGATCCACATGCCCATCGGAGACGAATGGGCTCGACGCGGTCGGGCCCTGTAAGAGGGTTTGCGCGGCCAGTCCTGTGACGGCAGAGTCAACGGTATACTGGAAGGCGAATTGCGTGAACCCTGTGCTGGCCGGGACGCCCAAGTTGCTTACACAAGAGATGTTGAAAGTCCCATCATAGCCTGTACCTACGCCCAAAACAGTGACTTGTGATCCCACGGGAATGTTTATCGGCGTGTAGGTGTAAATTGTCACCACATTCGCCGACGTCGGCGAGGAACAGGGGGTGCCAATGCTTCCGCCCGCTGGCAGGGGGCCCTCATAGGCGTCAGAGATATTCACGGTGTCCACCACTTCCGGGGCCAAGCCCACCGCGCCGTTCCATGTAAATCCCGGAGCGTATGGCGACGCCGGAGCGCCCGTCCACGGCACGGCACCACTGCCTGCGCCATCGGTTGTGGCGGGGTCGCCCCGCACAAGCGTGACTGGAGACGGGGTGTTAAACGCTCCCGGGAACTGTGTGCCCGGGTGGCCTGCGGCGATGTCCGCGAGCCCGGAGAGCGGGCCGAAGGAAAACATGAAGGTCTGCGTGCCGTCGGCCTCCGTCATGTATCCATCACCGCCAGAGATCTGCTGGCACTTGATGGCGCCGTTTACGTTCGACGCCGGCACCACATATCCGCCCGTTGTAGAAGCGGTGGCCGGGACAGGTGTTGAGAATTGCGTCGGACCGTTGTACGCCGGCTCCGTGTTGTTATCGTGGAGCGCAGCTGGATGAGTGATGGTGCTAGGTGGACATTGCACGCGGAACGATTGAGCGCTCGCGATCGCCGGTGCAAGAGCAACAACAAATATGGAGAAGAAGCTTTGGTAGAGCTTTTTCACGGCGTATGACCTCCTGTGCTGCAGTCACATGAGGCAACCCGTCGTGTCTCCTACGTCGCGCGAACGTAGAAACAGGAGTCATCGGGCCGGGCAGCCTTTGATCCGACTGATGCCACCTTACGTTGTCTTTACAAGACTTCTTTGCGGGGCAGCAAGAATACACAAAAAATCTGTTACGCCCTGGAAGCGGAGCTCAGGAGGCGCCGAAGGTGGGTGTGTAAGAACTCGAGCACAAGGTGGAAGGCGAGCCTGGGCGCGGAATCTCCCTGCCCGTTCGAATGAATGCGACTCTGCAGGGAGGGTAGGTTCTGAAGGTACTACGACTAATTCTGCCCTGTCGGTTTCTGGTTCTGTTGAATCTGGAGCTCTCGGCGCTGCTGATACATGCTCTGCAATTGCTGAATCATCTGTTCCGATGCCCCAGCACCTGGCCTACTCAAACTCGGCTGTGAAACTCCCGGCGCAGATTGCACCTTGTCCGCAGCGGACTGCGCATCCGTTGACGGCGGCGGTCCGGCTGGGGCTGTATCCGAAGCAGCCGCTAACTCGGCAGACGTGGAACTACCCTGCTCAGGAGCTTCTTCTGCCGGACTGGAACTCACCGCCGGGTTTCTGTGACTCGTGCCACGTGCCACTAGACTCCCCGCGACGTCTTGTTCACCGGATTTGGTGCGCAGCGTGAGCAACACACTTCTAATTCCCTGCTCGTCGGTATCGGATGCCTGAATAACGTAGTCAAGCTCCGTGTTGTCCAACAGATCACGGAGAATTTTGCGAGCCGGTCCCGGCCCAAGCCGAACCCAGATCCGCTGACGAGCGACACTGGCTGGAAGGTCGATGTCTGCTCCCATTGCGGTGCGGAGTGCCGACATAATTTGCGAAAGTGGCGAATTTTCCGCAACGATGGTCAACTGCCCGTCTTCGTACGTGATCTGCGGAGGCTTCGATGCCACGCGCTCTGTAACGACTGCCCCTTGCTGCGAGGTTAGATCTTGTTGGCCAGCTGCCCGCGGGCTCTGTTCTGAGTTCCCAGTCAATGGGGCGGCTTGAATAGGATCCTGAACCGTTCGGAAATCCGGGAGCCCTGCAGGAATTTTCGCGGACACAAAAAGCGGGCCAAGGCAAACTAGCGCTAGCGCTCCAGAGGCGACAATCCTCTCTTTAAACCTAGAATGGAGACCCATCTCGGGCCCCCTTCCGAGCAGAGATGACAGATGTTGATAGGCCTGCCATCTATTTACGCTCGCCGCTCAACGGCTGCCGTGGTGATTCCGAGCATTTGTTCCAATCTTCCCAGAATCGCATGCAACTTGAGTTCTTTAACACGTTCTTCCGATCTGGTCAATCTTTCTCTCTAGGGTGTCACGCTCGCGATTAGCCTATTTCCGACTCTGCCCCAAACGGCGGGTGTGCCGATTCGAGGATTTGTCACTCTACCGTGGCGTTAAAGGCATTAGAACGGGAGCATCCTGCGAAACGTTGCCGGCAACGGGCACGTCCAAACGTGCAGGCTGAGTATTCGGTGACATATTCCCTTGTTTTGGAAGCTTTGCCGCCGACTTCTGGCCATCTTGGTTCGCCAGCGCACGCCGAGCAAAGACCGATGCAGCGCAAAGCAAGATGAATAGAGACACTCGAGCACTACGCATGTGATCCTAGCTCCTCACTCATCTCACAAACCCCCGAAAGAAACTTTCCGCACTGGCTCGTCGCGTAAACGGGGTCCTCATTCGCGTTCGGATAGTTCTACAAGTGCCTCAAGGTTCTTGACGGTGACAGACTCCCGGCGCGCGCTCACGATGCCTTGCTCATCCCAGTCTGAAAGCAATCTGCTCACGGTAAATAAGGTCGTACCGGTAAGCTGTGCCAACTCCTCACGGGACAGGTTGATTTGGACCGCGCCGTTCACTTGACGACCGACCTGGTTCAGCAACCGCACGATTTCATGACTGAGGCGCGCGGCGACTTTTTCGGTAGAAACTTCGCGAAAACGTTCTTCAAGCTCCTCTAAGCGTTTGCAGAGAATGTGCGTGGTATTGCGTCTCAATGCGGGAAATCGCTCTGCGAGAGATTCAAACGCGCCAATTTCCCAAACAAGCCCCGTTGAAGCCGTGAGCGCCTGGGCTGAAGAGCAGTGTCTAGTCTGAGTGTTCGACCCGGCCATCCCAAACGCTTCGCCCGGTCCATTGAGCCGAAGTATAACTTCGCTGCCGTTCTGCCCGATCTGCACGATTTTCACGCAGCCGGAAGTCAGCAACACGATTTGCCGCACAGGATCACCGGCCACGTGAATTGTCTCGTGCCGCTTGTACACTTCTTTGCGCGCCGCGGAGACAATTTCTCTGCATTCTTTAGGAGGAATACTTGAAAATAGAGGAAGGTGTTGCACTAGGACTGCCGCGCGGGTTGCTGCGTCTCCGTTGGAAGGATTGCTTGTACCCGCGCGTGCAATAGTATTCGATACCCATGATTGCGCTTCCGCCATCGATCTCACCCTCGTCTCGAACTAGCTTATTGTTTCCATCAATCCGCGGATATGCGCTTGTTGCACACCGCTCGTCGAACAAACTCACAATAAAGGGGGGACAGTTCTACTTTACCAATCGACCGAAGGCCCAAACCAGATCAAATGCCGATTACAAAGGATTGAATCCACTTTTTAAGCGACCTGCCCCAGACGGAAAACGACCTGAACTCGAAGCGATCGAAAGCCGTCAATGTCAGCCAGGGTTCATTTTGTCTTAAAATGTGGGCAATTGACCTGCCAGTTCGACCACTGCATGTAAACCCTTTGTAAAGTTGCGACTCCGGGCGCTGCGAGGGAGGTACACCAGAGAAGTGTTGGCAAGTAATTTCCCGAACTGCGAACTATTTTGCCACTTAGCTGCCGCATAAAAACACCGGGCACCGCTGAGCGGTCACTGACTCGCCGATAATTCGAGTCAACCACGGCTGTCGTTGGACCATCACCTCACCGCCCAGAGCGCGTAGCGTTGCGCTCGGATGCGGAGCAGATGGGCCAGGCAGATTATTCAATCGTCTAAGGACCCGGCGCCTGGGACACGCGCGGTGGCTCGGGAACCGATGCCCGTACACCGGCCGACGGTCGCCGCTGATTTTGTGACGAGGGCGGTTCCTGGGGAGCAGGCGGTTTAGTAGGCTTAGTAGGATTGGGCTCCTTATAGCGCAAGCCTATGGTATTGCTAGTACCCACATCAATCAGCCTCAGGTTTTCGTCAGTAATCTCCTCCGCCCGCACGATATGGGGAGTAATGGCGAACACAATCTCGTTTTCAATGTGCTCCTTGTTTTCTTGGCCGAACAAATACTTCAAGATCGGGATTTTCGTTAGCCATGGATAACCGCTCATTGACTGTGTTTCGGTGTCTTCCAGGATGCCTCCGACCAGGTTTATTTCCCCGTCTTCCAGCCGCGTCTCGTGCTCGATGCGTCGCTGCCCGATTTTCGGTTGATTGATTCCTCCGATATTTTCCACGCCCGTAACAGATGATATCTCCAGCACCATCTTCAGCGTGACCGCATGGTCCGAATGAATGTGCGGTGTAATATCGATATTGACGCCCACATCCAAATATTGAAACTGGGTGTTCACAAGCAGGTTGTTGGTCCCCCCGGCGGCCGCGCCGAACGAACCGGTCGCGATCGGTACACGATCACCAATCTTAAGTGTAGCCTTTTCGTTATCGAGAGCGCGGAGCTGCGGTCTCTGCAGGATCTTCGCGTTGCTATCCGACATGAGGAAGGTAAACGTAGCACTCGGAATGGGGACAACGAAACTATTCCCGTTCAGCGAACCTATCTTGACGACGCCGCCACCCGCTGCCGAAACTGGTGTTATGGATGTGGAGGTTGGCACGGTGGTGCCCCAATTATTTATGCGATCCCGGTTGATTTCCATCACGGCGATATCGATGACCACTTCTGCCTTCGGCTTGTCCGCGTCCGAGATGAGCTTCTCAGCCAAGACCAGCTGATCGGGGGTTGCCCGCATTGTGATTGAACTGTGTGTGGGATTTACTTGAATACGGGCAATATCGAGCATCCCCTTCAGAGTGCCAACCACTTCCTGCAGTTCGCTGGGCGTAGATGCATTTTGAAGATAGAAAGTCTTCAACACATTGTTTTCAAACTCTTTGCGCTTCCCTTCTGCAGCCACGAAAATGGCGGTTGGCGAGATTGGACGCCAGAAAGTCTTTGATTCCAATGCGACCATCTTCAGTGCTTCCCGCAGCATCACTTCGTTGAGTTCGATGGTTATCTTCTGCGGCTTGTAGTCCAAGTCAAAGAGAACGTTAATTCCGCCCAGCTTGCCAATCGTGCGATAAATATTGTCTGCCGTTGTTGTCATGCGTAGAGTGACCGGAGTGTTGGGCGAGGGCTGCAGTTCTAGGGGGCCCTCCGCTTCTGAGGCCATCTTAGCCAGAGGCGACTCTTGCTTGGTTGCCGAAGTCGCCGGTTCAGCCAGCTTCTTGAGCATGAATTCAGTCCGTTGCAGCTCCTGCGCGGCTACATAATTTGTGCTATCAATTTGCACTGCGCGTTGGAATTCAGCCAAGGCCTCTTGCAGTTTAAGATTGTCGCGAAGCTTCCGGCCGTTGCTTACATGCTGCGTTCCAGCATTGGCTCGCGCGCGCAGATAGGCAGTCACATACTTAGCCTCTTTGCGGTTCAGTGCGTACGCCTGCTTGAACGATTCGTATGCCTCATCATAATTTTTTTGAGACTCCGCGCGAACACCTTGCTTGTAGGCAGCCTTTGCCTCATTAGGATAATTCGGCGCGCTGAATGCCAAGATCAGCAGCGAAGCAAGTAGAAGCCGCACGCGCATCATAATTTCTCTGCCTCCGTGACTGTTGGTGTCATTTCCTCAGAGACATACGCTGCGGCTAGGATCACTTCTGGAGATTTGAGAGCGGACAAGACCTTGTGCCAAGGATGAGAAGACATAA
>Ga0307479_10002942_pt1 | contig 15466 bp, 16 predicted proteins | sample atmos_gasesECM4C_FD_203743 | JGI IMG/M metagenome (GOLD analysis project Ga0307479, IMG submission 203743) | Hardwood forest soil microbial communities from Morgan-Monroe State Forest, Indiana, United States - atmos_gasesECM4C_515 | ecosystem: Environmental > Terrestrial > Soil > Temperate... | reverse complement strand
CAGTGAAGCCGAGGCAGTGGTGCGCAATTGCCGCTTCCCGCCGGTGGGTCGGCGCTCGGTGATGGGGCTCGGACCGGCGCTCGGATATCGCGCTGCACCACTCGGCGAGCTGAACGAACGCCTCAACAACGATACCGCGCTTATCGTCATGCTGGAAACCGCCGAGGGCATCGACAATGCCGCGACGATTGCGGCATTGCCCGGGATCGACGTGTTGCTGATCGGCTCGGGCGACCTGACGACGGACTACGGCATTCCGGGGCAGGTCGACCACCCGCGTCTGCGCGAAGCCTATGAACGCGTCGCCAGCGCCTGCCGGGCGCACGGCAAAGTGCTGGGGGTCGGTGGCATCCGCCACAATGTCGCGCTGCAGGGCGAGCTGATCCGCCTCGGCGCACGGTTCGTCATCGCCGGCACCGATGTCAATTACGTGCTCACTGGGGCGCGTCAGGACACCGCCGCATTGCGCGCGATCCCGCTCGGGTGATCCGGGGTTGGGCGATCTCTTGAGTTGCCTCGAGCCGGCGGAAAGCATCGAGTGGCTCGGGGAGAAGGCGATGGTGCTGCGCGGCTTCGCGCGGCACCAGGCGGCGGTTCTGGTGGCTGCGGTAGCGCAAATCATCGCTGCGGCGCCGTTCCGCAACATGATCACACCCGGCGGGTTCCGGATGTCGGTAGCGATGACCAATTGCGGTCGAGCCGGTTGGGTGACCGATCGCCGAGGTTATCGCTACGAGCTCGTCGACCCGATGACAGGACGCGCATGGCCGCCGATGCCGCGATCGTTTCAGCGACTCGCCGCAGCCGCGGCAGAAGCTGCCGGTTTCAGCGGCTTTGAACCCGATGCCTGCCTGATCAACCGGTACGAGGCGGGGACCCGGTTGTCGCTGCACCGCGACGAGAACGAGCGAGACCTGACCGCGCCGATCGTCTCGGTCTCGCTCGGGCTGCCGGCGATTTTCTTGTTCGGTGGCCAGAGCCGGGGCGACCGGCCCCGTCGCATTGGGCTGGAGAGCGGCGATGTCGTCGTGTGGGGCGGTCCCGATCGCCTGGTCTACCACGGGGTGGCACCGCTTGCCGAAGGCGACGACCCGCTGACCGGCCAATCCCGGATCAATCTGACACTCCGCAAGGCGCTGTGAAACTCCAGACGGCAATGCTGGCACTGGCGCTCCTGGCGTCGCCTTGGCAAGCGCCTGCGCAAGAAGCACAGACGTTGAAGGAGCGCCTCTCCGACAAGGCGTCCGACGATCAGCGCGTCGACAATTGCCATGTGCCCGTGGAGCGTCGCGGACCCAAGCCTCGCCCCGATTGCCCTGCTGAGGCGCGCCCATCGCCGGCTGCGGCGGAGGCCGGGGTGCTTGCGGCGCCGAAAGCACAGTGATCTGCGTCTTCACCGCCCGGGCCACCGGCATCATCATGCCGTTGGGGTTTGTCGGTCTTGGATCGACGTTGGCCGGATTTCGCTGATGAAGACCTTCTCTCTCGTTCCCAACTCCGAGGGTCCTCGGCGCGAGTTCAAGATCACTTGGGGCTTGCGCGCTGGCTATGGCCTATCGGGTCGGTGGTATGATCTCGAAGAGGCGATCCGCGCGGCCCATCGCTGGATGAGGGAGCGCGATGCCCGTGCCGAACCGTTTCTCTCGGGCATGTTCACACGCGGTGAAGTTATCTATGCGGGCTCGGAAGCCGAAGCCGCTCATGATCGCGAGCCCGTCGCGATCTTTACGGGCGAGGTGCTGCCGCTCTATGCGGCCGATATAGACGATGACAGGGTTCGGATACTGCTCAACGAACTCGCATCCGAAATCGGGAGAATCCTCGAACAGGAAGAGGTCCACGTCGCGTATCGCGATCGGACATGGACGCTAAAGGCAGTCGGTGAGGAGACACGACCTTGAGCCTTTCACTCAGTGTAAAAGCAGCACGCCGCACCAAAGGGTTTTCGGGCGGTGACCTCTCCGGGCATCGCGGCGCAGGCGGTGAGGCGGGCCGGCTCAGAACGCATAACGACGTAGCCCGCCATCCACCGGGATGACCGCGCCGCTGATGTAGTGCGCGAGCGGCGACGCCAGAAAAACCGCCAGCACGGCCAGGTCCTCGGGCTCGCCATAGGCGCCGACCGGGATCTCGGCTGCGGCGTGGCTCTTGCGGTATTCTTCGGAATAGTTGCGGCGGATCTGCTCGCTCATGATACGTCCGGGCGGGATCGAGTTGACGGTGATCCCGTACTTGCCGACATCGCGCGACAATCCTTTGGCCCAGGCGTGCATCGCGGCCTTGGCGGCAAAGGCGGCGTTGAGCCGGTCGGGTTCCGATTTCCCGGTAATGTTGATGATCCGACCCCAGCGGCGCTCAATCATTTGTGGCAGCAGAGCATGGGTGATCTGGCGCTGCCGGGTAAAGTTGAGCGTGATCGCCTCATCCCAGCTCTCCTCCGGAGCATCCACCGGAAGCGGGCGGCTGCCGCCGGCGCAATTGACCAGAATGTCTACATGGCCGAGCCCGGCGAGTGCGGCATCACGCAAGCTGATCCCCGCATCTGCGGCCATAATGTCTTGGGTGATCGGCACTGGGCACGGTCCCTGGCCACGCTCGATCTCCCTCGCGAGTTGCTCGAGAAGGTGGGTTCGGCGAGCCACCGCTGCGACTTGAACACCCTCGGCAGCCAGCCCTTTTGCGATCGCGCGGCCGATCCCCATGCTCGCCCCGGTAACGAGCGCAGTCTTCCCGACGAGCTGCAGGTCCATGATCTCTCCTCCGAAACGTAGCGGACCATCGCGGGCGCTTTCGCGCAAGCTAAATGCACCAGCCGGGATAGCGGTCCCGGCGGGACGGCCGACTGACGCCTTGCGGGTTATCAACGGGTGGCGCAGCCCGCAGGGGTAGAGCCTTTCGCACGGCGGCGACGCTCAGCGAGCCCGAGCAAATCCTTTTCGAGTGTGAGGTGGCTCACACAGCTTGCCATGAATTTGCCCGATGATTGTCATGTTTGCAGCGTTGTCGTGTTTGTAGCGTGGGCAAACCTCAAGAGGAGGAGGTGCTGTGGGTGCGATACTCTCGCGTTTGAGGATGCAACGCGCTGTTGGAACGAATCGGGATCGCGCCGGAGGGTCGCCGCCACGCGGTGTGGAGCGTTCCCACACCGAACTAGGCGGAGGGAACCGATCGGAACGAGGCGGAGAACGACCGCCCTGAAATCCTGCGAAGAACCCCACGAACATTCGATATATCCACTCACCGAGCCCTTGATTAAGCTTTTAGTGTTCTAGGGAGGGTCCGCAAATGTGCTATCGCTCCTACTCGGTTATCACGAGGGTAATGCTTTTGACTCGCTAACTGGTTGTTAACTGCTGTCGGTAATCCTGGTTAACGAAGGCCCCGCCGGTACGTGTTACCGGCCGAACCCGGAGGTTCTTATGCGCGTGCTTCTTGTCGAGGATGATGCGACAACCGCCGCCGGCATCAAGATGATGCTCGGCAAGGAAAATTTCATTTGCGATGCGACCGATCTCGGCGAGGACGGCCTGGAGATCGGCAAGCTCTACGATTACGACATCATTCTCCTCGATCTGATGCTTCCCGATATCGACGGGTACGAAGTACTGCGGCGCCTGCGCGCGGCGCGCGTGCGCACGCCGATTTTGATCCTTTCCGGTCTTGCCGAGCTTGACCACAAGATCAAGGGTCTTGGTTTCGGCGCCGACGACTTCCTGACCAAGCCGTTCGATCGTCGGGAACTGGTCGCCCGAATCCAGGCGATCGTGCGACGCTCAAAGGGCCACTCGGAATCGACGATCCGGACCGGCAAGCTACTCGTTAATCTAGACAGTCGCATCGTATCGGTCGAAGACCAGCCAGTTCATCTAACCGGCAAAGAATACGGTATCCTTGAACTGCTCAGCCTACGCAAGGGCACTACCTTGACGAAGGAAATGTTCCTCAACCACCTTTACGGCGGAATGGACGAGCCGGAGCTAAAAATCATCGATGTCTTCGTCTGCAAGCTGCGCAAGAAGCTCGCCCAAGCGACCGGCGGCAAACATTACATCGAGACCGTTTGGGGGCGCGGGTACGTACTGCGTGACCCGGTCGAAACGTCCGTAACACTGGCGCCCGCTGCGGGCTCGGCGGCAGCTTAGCCGGCGAGAGCGACCGCGGTCAGTCGAAGCCGCCGGAGTTCTTCCGTGCGGACCAGCCGGCAGCCCAGCGTTTCCGCAAGAAGGCCGGTGAAATAGGCCTGGACCGAGCGCGAGGTGAGCGCAGCGACTGGTAGCGCGAGCAGCAGCGCGGCGCTCGTCTCGGGCGACAGCGCCGTGAATTCACCGGTCGCTTCGAGATCGAGGCCGTCAGGCGCGACCGCCAAGACCAAGCTGCCGCCACGGGAAAGCACTTCGGCTCCGGTCAAGAGAAGGTTGCACGCCAGTCTCTGCCAATCGAGCGGCAGAGCGCGAATGCTCTCGCCATAATCGCAGGTGATTCTCGTCCTCTCGAAAAAGCGGCTAGCGAGTTCGTTCGGTGGTGAGCCGACCATCGACTCGCCACCAAAACCGTAGGCAAAGCGGTAGAATTGGAGCCGTGTGGCGGCGCGACTCGCGCTGTCGCCGACGAGCGCGATGGCATCGTGCACGAAGTCCTGGTCCGCATGGCCTCCCGCAAGGACAGGCTCGTCCACGAGCAGCTCGACCCCGTTGCTTATCGCTGCAATCGGTCCGATCAGATCATGACACAAGCGAGCTGTCAGAAGCTCCAACAACCGCAAATCGAGGGGACCGGCAACCACACCACGCCGTGGCGGCAGCGCGGGCGCTTGATCGGCAACCCCGGTGAACGCCGATCCGAGCAAGAGGTGGTCGATATCCTGCCAACTCATTTGCAATCCACCATTCGCGGCGCAAACGTGCTGATAGCCTCTTCGACGTCAGTAGGCCGTCCTGCGGCGACAGCCGCACCCAGCTCAACCGCAAGCAGCTTTCAGCAACGCGGCGGCGGTTTCGAGATCCTCGGGCCTGTTGGCATTGAAGAACGGATCGACCGGCTGGTCGGCGAACGGCACCGTCGCCAGCACGTGGCGGGCGGTCCATATATCGACCTTGCGGACCGCCTGACCGACCACCGCCCGGCGGAGGTCGTCGCGCAGCCGTACCGGCCACAGCCCGAAGACCGGATGGGAGCGGCCACCCGAGGCGGCGCAGGCGAGGTCGGCGCGCGCCTCGTCGAGCCCATCGGCGAGGCGTGCGACGAGATCGACGGGCAGGAACGGTGCGTCGGTGGCGACGCTGACGACGTAGGGGCAATCCGGACGATGCGAGGCAGTCCAATCGAGGCCGGCAAGCACGCCTGCAAGCGGGCCGGCAAAACCCGTTACACTGTCGGCCGCCACCGGCAGCGCGAAGCGGGCGAAGCGCGCAGGATCGCCGTTGGCGTTGAGCACGAGCGCGTCGACCTGCGGCCGCAGCCGCTCGATGACCCGCTCGAGCAACGGAATTCCGCCCAGCAGACGCAACGCTTTGTCGCCACCTCCCATGCGCCGCGACTGTCCACCCGCGAGCAGGAGCCCGACGACCTTCACGCTGTGTCCTCGGCAAGGGTCGCCTTGCGGGCGAACTTCGGGTGCTCGTCCTCGACGCTCTTGGCATCGCCGTCGAAAATGATGCGTTCGCCGCCGGCGAGCGCGACAAACCGTTTCCCCTTGGCGCGGCCGATCAAGGTGAGCCCGGCCTGACGCGCAAGGTCGACCCCCCAGGCGGTGAAGCCTGAGCGCGAGATGAGGATCGGAATACCCATCTGCACGGTCTTGATCACCATCTCGGAGGTAAGCCGACCGGTGGTATAGAAGATCTTGCCGACCGGAGAGATGGAGTTGACGTGCATGTAGCCGGCGATCTTGTCGATCGCGTTGTGCCGGCCGACATCCTCCATGTAGAGGAGCGGGCGGTCCTCCTCGCACAGCACGCAACCATGGATCGCCCCGGCGGCCAGATAAAGGCTTGGCGCAGTATTGATCTTGCGGGTCAGGGCGTAGAGCCAGGAGGTCCGCAACATCGCTCGAGGGTCGAGCCGAACCTCTTCGAACTTCTCCATCAGATCGCCGAAAACGGTGCCCTGTGCGCAGCCCGAGGTCAGCGTCTTCTTTTTTAGCTTGTCCTCGAAATCAGTCTCACGATCGGTGCGGACGACGACAGTCTCGAGTTCGTCGTCGTAGTCGATGCCGACGATCCGGTCCTCGGGCCGCAGCATATTCTGATTGAGCAGATAGCCGACCGCGAGATAGTCCGGGTGATCGCCGATCGTCATCATCGTGACGATCTCGCGCCCGTTGAGGAACAGGGTCAGCGGCCGCTCCATGACAACGGCTGTCTCGATCGGCCTGCCCTCGTGGTCGATGCCGGTAACGGCGCGGGTCAGCCGTGGATCATCGGGCTGGGGACGGACGGTGAATTCCTGCATCTGCCGATGATGGGACGCACCGGCTCCCGCTGCAAGGTGGGAGATGGCATGTTTCGAACCATGACAATCGGGGGCGACATTCCCCGATTCTGTCACTATCTTGAATCCAGCAGGCCGCGACGCGAACGAGAAGAGCATGATCGACCCGTTTGGACGGACTATCACTTATCTGCGCGTATCAGTCACCGACCGGTGCGACTTCCGCTGTGTGTATTGCATGGCGGAGGAGATGACTTTCCTGCCGAAGGCCGAGCTGCTGACCTTGGAAGAGCTCGACCGGGTCTGCAGCGCCTTTGTCCGGCTCGGGGTCAAGAAGCTGCGGCTGACTGGCGGCGAGCCGCTGGTGCGCCGCAACATCATGGCCCTCTTTCGGATGCTCGGCCGTCACCTCGATAGTGGCGCGCTTGCCGAGCTGACCCTAACGACCAACGGCAGTCAGCTCGCCCGCTATGCCGGCGAGCTTTACGATTGCGGCGTGCGCCGGGTCAACGTCTCGGTCGACACGCTCGACCCGGCGAAATTCACCGCGATCACCCGCCGCGGCCATCTGGAGACGGTTCTCGAAGGGCTGGCGGCGGCCAAGGCCGCTGGCCTCGCGGTCAAGATCAACACCGTGGCGCTACGCGGCGTCAACGAGGACGAGCTCGACGATCTTGTGGCCTGGACCGGCGATGAGGGTTTCGACCTCGTGGTGATCGAGGTCATGCCGATGGGCGATATCGGCGGCGAAAACCGGCTCGATCAGTATCTGCCGCTGTCGTTGGTGCGCGCCCGACTGCAACGGCGGTGGACGCTCGATGAGAGCGACTACCGCACCGGCGGACCGGCGCGGTATGTCACGGTGCGCGAGACCGGTCGACGGCTCGGCTTCATCACTCCGCTGACCCATAATTTCTGCGAAAGCTGCAACCGCGTCCGGCTGACCTGCACCGGCACGCTCTACATGTGCCTCGGCCAGGAGGATGCCGCGGATCTGCGCACGCCGTTGCGCCAATCCGAAGGAGATGAGGCGCTCGAGGCGGCCATTCGCGAAGCGATCAATCGCAAGCCTCGCGGCCACGACTTCATCATCGACCGTCGCCACAACCGGCCCGCCATCGCCCGCCATATGAGCGTAACCGGCGGGTGAGCCCTCCACCATCGTCCGGGCTCGCTGCAAGAATCGCCGTCGTCGCGGCCGAAACCGAGGCCGCACAGCGGGCGCTCGAGGAACTCTGCGACCGCTACCCTTGCGTCCCCCCGGAGCGCGCCCAAATCATCATTCCGCTCGGCGGCGACGGGTTCATGCTCGAGACCCTGCATCGCTTCCTGTCGAAGGGGGTACCGATCTTCGGCATGCATCGCGGCAGCGTCGGTTTCCTGATGAACCCCTACCGGGCGGACGGACTTGTCGAACGCCTCGCCGCCGCCCAGCCGGTCGTGCTCCACCCGCTCGAGATGAAAGCGGTCGACGAGCAGGGCGTCTCGCGGCGCGCGCTTGCCTTCAACGAGGTCTCGCTGCTGCGCGAGAGCCGGCAGGCCTCAAAATTACGCGTCAGCGTCGATGGGGTAGTGCGGATCGACGAGCTGATGGCGGACGGCATCCTGGTCGCAACGCCGGTCGGCAGCACCGCCTATAACCTCTCGGCGCACGGCCCGATCATCCCGCTAGGCGCCGGTGTCCTCGCGCTGACCCCGATCAGCGCTTTCCGCCCGCGTCGCTGGCGCGGTGCACTGTTGCCTCACCAGGCTGAGGTGCGGATCGAGGCGCTCGAGACCGACAAACGCCCGGTCAGCGCCGTCGCCGATTATACCGAGGTGCGCGATGTCGTTACCGTCGATGTTCATGAGAACCGCGACATCGCGATGACCTTGCTCTTCGACCGCGAGTTCAATTTGGAGGAGCGGGTGCTCAAGGAGCAGTTCGCTGCTTGACGATCGCAAGGGGTATTGGGCTTTGCTCGGGGACGGAAAATCTGTGGAGGTCCCCTAGGCCGCCAAGATTGCTGCCACTGTTTGTGAGAGTTCGGCAGGCCTGAAGGGCTTGCGCAGGAGCGGAACGCCGACCGAGCTGTCAGGCACGGCACCGGCATCGCCGGTGATCAGCAGCGTCTTCAAACTCGGGCGTCGCTGCCACGATTCCCGGATAATTTCCAGGCCATTGATCCCCGGCAGGGCATGGTCGACGATCAGCAGATCGACGGCTGCGCTGTCCTCCAAGATACGGAAGGTCGCTTCGGCGGTGCTCGTCTCGCGGACCATGTAGCCATTTGATTTCAGAAGCTCGCTGAGAAAGCGCCGCACGTCCTGATCGTCGTCGCAGAGCAGGACGGTGGCCGTGCCCTGCGGAATGGTCGAGGAGGATCGGTTAGCGCTTGAGGCCTCGACTGGGGGCTCGACCGCTTGCGGCAACCACAGTTCGACCGTTGTGCCCTGACCCAGCTGGCTCCGGATCTGCACGGCGCCGCCCGATTGCCCGGCAAAGCCTTGGACCATAGGCAGCCCCAGGCCTGAACCGCTGCCGACCTCTTTCGTCGTAAAAAATGGGTCGAAAGCTTGCGCGAGCGTCGCCTCGTCCATGCCGGTTCCGGTGTCGCTGATCGATACGACGACATAGTCTCCAGGGGCCAGCTCGGTAGGTGAAGTGAGCCCGGCCCGTCGGTTGTGCAGCGAGATGTGCAACGTGCCTCCGACGGGCATCGCGTCGCGCGCGTTGATCGCCACGTTCAGGATCGCGAGCTCGACCTGATTAGCATCGACATGGGTCGGCGCGAGGTTTGCGTCTGTCTCAATCTCGAGGCGGATCGCCGGGCCCACCGTCCGCTGCAGCAGTTCTTCGATGCCGGCAACCAAAGCCCCGAGATCGACTGGTCGCGGATCGAGATGCTGTCTGCGGGCAAAGGCGAGCAGCCGCTGGATCAGCGCGACACCCCGCTCGGCGGCTCGCAACGCGCCCTGGAGCAGCGGCAATATGCTGGAGTTCTCGTTCGCCCGGCCGCTCGCCAGCTCCAGGTTCCCGATCACGACCGTCAGCAGGTTGTTGAAGTCGTGGGCAATGCCGCCGGTCAATTGACCAACTGCCTCGAGCTTTTGAGCTTGGCGCAGAACCGCCTCGGTCGCCCGGTGTTCGGCCATTTCAGCCTGCAGACGAACATTGGCGTCGTTGAGCTCGAAGCGCAGCCGCATTGCGTCTGTGAAGAACCGGTTGAGGTGCACTCCGGCCAGCGAAAGCGCCATTGCAAAGACGACAATCATCGCCCCGAGCGCGCTATCGGCCGCGGAGCCTTCGGCGAAGAACCGGGCTGCCATCGGCAGGCTTGCCGAAAGCAGAAAGCCGAGAAGGGTCGGCAGGTGAGATGCATTCAGGACGACGGTGCCGGCGCACATCCCGCCGATCACAAATGTCAAAAAGATCTGCCCGGAGGCGGGAACCGTCGGAAACAGCAACATTCCACCAACGCCCCAGCATGATCCTGCAAGCAACGATCCGCAGATAGCGAGCCTCGACCAAACATGGTCGCGCTCGGATCCGGAAAGGGAGCGACGATATCGTCGCCATAGGATCCAGCGCCCGGCGGTCACCAGAGCAACGAGAGAAAACCAAACCAGAGGGAACGGTCGAGCTCCGATCGTTGACAGCACGATAGCGGTCAAGGCCGCGTTGACGAGATTGACGGCGAGGCTGATCGGCAGTTGCCGAAAGACTGCGCGCAGCTGCTCGGTACGGATGGCGATCGAGATCTCGTTGACTGGCACGATGCCGAGGCTGCGGCGCTTGCGTGGGTGAGAAGCTTGCTTGACGTTGCTCTAACGCCAGCGTGACAAAATTATGATGCAACCGCGGGTGTTGGCCCGCTGGGAAGGTCCCGTGAACAGCGAGACCGCGTCGGCACCTGGTCATCCGACGGACTTCGACCTCCCCATCCTTCCGGTGGTGGGGAACCTCGATCGGGGCCATCCTGATGGTCATCTCGAAGAAGGAGAAGACCATGTCCGAGATTGTTCAAGACCCGTTGAGCGCGCTATCCGACGTTCTGGTCGAGCGTGTGCGGCGGGCGCAGCCCTTGGTCGCGCGCATCGAGGTAGAGGGACACCCGATGCGTTCGGGAACCCTGTGGCGCAAAAACGTCGTCGTCGCTGCGGAGCAGGCCCTGGCGCGTATCGCAGACGCCAAGGTCATTCTCGGCGACGGCAGCAGTTTCGCGGCGCAGCTGGCGGGTCGCGACCCCGGCACCAATGTTGCTGCCCTCAAGCTCGACGGGACCCCGGATCCGGCGCCGATTGTGGCCGCCGAGCCACATCCCGGCGCGCTGGCACTCGCCTTTGGTGCCGACGACGCCGGCGTCTCCGTGCGGCTCGGCGTCATCCACTCGGTTGGTCCGACATGGCACAGCCGAGCCGGTGGCCGCATCGATCGGCGGATCATGCTCGACATGACGCTGAGCGGGCGGCAGGAGGGTGGACCGGTGCTCGATGCCGGAGGTGGTCTGCTCGGCATCTCGACCTTGGGGCCGCGCCGGCGCGTCCTGGTCATCCCGACCGCCACGGTCGAGGGCGTCCTCGAGCCGCTGCTCAGCAAGGGGCGCGTCGAGCGGGGATGGCTCGGCCTGGCGCTTCAGCCGGTGCTTGTGCCCGAAGCGATGCAGGGCGCAGCCGGCCAATCGCGCGGCTTGATGATCATGGGTGTGGCGAAGGACGGCCCGGCAGCACAGGCAGGCGTGCTGGCTGGCGATATCCTGATGACCATCGGCGGTGAAGGTGTGAGCCGTCCGGCAATGGTGGCGCAGCGCCTCGGGCCGGAAGCGGTCGGGCAGCCGATCGAGCTGCGGCTGCTGCGGGCCGGCACGGTCCTATCGCTCACGGCGACCGTCGCCGCCCGCCCCCCGGGATGAGCGATGTTCCGAGCCGGCTGCGCATCGCCGTCGTGGCATCCGATCCGATTGTGCGAAGTCGGCTCGCGACACTGGTTGCGCGGAGCGGGCACGAGGTCGTCGAATTGACAGCCGCCCCGGATGCGATCCTGACCGACGGCGCAATCGACGACTCGCCACCGGCGCCGGCCGTCGCGATCGGCTCAGTCGAGAGAGATTTCGCCGGGTGGCTGCCGGCAGACGCCACCGCTGAGCAGATCGATGCGGCCTTGCGCGCCGTCGCCGCGGGACTGATCGTGCGCGGGCCGAGCCCGCGAAATCACAACTTCGAACCATGGGCCGAGGAGCCATGGCCGGTGTTGACGCCGCGCGAAATCGAGGTTCTGGCGGCGCTGCGCGACGGCCTGAGCAACAAGGCTGCGGCCCGCCGCCTGGGGATCTCGCCGCACACCGTCAAATTCCATATCGAATCGCTCTTCCGCAAGCTCGGCGCCGGATCGCGCGCCGAAGCCGTCGCCAAGGGGCTGAAGCGCCAGATCGTCGAGATTTGACCAGATACCCGAAGCGGCCTACCTTGGTTCGCCAAAAGCACCCGAGGGGAGGATTGAAATGGCGATCTTCGTCACGCAAGGCCGCTTTACCCGCGAATACGTCCGAAGTGGTTTGGCGAAGCCCGAGGACCGGCAGGCGGCGATCTCCCGGCTGTGCGAGCAGGCAGGAGGCAAGCTGCTCAATTTGTATTTCACGATGGGCCAGCACGATTTCCTGTTGATCTCAGAGATGCCGGATGCCAGCGCTGCTTCGGTGATTTCGCTCGCGGCTGCGGGCGGCGGCGGCATCCAGGACGTGGTGACGACCCAAGCGTTCACCACAGCCGAGGCGAGAGACCTGTTCGAGCGGGCAGGAAAGGTCGCCAGCTCGTACAGACCGATGGGAGCCTCGTAGCGAAGCCAGCCGGTGACCCATGTGGCCGCGCACCGATTTTCTCGAACTGCTCGGGATCGCCCACCCGATCGTCCAGGCGCCGATGAGCGGCGTCACCACGCCGGCGCTTGCCGCAGCCGTCTGTAACGTCGGCGGCTTGGGCTCGATCGGCTGTGCGACATTGCCGACTGCCGCGATCCGCGAGCAAGTCGCCGCGATCGGCCAGGCGACAAACCGACCCTTCAACTTGAACTTTTTCGTCCACGCGCCACCGGTGCCGGCACCCGAGACGACGGCGCGCATGCGGGCGCGGCTCGCCCCGTATTTTGCGGAGTTTGGGCTCGGTCCGGTCCCCGAGCCGAACGAGCCTTTCCCGCGTTTCGACGAGGACCGGCTCGACCTCGTCCGAGAGCTGCGGCCGCGGGTCGTCAGCTTCCATTTCGGCCTGCCTTCCGCCGCGGCGGTCCAGCAGATCAAGGAGGCCGGCTGCGTCATCATGAGTTCGGCGACCACAGTCGCCGAGGCTCGATCGCTCGAAGCCAACGGCGCCGACGTCGTCATAGCGCAGGGCTTCGAAGCCGGCGGCCACCGCGGCAGCTTCAGCGATAGTCCCGGGGCGGGCATGGTGGGCACGATGGCGCTGGTGCCGCAGATCGTCGACGCGGTACGGGTTCCGGTCATTGCCGCCGGCGGCATCGCCGACGGGCGCGGGATCGCTGCCGCCTTTGCCCTCGGGGCGAGTGGGGTGCAGCTCGGCACAGCATTTCTCGGCTGCCGGGAGGCCGCGGTGCCGCCGCTCTATCGGGCGCGGCTGGGCGCGGCGACCGATGATATGACCGAGGTGACGCGCGCCTTTACCGGCCGCCCGGCCCGCGCGATCCGTAACCGCTTTGTTGCCGAGATGGCCGATGCCGAGGCCCTCGATTTTCCGTTGCAGGCGAGCCTCGTCGGCCCGCTCTGGCAAGTGCCCGACGAAGCGGCACGCGCCAAGTTGATGCCGTTCTGGGCGGGCCAGGCGGTGGCACTACTGCGCGAGCTGCCGGCGGGTGAGCTGGTCGAAAAGCTGGTGGCCGAAGCGCAGTCGGTATTGGCGCGATCGGCGTAGTCCTCGCGCTTTCCGGTCGCGGCGCGCTATGATGGGCGTCGCGACAACCGGAAAGAGGAGAGGGCAGCGATGGAACTCTACACAGCCGGCACCGGCAACGGGCAGCGCGGGGCGATCGCGGTCAACGAGTGCGGGGTCCCCTGCACGATGCACGTTCTCAATCTGGCGCAGGGCGATCAGAGAAAGCCGGACTATCTGAAGATAAACCCGACCGCCCGGATCCCGACCCTGATCGATCCCGAGGGTCCCGGCGGCCAGCCGCTGACACTGATCCAGTCCTGGGCGATCCTCTACTACCTCGCCGAGAAGACCGGCAAGTTCATTCCCAGCGATCCGGCGGCACGCGCCAAGACCTACCAATGGCTCGGCGAGGCCGCCAGCGACATGGCGCCGACCGCCACGAACATCTTCTTCCTCGGCAACCGCATGCCGGAGAAGGTGCCGCCGTCGGCGATCAAGTTTTACGAGGACCGGCTCGTCACCCAGTTCCGCGCCGCCGACGATCAGCTCGCCCGCGCGCCCTATCTGACAGGCAACGACATCACCATCGCCGATCTCGGCCTCTACCCGATCTATGCCGGGCGCAAGGCGCTGATCGACGGCGCCGGCCTGCGCAATGTCACCGCTTGGGGCGACCGGGTCGGCGCGCGGCCTGGTGTGCAGAAAGGCATGAAACTGGAGGCCTGACGGTCGATCGGACCCTCGGGCCGAGGCACCCGCCACTTCCCAGATTGACGGGAAGATATAAGGTAAAACGCAGTCTCGCCGCACTTAGGACCGCAATCCGGGTCCGCAAGTCATTGTAATCGCTCTGATCGACCAGCCAATTCCCTAACTGACCGAACAGGGAATTAAATCGGCCGAACAGGGACCTACTTCGGCGAACAGAGAAGGTCCAGGGACGCTGGCTGGAGGCTTCCGATGACACCCTTTGATCTCTCCGGGCGCGTCGCCGTCGTCACCGGCGGAAATGGCGGGATCGGGCTCGGCATGGCGAAGGGGCTCGCCGCGGCGGGTGCCGCGGTGGCGGTGGCGGCGCGCAACGCCCGTAAGAGCGAGGCGGCGGTGGCCGCGCTGACCACGTCCGGCGCCAGGGCTGCGTTCATCGCGCTCGACGTGGCCGACGAGGGCTCGTGCCGGGCGATGATCGAGGCAACGGTGGAGCGCTTCGGCCGGCTCGACATACTGATCAATAATGCCGGGACCTCGATCCGCAAGCCGCCGGAGAGCTATACCGCGGCCGAATGGCATACCGTGCTCGACACCAACCTGACCGGTGCCTTGTTTTGCTCGCAGGCCGCCCACCCGGCGATGAAGGGAGTCGGCGGCGGCAAGATCATCAATATCGGCTCGATGTTTTCGATTTTCGGTGCCGGCTATGCAGCCGCTTATGCCGCGAGCAAGGGTGCGCTCGTCCAACTGACGAAATCGCTGGCGGCTGCGTGGGCCAAGGACAACATTCAGGTCAACGCGGTATTGCCTGGCTGGATCGACACCGAGCTGACCCGGGCGGCGCGCCGCCAGGTGACGGGCTTGCACGACCAGGTGCTGGCCCGCACCCCGGCGGGCCGTTGGGGGATGCCCGAGGATCTCGCGGGGATTGCCGTGTTCCTCGCCGCCCCCGCCTCGGATTTCGTGACCGGAGCCGCGATCCCGGTCGATGGCGGCTTCTCCAGCATGGGAATGTAAGGCCATGACGATCGAAGTCTCGCACCGCGCTGTCGAGACCAACGGCATCCGCATGCACCTCGCCGAGGCGGGCAGCGGCCCGCTCGTCGTGCTGTGTCACGGCTTTCCCGAATCCTGGTACTCCTGGCGCCATCAGCTCCCGGCGCTCGCCGAGGCCGGATTTCATGCCGTGGCGCCCGATATGCGGGGGTATGGCCAAACCGATCGCCCGGAGGCGATCGACCAGTACACGCTCTTTCATCTGGTGGGCGACATCGTGGGGCTGATCGACACTCTCGGCGCGGAACAGGCGGTGATCGCCGGTCACGATTGGGGCGCCCCGGTAGCCTGGCACGCCGCACTCCTGCGCCCCGACCGCGTCCGCGGCGTGATCGGTCTCAGCGTGCCCTACCGGCCGAGAGGGCAGGTCCGCCCCACCACGGTCATGCCGCAAACCGAAGACGCGGTC
>Ga0307479_10002941_pt1 | contig 15468 bp, 11 predicted proteins | sample atmos_gasesECM4C_FD_203743 | JGI IMG/M metagenome (GOLD analysis project Ga0307479, IMG submission 203743) | Hardwood forest soil microbial communities from Morgan-Monroe State Forest, Indiana, United States - atmos_gasesECM4C_515 | ecosystem: Environmental > Terrestrial > Soil > Temperate... | reverse complement strand
GCCGCGTGGCCGACAACGAGACACAAAACGTCGCGGCGTTGCGCGCCCAATGCCATCCGCACACCGATTTCGTGCGTCCGCTGCACCACCAGATACGAAATTACTCCGTAAATTCCGACGCCGGCGAGCAACAAGGCAATTCCGGCAAATGCGCCTAGCAACACCATCGACATCCGCCGCGGCGCCACCGAATCGGCGGTGACATTTTCTAGTGTGCGAACATTGGCGATCGGTTGATCGGGATCGATCGACTGAATTTCGCGTCGGACAGCTGAAGCGAGGCCGCGCGGATCCTGCGCGCTCCGGACGGCCAGAACCATGGTATGCCACGGGCCTTGGGCAAGCGGAACATAATATTCCGGAGCAGGATCGACATCGAGTCCGCGGTGCCTGATGCTGCGAACAATCCCAACAATGGTCAGCCACTTCGGATCCGGTTTCCGTGGATCGCTGAACGTGATTCGCTTTCCGAGCGCGTCTTCCTTCGGCCAATATTTCTTCGCCAGCGCGTCGTTGATGATCACCACGCCCGGCGCGTCCAGATTGTCTGATTCAGCGAAGAACCGCCCACGCAGCAGCGGCGTTTTCAACACTCGGAAATAATCTGGCGTGATCACACGAAGCTCCTCGTCCGGCGTTGGCTCCTTCCCTCCGACTGATCGGCCCTCGATTGCAAAGGAAGAATCAGTGTTCGAGCCGCTTAGCGGGAGAACGATCGTCCCACCGGCCGCTTCGACTCCGGGTAATTGCCGAACGCGACGCAACGCTTCATCCCAGAAATTTATGACCGCTTCACCATGATTGTAGTCAGGATTTCCGGGCGGCGGATATTTCGGCGCAGGGAGATCAATCTCCGCCGTGAGCACGTTTCGGCGATCGAATCCGGGATCGATGTTTTGCACCCGCGCATAGCTTTTGAGCAACAGTCCAGCGCCAACCAGCAGCACTAGAGCAAGCGCGACCTCGGCGATAACAAGCGAATTGCGCACCTGATTGCGTCGCGCGCCAGTGGTCGATGACCGACCGCCTTCTTTCAACGCTTCAGTCAGTTCGGGTTTCGCGCTCGCGAATGCCGGAATCAACCCGAACAAGATTCCCGTTCCAATCGTGACGACGGTCGTCACAATCAGAACAGCAAGATCGACATTTACTTCGGTCAGGCGCGGAATCGTGCGCGCCCCGATTTGTTTGAGCAGCTCAAGTCCCCAAACCGAGAGAAAAATTCCAATGGCCGCGCCCGCGAGCGCGAGCAGAACGCTTTCGGTCAATATTTGCCGCAGCAACCGCCAGCGCCCCGCACCGAGCGCGACCCGAATCGCCAGCTCGCGTTCGCGCGCGCTGGCTCGCGCGAGCAACATCGTCGCGAGATTCGCACAGGCAATCAGCAACACGAAAACAACGGCGCCAAGCAAAATCGCCAAGCCATTCCGCATTCCACCGACGACCTGGCCCTGTAGTGGATAAATCCGAGCGCCGAAGCCGGAGTTTCTGTAGTTGTCAGGGTAGGCGCGAATCCAATCTGCCATGATTGTGTCCAGCTCGGCTTGCGCTTTGACCGGTGAAGCATCGGACCGCAACCGCGTGATCATCCCATAATTGCGGTTCCCGCGATCCTTGAGCTCGATCGGAGTGAATGCAACCGGTTTCCAAATTTCAACGCGCTCGGCGAACTGATTGCCTTGAACGCCGAACAGCGGGATCGGAAATTCAAATTTCGCCGGCATCACCCCGATCACGGTGTAAGCCCGGCCATTCAACAACAGAGTTTTGCCGATCAGCATCGGATCGGAATTGAAACGGCGCTGCCAAAGCCGTTCGCTGATCACAACCGTGTCGTCGTGACCCTCGCCCTGTTCCTCACGGGCAAACGTACGGCCCTTGATCGGCTCAACGCCGAGCAACGGAAATAAGGACGGGGTGACCAGTGCGCCCGAAATTCGTTCCGGGACGTCGCCGCCGCCGAAATTGAATGTCTGATAGGTAAACGCTGCCAGACCGGTGCCGCTTTGGAATTCCTTTTCCAGATCGAGATACTCGGGCGGAGAACACGGAATGCGCTCCAGGCCCTGAGTTTTAAATTGTTCCCAGATTAAGGCGATTCGGGAAGGTTCCTGATACGGCAACGGCCGGACCAACAACGCGTTGATCAAACTGAAGACGGCGCTGTTCGCGCCAATCGCCAACGCCAGCGTTGCAATCGCGATGATTGTGAAGCTCGGGCTTTTCGCCAAGCCCCGCAGCGCCACTTTGATCTCGCTCAGCATATCGCTGGTGATTGTCGATTCTACATTTCGTTAGGCCGCTATGCGGCTGTCTTCCACCACTCGACCGTCGAATAGATGGACGGTACGATCGGCGTGCTGCGCGAAGCGCTCGTCGTGCGTGACCATGCAAATGGTCGCGCCGCCGGCGTGCAGTTCCTTCAGCAAATTCATGACCGCTTCGCCGTTTCGCGAATCCAGGTTTCCAGTCGGCTCGTCCGCGAGCAGGATCGCCGGTTTGCCGGCAAGCGCGCGGGCAACTGCCACACGTTGCTGCTGACCGCCCGAGAGCTGACTCGGCAAATGTTTCGCCCGATGGGCCATGCCCACGCGATCAAGCGCCTGGGTCACCAACGTTTTGCGGTCGCCCGAGCCCATTCCGCGATAAGTCAGCGGCAGCTCGACGTTTTCGAAAACGGTGAGGTCGCCGATCAGGTTGAAGCTTTGGAAAATGAAACCGATCTCGCGATTTCGGATCCGCGCACGGTCGGCGAAGGAAAGGTTCGCGACTTCGTGCCCTTTGAGCGCGTAACTTCCATCCGACGGCGTGTCGAGCAAGCCGAGGATCGACAGTAACGTCGATTTGCCGCAGCCCGATGGTCCAGCGATCGAAATGTATTCGCCGTCGCGAATATCGAGATGGATCCCGGAGAGCGCGTGCGTCTCCACCTCATCGGTGAGAAACACTTTGGTAACCGAGTTGAGCCGGATCAACGGGGTCGTGCCGTTTCCACCGGCAGTTGATTTATGTGGGTTAGCTGAGGTTGATGTCATGGTTGGCATGGTTGGGTTTTAGTTGAGGCGAATTCTTTCGTGCGAATCCCAGGCGCTAGTGTCGGAGAGGATGACCTGATCGCCTGGATTCAGACCGCTGAGAATTTCAATGGTGTTAACCGAGCTTTTGCCCAGTTTCACGGGTGTGCGCACCGCTTCGCTGCTACCGGGCACGAGTTTGAACATTCCAACGGTATTGTTCTCCTGACCAAATGCGGGCCGCCCGACGAAAACGACATTATCGAGACGCTCGAGCTCGATCGTTCCATCGACGCTCAGATCGGGGCGCGCGCCTTTTGGTAATTCTTCATCGAACGCGACGTCGACGGTGACGGTTCCCTGCTCCACCGCCGGATCGACGCGCTTCACGTGGCCTTTCACGACGCCGTTGCGAGTATCGATGCTCGCCTGCTGGCCCGGTTGAATATCTTTGGCCTGAGTCTCGGCGATCTTAACTTGCGCTTTGAGCTTCGATGGATCCGCTACGCGCGCGAGATTGTCGCCGACCTTGAGTCGCTGGCCGACCTGCACCGGCAACGCTTGCAGAACACCAGACATTCCAGCCTTCACGTGCAGCGCTTCGACTTGGTCGAGTTTTAATTTGGCGAGCTGATTCGCCTGATCGACCGCGGCTTGTTTCGACGCCAGCTGCGGCTCAATCGAGTCGCGCTCGAAGTTCAGCCGCTTCTGCTCGATATCATCGCTTTTCTGACATTCGTCCTCTTTAATCTTTGAAGTTTTATAGACGAGGTCGGCGACGAGGCCGTTCTTGGCCAGCTGATCGTTGGTCTGCCGCTCCAATGACGCCTGCACATAGGCCGAATGTGCCACAGCAGCTTTGGATTCCTGATCGAGCAGTTCACGCTGCAACGTCGCTTTCTCCGTCGAAAGCTCAGCCTCCGCGGCCTTCGCTTTTGACTCGGCCTCATGCGCGCTTTGTTCCAATTCCGGACTGGTCAACTCTAATATAACGTCACTGGCTTCGACTTTTGTTCCCGGCCAGATCAAAATTTTCTCGACGCTGGCTTCCGTCGTCGCCGGAAGCCACCGGAACTCTTCGGGAACAAGCGTGCCCAATCCGCGGACCTGTCGCACCATCGGCCCACGCTTCACGGTGTCGATCCAAACACTCGAGCGATCGACGCTCGGGGCCGCCGGCTTCAATCGCGACAAACCAATTGTCGCTAAAATCAGACCGACCGCGCTCGCCGCAATAATCAAAATGCGACGCTTTCGCTTTTTCTCAGCAACGCCCTCGCGAGGAACATCCATCGAGGAGAGGCTCGGCGTAAAACCGCCTGGCCGAACGATTGTGTGATTCTCGTCTTTCTGTGCTTGTGGGGTCACGGTTGATCAAAACAGTGGCAGCACGCGGACGAGATGGATCATCTCTGAAGCGCTCGCGGCGATTGGCACCAGGGCCGACGCTATCAGGGCTCCGAAAATCGCGGCATTGCTCAGGAAATCATTGTTCGCTTCGGTGTCGAAGTAATCGCGGCTGATGTCGCGAAACGAGTTCGACAATTTTGCGCATCGGCCGGTCAGATTTTCCAGGCTCGACGCCTGATAGTGATAATCAACGAACGGGAACTTCCGCGCGTCTTTGGTGGTCAGGGTAGTTGGTTTCATATTTTCTTTCCCTTTCGTCTCTAATGAGAAGCGGTTCGGCGGCTCATTGGATTCAAAAGTTTTTTCATTTCGATAATCCCTAATGCAACGCTCGTGCCACGCGCCAAAACAAAGTTGTAAGTCCCTGATGATCAGCATCTAAAACTTCTAAAGGATTTTTAACGAATCGTGAACTGATTCGCTGGTGGGACAAGACCGTCCCGAAATTGGGACAAAAAAATGCCCGGCTGCGCCGGGCTTAACGCGGCAAACGCAGCACAGCTTCGGCGCCGGTGCGATCGCTACGGTTCGTTAAGCTCACGGTTCCGTCGTGCGCTTCTGCGATTTGCCGGCTTAGCGTCAATCCGATTCCGGATCCTTCCGGCTTGGTGGTGAAAAACGGAACGAAGAGATTGGTCGGGTTCATGATTCCCGGCCCTTCATCGGTAACGATCACCTCTACATAATCGCCCACCTCGCGCCACCGAATCTCGACTGCGCCGTTGGTCTCTAGCGACGCGTCGACGGCATTGTGAACGAGATTAATCAACACTTGTTCGATCTGCGCCGCGTCCGCGCGAATTTGCATCTTCGGCCCGGGAACGATTTGGACCTTGAGTCGCGGTTCCAGGTTTACCACTCGCTGAATCAGTTCGCCGAGACCGACATCCTCCATTTGTGGCGGCGGAAGTTTCGCCAGACGCGTGTAGGCCTGCATGAACCGGCTCAATGAATCCGCGCGTGACGCGATCGATTTCAATCCGCTTTCCGCGTCGTCTTTCCAATCTTTCGGCATTGGTTCGCGCCGCAGAAGATTCTCCAAGCTGCCCGCCAAGGATTTGATCGGTGCGAGCGAGTTGTTCATTTCGTGACCCAACACGCGAACGAGTCGTTGCCAGGCGCGGCGTTCTTCTTCGCGCAGGGTGCGGCTTAAATCGGTCAGAACGATAAGATCGTGCGGCAGACCCCGCTCGCGGAAAGTACTGCGGCCCACGCGCCATCGCCCCGATCCGCCCGGGAACGACAGACTAAGCGGCTCATCTTGGTCCACATCGAAGACTTCTTCGAGACTGAGATCCTTCGCGGTTCGGCCCAGAAGTTTGTCGATCGGTTGGCCGAGTAGATCTTCGCCGGCGCGATTGACCAGCCGTAAACGGCGGTCCGGATCGAAAGTGAAAACGGAAACTTCGATTTCGGCCATGATCGTGCGCAGGAGCGCCGTCGCTTCGAATGCGCCGAGGCGCTGCACCCGCAACGTTTCGCCGAGGGTGTTTACCTCGAGCAGCACTTCGCCGAGGGCATCGTCGGCGCGGGCGCCGCGGGCGCGGATCGAGTAATCGCCCTCACGCAACGCCGCCAGCAGATTGCTCATAGTTTGCAACGGGTGAATGACGTGGTCCCGCGCAGCCGAAATAAATGCGGCAGCGAAAACGACAATAACCAGCGTAAGCGTCCACTGGACCTTGCCGCTGAAATCTCCGAACCACAGGATCGACATCAGAACGATGATCGCCGGTGCGACCGCGCCGACGATCAACCAAGTCAATTTGCCCTGGTGCGAAAACCGATATCGATCTTTCGGCCCGCGTCTCATTAGAGACCGTACTGCTGCAGGCGCCGGTAAAATGCGCTTCGGCTCAAGCCGAGCGCTTCAGCCGCTTTCCGGGCATTCCCATTGTTTCGGGCAAGCGCTTTTTTGATCAGGAACGCTTCGACTTCTTCGAGGCTCATGTCTTCCAGGCTCTTTGATTCGCCTCCACCAGTCGTTAGGCCAAGATCGGCTGCCTTGATTTGCGAACCGCGTGACATCAACACCGCCCGCTCGATGACATGATCGAGCTCGCGCACATTTCCTGGGTAGGAATGTTGCATCAGTCGATCCCGCGCAGTCTCGTCGAAGCCGGCCAACTCTTTGCGATACCGCTGCGAGTGCATCCGCAGAAAATTGTTCGCCAGTGGGATGATGTCTTCGCGCCGCTCGCGCAAAGGTGGCAGCGGGATCTCGATCGTGTTCAGCCGGAAAAGTAAATCCTGACGGAATCGCCCGGCGGCGACTTCATCTTGAAGGTTCGCGTTTGTCGCCGAAATGATCCGCACATTCGCGTGTAAAGTCTTCGATGAACCGACGCGCTCGAATTCGCCGGTCTCGATGACGCGCAACAGTTTCGCCTGTTGATTGAGCGGAATGTTCGCGATCTCGTCCATGAACAGAGAGCTTTCGTCCGCCAGCTCGAACCGTCCCGCGCGGTCACTCTTCGCGTCGGTGAATGCGCCTTTGACGTGCCCGAACAGCTCGCTCTCGAACAACGTTTCCGATAACCCGCCCATATTCACCGTAATCATGCTGTGCGACGCGCGCGGGGACAGCGCATGCAACGCTTGCGCGATCAAACTTTTGCCGGTGCCGTTCTCGCCGGTAATGAGCACGTTGGCGTCCGAAGGCGCCACGCGCTGAACCATCTCGATCACCGGCCGCATCGACGGCGCCTCCGCGATCAAGTTGGGAACGTTGCCTCCGAGCAATTTGTTGGCCGCTTCGAGCTTTCGGCCTTTGCGCAACGCGCTGCCGAGCTCGATCTGCGTCCGGACAATCGTGATCAACCGCTCGTTGTCCCAAGGTTTCGGAACGAAATCGCGCGCGCCGCGTTTCATTGCTTCGACCGCGAGATCGATCGTCGCCCATGCAGTCATCACCACGATTGGCAGCGTGCTATCAAGCGCCTGGATCCTCGGGATGACTTCAAGTCCTTCCTGTCCCGAAGTCGTGTCGCGCGTGTAATTCAGGTCCATCATCAACAACGCGTAATCGCGTTGCTGAAGCGCGTTGAAAATTCCGCTGATTGAAGTGACCGCTTCGGTCTGGTGCCCCTCGCCTTTGAGGAGAATCCTCAGCGCCTCCAGCACATCGCGCTGATCGTCGGCAATCAGGACTCGGCTCACGAGCTAACTCTGAACCGCGAATCTATCGCCGTGTCAATGTTGGAGGAACCTTGCTGTGATTGCAGCTTCAATGCAGCAGCCGAAAATTCGCCGGCAACAGAGCGGCTCCGGTGGCTGCATCCCGGTCAGCTGAGTTCGTGAAGGTTCCGCCCGAGCCGAGCCCTTCATCAGTCACGGCAACTTTCGCCGGCGGTGCCTTGATCTCGTCTTTGCCTTTGCCCTTAAGCGTTTGATTCACGGTCGGTAGACCTTTGGCTAGAAGTTGCTCGAAATCCTTGCTCACATCATCGAGCTCTCGTCGGAGCGTGTCGATGTAAGTGAGATGATAATCGCCTGGTTTGCCTTCGTAACTGAGAAGCGCGCCATAAAGTTGGTCGGTGTGCTCGCGGATTCTCTCTTCACCGGTAATCGCGCCCCCTTCAGTCGTGGCCACGATTTTCTTGCGCACAGCTTCGATTTTGCTGTCGAAATCCTTCACATTCTTCCGCAGCGGATCGTTTTCCGGCAGCGCGGCCGCTGATTTCGCAACTTCGCGTCGTAAAAACAAAATGCGATCCATCAACGCGCTTTCATCATCGAACAATGCGCGCACTTTCATTGCCGCGTCGTATTGCGCTTTCTTGTCCGCGTCAGTGAATTTGGCGCGCCGATCCAGGCCGACGGTAAACTTCGTCTCGTAAGTCTTTCCCGCTTTAGTCAGGCGAACGGTATATTCTCCAGGCACCAGGCGAACACCGCGCGTTCCGGAAAAAGCGATTTGCGCCGCGGGCGGCACGCGCGGCGGTTTCTCGCGCATGCTCCACGTCACGCGATTCAAGCCGGGACGTTTGCTTGCCGGCACCTCGTCCAGAACTTTCCCGGTTGAATCGAGCACTTCGATTTTCAATTTCCCGAAAAGATGACGCTGGCGCTGATAATAATTAATCACCGCTGCGTCAGGCGGGTTATCGCCAACGAACATCGCGCTGCCGTTTGCCCAACCGCCGCTTGCTTCAATCCGCTGCTGCACCGGTCGCGCCGAAACAAATTCGACATCCTTGGACATCACTTCCGGCGTCAACGCGCGCCACGGCGTGATATCGTCAATGATCCAGATCCCGCGACCGTGCGTCGCCAGAACGAGATCGTTGTCGCGCGGTTGAATCGCCAAATCGCGCACCGCGACGGCTGGAAAATGGTTGCCTTTGAATTGCGCCCACGTGTTTCCGCCGTCGATCGATACCCAAAGTCCGAATTCAGTGCCTACAAACAGCAAATCAGGTTTGACGAGATCTTCTTTGATCACATGCGTGTAACCGCGAACGGTTTTCGCGGCCTCAGCGGTAATTAATGGCGTCCAGGTTTTGCCGTAATCGGTCGTCTTGAAGACGTATGGCGCCATGTCGCCGAACGTATGTCTATCAAACGCGGCGTAGGCGGTTCCCGCATCGAAGTTGCTCGCCTGAACCCAGCTTACCCAAGAATTTTTCGGTAAACCGGAAACGTTCGCGACGACATTGTTCCAGGTTTTGCCGCTGTCGCGTGTGATCTGAAGATTTCCGTCATCCGTGCCGACCCAAATGAGGTTCTTGTCTTTCGGCGACTCGCTGATCGAATAAATCGTCGTGTGCATTTCGGCCGACGAATTGTCGACCGTCACGCCGCCGGATTGTTCCTGCTTTTGCTTTTGCGGGTCGTTCGTCGTCAGATCGGGCGAGATGCGCTCCCAAGTCTGGCCATGATCGCGCGAGCGAAACAAAAACTGCGCGCCGATGTAAATGGTTCCCTTTTCGTCAGGCGAAAGCGCGATCGGTGTGTTCCAATTCCAGCGCAGCTTTTCCTTATAGTTAGGCGTAGGCTGAATATTGCGCGCTTCGTGGGTGTGCCGATTCACCCGCCCGATGTTGCCGCCTTGATACTCCGCGTAGAGATAATCGGGATCAGCCGGATCGGGAAACATCCAGAACCCGTCGCCGTTATACATGTTTTCCCACTGATGATTCGTGATGCCGCCGGGGTATTCCGATTGCCCGACCCATGAACTGTTGTCCTGTATTCCACCGTACACTTGATACGGATCGTTATCGTCAAGGCTGACATGATAGAACTGCGAAACAGGCAGATTGTCGGCCTTCCACCATTTGCTTCCGCCGTTGTACGAATACCACATTCCCCCATCGTCTCCGCTGAAAACGGTTTGCGGATTCGTCGAGTCGATCCAGACATCGTGAACGTCGCCGTGGGCGCCTTGAAAACCGCCGACCGTTGCAAAACTTTTGCCGGCGTCTTCACTCACAATCAGCGCTCCATCGGTCTTGAACAGGCGGTCCGGATTTTTTGGATCGACAATCAGGTTCGCGAAATAGAACGGCCGCCAGACCATCCACTGACTCTTGTCGCGTTCCTGCCAGGTCGCGCCGGCGTCATCTGAAACAAACAGCGCGCTGTTCGGCGATTCGACGAAACAGTAAATCCGTTTCGCGTTTGAAGGCGCGATCGCCACCGCGAGTCGGCCGTACGGTTTTTTCGGGAAACCTTTGTTCGCCTCGGAGGTGATCTCGGTCCAAGTGTTGCCGCCGTCGTTCGAATGAAACAATCCGCTCGCCGACGGTTTGTTCGGGCCGTCGCCGCCGGAACGGCATTCCCAGCCTTTCCGCCGAAAATCCCACATGCACGCGAACATCGTCTCCGGGTTTGTCGGATCGATCGCGAGATCGGTGCAACCGGTGGAAAGATTGGCGCCCTTGAGAATCAGATTCCAGGTCTTGCCACCGTCGGTCGTTTTGTAGAGGCCGCGGTCCGGAGAATCGCTCCATAACGCGCCCGGAACAGCAACTAAAACCGTGTCGCTGTTTGTCGGACTAACCCGAATGCGCGAGATGCGCTCCGACTTGTTGAGGCCGGCGTGCGTCCAGGTTTCGCCGCCGTCGGTGGACTTATAAATGCCGTCGCCGATCGACACACTGTTGCGCGTCCACGATTCACCCGCGCCGACCCAGATATTTTTCGAATTTGTCGGATCGAGTGCAATCGCGCCGATCGATTGGACCGGCTGCTCGTCGAAAACCGGACGGTAACGCGTCCCTTGGTCGTCCGATTTCCAAACTCCGCCGCTAGCCGCGCCCACGAAGAGGGTAATCTTGCCCGACGGTTCGCGCGCGCCGGCGATCGCCGAAATCCGACCGCTCATGGCCGCGGAACCAATGTTACGAGCGCCAAGTCCCGAAATGGTCGCCGAATTAAATGGCGCGGATGCCTGTTGCTGCGCGAACGCCGAACTACAAAACGCAATCGTTACGAGAAATTTTAAGGAGCGCATGGAGTGAATTACTTGGCTGGAGCTGTTGGAAAATGAAAAATCGCGTCGTCCACCGGCACATTGCCTTCGGCCTTGTCGATTACGATCTTTTGCTTGTCCGAGTCGCCTTTGCTTCCGGCCTCGATTGAAGTTGGAACGAATACGTTGTTGATCTTCTCGTAATCCCCAAGGTCGGTTTCAACTTCGACCAGCGCGCCTTGCTGAACGCGCTGCGTCAAAATGCGAATCTCGAGAAAATGATCCGGATCAAGATAAACAAAATTCACGTCCCCGTTTTTGCGAGTGACCTTGACTTTGTAAGCCTGCGTTCCATCCACATCTTCGGTGCCGAGATATTCGATCGTGCTGCCTTTTTCCTTCCAATCGACCAGGGGCCCATCCATCTCGGCGTCTTCCATCAACGACTTCACATCGTCGGCGGATATTCGCTCGGGGTCTTTGCGCCCCTGAAAGGGCGAAATTTTCCAGCCTTCTTTTCCGTCGAATGCCTGGAGCGCGGTCATGCCTTGAAGCGTCGCTTCAGTGCGCACTTCGAGCGGACGCTTTTTGATCTGGGCGTAGGAAAACTGAACCTTTCCTTCGTTCACCAGCAGCTTGCCGGTGCACCGGAGTGATTGGAGCGCGTGCACTGCGTTCGCGCCGCCTTTCGCTTCGACATTTTTTGCTACCAACTCATCCAAAGTCGGAGCGGTCGCTGGCATTTCTTGAGTGAACGCGGCTGGCGCCATTAGCGCTGCCACCACGAGCGTGACTGCAAAACGTAATTCCATGAATGTGAGGTTGAAGACAAATGGGCAGACGACTGCCCGCGTCAAATCGGCATGCAAGCCATGTGCCAGTGAAAATTTTTCACCGACAAACTCCACTCGATCAGCTAATTAAAACCGAATCGCATGACGAGCTCTTTCTCCCGACTGTCCCGTAAATGGGATTTTCCTGTTCGTTTTCGGGAAACAAAAAGGCGCTCGCCGCGGCGAGCGCCTTCTTAAACTGTCGCCTCGTCGGATTTAGTATCCGCGCGCCATCCGCGCGATCGCTACGATGCTCAAGAAAATCGGCCAGGCCGAAATCAGGGCAATGATCGTGAACGTTGAAAATTCCGTCACGTAATCGCGGACCATTTCTGTCCCGATGAAATCGCTGCTCAATTTGTGAAAGCCCGTCAGCTTCGCGATCTGCCGACCAGCCGGGGTTTTTGCGTCGGCTGTCGGTTTATAATTGTAATCGGTTAACGGAAAACCGTGGTTGGTACTGATTTGAGGTGTTGGTTTCATAAATTTGTAAAGTTGTTAAGGGTTCTCCCGAATGCGGTTCGAGTTTCCGGCGCAAAAACCCGCGCGTGGTTTGAGATTCGACCACTGGGGTGCCGCGAAAGTGCGGCTCCAACTTGGCGAGATCGACCGGGCCTTTATGCGACCTGCCCGACTAAACGGGCAGCGCGAATCGGCGCGTCGATCAAATTCATCTCTTCTAATCTAGCAGCCGTTTGCGTGCCTGTCTAACGATCCAGCGCGACTCAAGTCATAAGTCGCTGTCGCGCTGGGAGAAGCGATTATGAATATTTTGACAACCGACCATCGCCGCCGGAAAAGCCTTCTAATCGGCCACGGCGTTCTCAGTTCTGAGTGGAACCGGCTGGAACAACTCGCAGCGTCATGAACTCGGAATGCGCGTTCGACCACGCCTCCGCTTCTCGTTTCGTGTCAAAAAATCGGTCGACCACGATGGCCTTGAGTTGGCTCGCGGTCCGTCCGCATATACGCGCAGCTTTACGATTAACAACCGCCGTTCCCGTATCGACCGCGGTGCAGACTGCATCGGGAAAAATGACTTTGCTCCCGTACGGAATTCGTTTCGGATCGACGGCGCAATGCCCGGGGCGCAAACGTCGGCCGGTGCTGGCGAATTTAGAGCCCTCACTCGCCCAATAACTGGTGACCCGAGCAAGGATCGACTGCTCGCGCGCGAAAGCGGCTGGCGGGATCAATAACAAAAATATGACTGAGTAAGATAGTTTCATGGTGTCCAAGCGAGGCTCCGATGTTGTCGAGTCTTCGGGTGGAGCACGCTGTTCGCGACGCCGAACGCCGCAGGAATGCAGCTTCTAGTTCGGTTCGGAACAGCCCCGGCGCGCTAGTCCTTTCGGGACGCGCGGACTTCTAACGACCATTCGCCGCGGCGAACGGGCCCTCTTAATAGACGAGCTGCTCGACTTGTCAAACGATCGTGATCAGGTGCCTGGATCTCATTCTAACGGCGTGGTCGCGCGCCATTGAATTCAGAAGCGATTGCGTCTTCAAGGGCTTGCTTACGTTGGGCCATGTCTGGGGCCTGACGCTGGAATGGATTGGCAGCTTGGTTATTTGGCGCTCTTGGAATGAAAACCGTCCGTCACTTGGGGCCAGTCCATGACGCTCTCCTATCACGAACTTAGCGATACTGGGAAGTCGGATTCTTAGTAGCAATGGCAAACGAGCGCCGAGCCGTGACAGCGCTTCTTCCGGTGATACCATGCGCGAGATGGAAGCCCCCGATTGGGCAGGATTAAGTGACGAGCAGCTGCTCGAGCGGCGGATTTCGTCGCTTGGGTTGAAGCTCGAAGACACGCCGCTCCAGCTGTTGATCCGGCAGTTATACAATGAGCTGTCGGCCAAGGGGCTCAGTTTTGACCCTCCAGCCCACATCGGCGATGAGTGGTTTGTGCCGATTGGTGTCCCGGCGATCTTCGTTCCGTTTTTCCTGGTGCACGATCGGCTCCGCGCCCTGGAGCGCTCGATGATGCTCGAAGTTGAGGGCGAGACGCCGGAGTGGTTCATGAAATTGATGCGGCACGAAGCCGGCCACGCTTACATGTACGCCTACCGGTTGACCCGGAAAAAAAAGTGGCAGCAACTTTTCGGGCAAACGTCGAACGAAGAGACGCCAAGTTTTTATCGGCCGCGCCCGTTCAGCCGCAGTTACGTGATGCATCTGGACGATTGGTACGCCCAGGCCCATCCGGACGAAGATTTCGCAGAAACGTTCGCGCTCTGGCTCACGCCGGATTTCGATTGGCGGAAGCGTTACGCCGGCTGGAAGGCACTGCAAAAACTCGAATACGTCGATGAGCTGATGAAATCGCTCGCCGGCAAACCGCCAGTGCACATGCCGAAGTATCGCGTGGCGGAATACGATTGCCTGAACGTGAAGCTTAAGACCTATTACGCCCGCAAACGAAAAGTTTTCGAAGAACAGTATCCCGGCTTCTACGATGTCGATCTTCGGCAATTGTTCTCGGCGCCGACCGGAATCAAAGCCAGCTCGTATCTGCGTCAACGACGACGTCGGCTGATGAACTCCGTTTCGCAATGGACAAATGAAAGGAAATTTCGCATCAACAAACTTCTTCACCGCTTGATCGACCGTAGCGATGAGCTCGGGCTGCGCGTCCAAAACGACGATCCGCAACAGGATTTTCGCGTCGCATCGTACATCACGACACTGGTGATGAATTATCTTTTCACCGGCAAATTCAAGCGCACGAAGTAAGGCCGTGAAGAAGAAACTGAAAGTCCTGGTCTTGTTCGACGGCGTGCAACCGACGCCGATCGACGCCGACTTAAGTGAGGAAATGAAGACCGAGGATTGGCAAACCGAGGCGAACGTGATGGCCGCGCTGACCGAGCTCGGTCACACTGCCGAGCATCTCGCCATCTTCGACGATGTCGATCTTGTCCGGCAGAAAATCGAGAGCTTCCAGCCGGACGTTCTTTTCAACCTGGTCGAGCAGTTTAAAAACAATCCGGGCTTCGATCAGAACATCGTTTCGTTTTTTGAAATGCAGGGTCTGCCGTTCACCGGTTGCGGCTCGACCGGTCTGACACTTTGCAAACACAAAGGCATCTCGAAAAAAATCCTGCACTATCACGGGATCCACGTTCCAAATTTCGTCGTCATTCCCCGCGGGCAACGAACTGGCCGGCCAAAGCAGCTGAAATTCCCTATCCTGGTGAAGCCGGTGAAGGAAGAAGCTTCCTACGGAATTTCGCGCGCCTCGTTCGTCGAGACTGACGAGAGTTTTCGCGACCGGGTCAGTTTCATTCACGAAAAATACAACAGCGATGCGATTGCCGAGGAATACATCGAGGGCCGCGAACTCTACGTGAGCATAATGGGCAGCGTTAAGCTCACGGTGTTTCCAATTCGCGAACTGATTTTTCGCGAAGTGCCGCCCAACGAACCGAGGATCGCGACCTACAAAGCGAAATGGGACGAGAAATATCGGAAGCGCTGGGGACTCAAGGGACAGTTTACCGAAAATCTCGATCCGGCGCTGGTGTCAGGGATTGAGAAAACGTGCAAAGAAATTTATCGACTGCTCACGATCGACGGTTACGCGCGAATCGATTTGCGGCTTACCCCCGACAACAAGGCTTATTTCATCGAAGCGAACCCGAATCCACACCTGGCATCGGACGAAGACTTCGCCGAATCGGCAGGCAAAGCCGGCCTGAAATATCCGCAGTTGATCGAGAAGATCATCCGGCTCGGGATGAACACCGCGAGGGATTAGCCGACGCCGGGACAGGCAAGAAAGTCTCGCGCAAC
>Ga0307479_10002940_pt1 | contig 15470 bp, 15 predicted proteins | sample atmos_gasesECM4C_FD_203743 | JGI IMG/M metagenome (GOLD analysis project Ga0307479, IMG submission 203743) | Hardwood forest soil microbial communities from Morgan-Monroe State Forest, Indiana, United States - atmos_gasesECM4C_515 | ecosystem: Environmental > Terrestrial > Soil > Temperate... | reverse complement strand
GCGCCGCGCCGCCAAGCCGGGCAACCACTCTCGTCCAATCTTCGTTTACAAGCGATTCGTGAGTCATCCCATGCTGGAATCACGAACGATTCCAACACGCAAGACTAAACTTAACGCCTATACGCGCATGCGGGGCATCCAGTACACCGCGGCTTCTCGGTTCGATCACGGATTTTTCTGGAATACTGGATCATCCGCCTTCGCGGATGATGACAGCGAGGGTGTGGCGACGCCGCGGGCCTCACAACACGCGAGCCTGACCGCGCATCCATCTGAAAAACTCTTGATTCAAGATGATGGATTGCCGGGTCAAGCCTGGCAACGACGGCGTGGTTCAAGCGAACCGGAAAACACTCTACCCTGCCGCCGGCAACGCGCTTTCCGGCGTCTTTCCCCACGGCCGTTCCGCCGCGGCGAGGCCGATCAGGCGGCCCTGGATGTAGTCGCAGCCCCAGTCGCGCAAGAGATCGGCGGATTCCTCGTCCTGCACCCACTCGGCGACCGTCTTGATCTGCAGCCTTCGCGCCAGATCGATCAGCGTCTGCACGAAGGCGCGATCGTCCGCCGAACGCGCGATGTTCTGCACGAAGGCGCCGTCGATCTTGACGATATCCACGTCGAGCTTGCGCAGGTTGCGGAACGAGGTGTAACCGGCGCCGAAGTCGTCGATCGCGATCCGGCTGCCGAAATTCTTCAGCCGGGTCACGAAGCCGCGCAGGTCGTCGAGATCCTGGATCGCCACCGTCTCGGTGATTTCGACGATCAGCCGCTCGGCGACGCCGGGATGCGCGCGCATCAGGGATTCGATCGAAGCCCACCAGTCCGGATCCATCGTGGTGTCAGGCGAAATGTTGAGGCTGAGCTCGACTTCGGGAGACGCGGCGAGTTCGGCGACCACGAGTTCGAGCACGCGGTGATCGACCAGCCGGATCAGGCCGAGCCGTTCCGCGACCGGAACGATGTCGGGCGCGAGCAGCACCCGTCCGTCCTCCTGCTCCATGCGGATCAGGCACTCGTAGAACGCGGCTTGCCGCGAGCGCGCGTCGACCACCGGCTCGAACGCCATCACAATCCGCCGCTCGTTGAGCGCGGTGACAATCTCGTCAGTGACGCGGATATTGACCTTCCGCTGCGCCTCGCGGTCGACATTCGGCCGCCACACCGAGAACGAGCCGGCGCGGCGGCGCTTGGCGCCGTCGAGCGTCTCGGCGGCGCGGTTGATCGCCTCGTCCGCCGAGCGCGCGTAGCGCGGCACGCTGACGGCGCCGACCGAGACCGTGACCGAGACCGGCCCCGAACGGGTCGGCACCACATCGTCGCGGACACAGGCCAGGAAACGTTCAGCGGCGATGTTCATGTCGTCGACGGTGCAGTTCTTCAGGATCAGCCCGAACTTGTTGCCGGAGAAGCGGCCGAGCACGTCGCCACCGCGCAGCCGCGCACGGATGCGCAAAGCCACTTCCGAGATCACCGCGTCGGCGACGTCGAAGCCGAAGGCGTCGTTGATGCGTGCGAGATGATCGATGCCGATCAGCATGAAGGCGCAGGTGGAGCGGAAGCGCTGCGCCTCCTCGATCGCTTCGGCCAGCGCGGCGATCAGATGGGTGCGGTTGAGCTCGCCGGTCAAGGGATCGTGCCGCGACAGCTTGAGCAGTTGCTCGTCGCGGGCGTGACGCTCGTTGTTGATGCGGACGATGCCTTGCGCGCGGGCCGGCCGACCGTCGGGACCGGCAAACCAGCAGCCGGTTTCCTCGATCCAGAGCACTGGCGCGGAGGTCGAGGTGCGCACGCCATATTCGATCCGGTAGGGCGTACCCTCGGGCCCACGAACCGGCGGGGATTGGCCGAGCGCGTCGGCGCGAACCGAGCGCTCCGGCTCGATCAATTTGGCAAATTCAGCCCCGGTCGCGAGCGCACCCGAGGGAATGTCCGGAAAAACCTCGCCGAGGTGATCGCTCCAGTCGATCGCGTCGCTGGCGATATCCCAGACAAAGGCGGCCTGGCCGATCGAGGCCAGGATGGTTGAGGCCATGATCGAGGCTTGCGGCGGTGAGGATGTCAAGTTCGCCTCGTTTCGGCACAGCGCCTGAAGTGATTCTCAGACTTAAGGATAGTGCGTGTGGTGCCGGCGACCCTAGACAAAGTTGATAAATATTCCGCAAACCATGTTTGCAGGCCGAATCGGAACAAATCGCGGGTAGAGCGTTTTCCAGCGAAGGCGGGCACCGGTTCGCTGTCTAAGAAAACGCGATGGCAAGAGATGGAGCCGGCATAGTCCTTGCGAGTACCGAAGTCGCCGGGACGGTAACGTCCCAAAACGTGACAGTTCAACCGGACCTCGGTTTTCGATGTTAACTACCGATCGACCAGAACATGCGCCCGACGACGGCGTCTTTGAGGATGCCAAGCCGGCTTGCGTCGCGCTGGTGCCGCTCGCCCAGGAGGCTCGATGGTCGCGCCCGCTGGTGCGTCGAGCCCCGCCCGACCCGACCTTCGTCGCACAGCTGATCGCGACCGCCGAGCAGATTCCGCAAACGCGAAGCCTGCAGCGCGCCGCCACCGCGGACGCGGTCTCCGCCTACCGGTCGCATCTGGCGCCGAAGGTGCCGGGCGCAGGATGCTGGACGCGGCAAATTATTTGACGAATCAGCGCTGCGGCGCCTCGGGCGAGGCCGGCGCTCCGTCGCTCGGCTGCAGCTCGGGGGAGGCCACCTTCGGCTCCGGCTCGCGCGACGCGACGACCGGTTCCGGTTCGCTCGGCACAACGGCGGGCTGCGCCGTCGGCTCGCTCTCCACGACGGCCGGCTGTGCCATTTTTGGCTCCGGATGATCGAGCCGAACCGATTCGGCGACCGACGCCGCCGACGCGGGCGGAGCCGATGGCGCCGGCGGAGGTGACGGCGCGGGCTCGGGTTCGAAATGCGGTTCGGCGGGGCGAATGTCCGCCTTGGTGTCGGCCGGCACATCAGCTTTTTTGGTCGCACGCCCGGAGACGGCGACAGCGGGCGCGACCTGCGTTCCCCGCCGCGCGCGCAGAGCAATGCCCGACGCGAAATCTGCCAGCGCCAGCAAGGTCAACAGGAAATAGGTCGAGCTGGCAAACTTCGGCCACAGCAGGAATTCGGCCGCGGCGGCGCCGAAGATGACGAACGACAACAAATGATCGGTGAGGTATTTCGCGCCCGGACGCGCGCCCTTGATGACTTCGAGCAGCAGCAACAGCACGCCAAGCGCGAGCAGGATGTCGCTCAGCGTGACCGGCCAATCGCTGCCCGACACCAGCGTCACCCTGAACAGCGGCTCGCTAAGGGAAACGCCGGGCATCAGGAAGACGAGGATGTTGTAGATCGCAAGCGGGATCAAAAGCAGCGGAAAACCGACCATGGTCATCGGCTAAGGCCTTGTTGAGAGATGGAGGGCATTCCGGCGAAGCACCGTTCGCTCCACCACCGCGAATCGTCTCAGCCCACTCCGTGGCCGAATTCGGGCAGCGACGGACTTAATTCAGACAGCGGCAAACTGTTCCCGCCGGCCATTCCACCATCACGATTCTTTCTTGGCCTTCAGGACCTGCCGGCCCTTGTACATGCCGGTCTTGAGGTCGAGGTGGTGCGGGCGGCGCAATTCGCCGGAATCCTTGTCCTCGACATAGGTCGGCTTCTTCAGCGCATCCGCCGAGCGGCGCATGCCACGCCGCGAAGGCGATGTCTTTCGTCTGGGAACGGCCATATCGGTATCCTCTAGGGGAGTTGGGTTGAGGCATCGTCCGCAGGCGGACGGCTGTGGCAAGAGCCAGGGAGCCGGGATGCCGATCAAGGCCGCGCTTATAGAGGATGGGCTCGCGCAAAGCTAGAGCACGATCCGGAAAAGCGGCCCAAAATCGGGTCAAAAGCCGGGATTTTCGGGCCAACACGGCTGTGTTCCCTGCGCCCGGACCATGTACGTCCCGGCCAGGCGGCGCACCCCCGGGCCCGGATTGCGCGCGCTGCGCTTGACCGGATTGGGCAGGATTGACGCCAACAGGGCCGCTTCGCGCGGCGACAGGCTGGCTGCCGAGTGGCCGAAGGCATAGGTCGCGCCCGCCTCGGCGCCGAACTGGCCGGACGGGCCGAGTTCGGCGACGTTCAAATAGATTTCGAGAATCCGCTGTTTCGGCAGCACGAAATCGATCCACAGCGCCAGCGGAAACTCCAGCACCTTGCGGATCGGACCCGGGATCGGCCACAAGAAAAGGTTCTTCGCCACCTGCTGGGTGATGGTCGAGGCGCCGCGGATCGCCCCACCCTCCCCGGCATCATCGATCACTTCGCGCACGGCGCCCCAATCGATGCCGTGGTGCTTGCAGAAATGGGCGTCTTCAGCGGCGACCACCGAGCGCGGCAGGTAAGGAGAAATCGCAGCGAAATCGATCCATTGCCGCAGCTCCGGCTCGCCTCGCAGCTGCCGCCAAGCCATCATCGTCGAGGCCGGTTGACCGGCGCGATAGAGCGGCGTGAGGACATAGGGCACGAGCAGCGCGACCAGCAGGATCAGAGCCAAAGTCCGGACCAGGCGCAAATCGAAAGTTTCCGGTTCAGGGGACAATAGCGGAGCGGATAAATCGCTTCCGAATCTAGGGTATCTCCCTGAGATTTCCCGCTTTTTTCAACCGCTTTTGTGGCGCCCCGGCCGCTTTGTGCGCAATTGACGAAGCCTTTGCCATCAACGATTGTCCGGCGAAATTTGTCACCGGATTGCTTCTGGAGTCTTGATTTGATGACCGGCATGGCCCTTACCGATTTTACCACGCGACTGGATAGGACCGCGGAGGATACCGAATCCCTGCTTGCAAAATTGCTGTCGGATGCGGTCGTTCCCGACGAAATCGCGCGGCCCAGGCGGCTGATGGACGCCATGCGGTATTCGAGCCTCGGCGGCGGAAAACGCCTGCGGCCGTTCCTGGTGGTCGAGAGTGCGGCCGTGTTCGGCGTTCCGCGCGAGGCGGCGCTCTTGGCCGGCGCCGCGCTCGAATGCATCCACTGCTACTCGCTGATCCATGACGACCTGCCGGCGATGGACAACAGCGATCTGCGCCGCGGCCGGCCGACCTTGCACAAGAAGACCGACGACGCCACGGCGATCCTCGCCGGCGACGGGCTGTTGACGCTCGCCTTCGACATCGTCACCCGCGACGAAATCCATGCGGAGCCGACCGTGCGGCTGAAGCTGACGCGGGCGCTGGCGCGCGCATCGGGAATTGGCGGCATGGTCGGCGGCCAGATGCTGGACCTCGCCGGCGAGGGACGGTTCGGCGACCGTGAGCCGGTCGACGTGGCGCGGCTGCAGCAGATGAAGACCGGCGCGCTGTTGCGCTTTGGCTGCATTGCCGGTGCGATCCTGGGCCAGTCCTCGCAAAGGGAATACGAGGCGCTCGACGATTACGGCCGCGCGCTCGGCGAAGCCTTCCAGATCGCCGACGACCTGCTCGATGTCGAGGGCGACGCGGCAGCGCTCGGCAAGCAGACCGGACAGGACGCCGCGCTCGGCAAGACCACCTTCGTCACCCAGCTCGGCATCGACGGCGCCAAGCGGCGCGTGCGCGACCTGCTGGCGCGCGCCGACAAGGCGCTCTCGACCTTCGGCGCCAAGGGCGAGGTGCTGCGCGCGGCGGCGCGGTTCGTCGCCGAACGAAAGAATTGAAGGCGCCGATGGCGAACAAGGAAGCCGACGACGCATTTATTGTCCGCTTCCGGAACATGTCGCTGCCGGTCCGCGTGGTCTATGCGCGCCCGCGCACGTTCATTTCGGTTGCCGTCGGAACCGTGGCGTTCTTCCTGCTGCCAGGCTCGTCGCGGCTGGTGACCCGTCTTTTGATCTCCTGGGATATCTTCGCTTCGCTCTATCTGGTGCTTGCCTACATCATGATGTTTCGCTGCGGTCTCGCCCATATCCGCCGCAGTGCCGCGCTGCAGGACGACGGCCGGTTCCTGATCCTGACGGTGACCGCGCTCGGCGCATTCGCCAGCATCGCCGCGATCGTGTTCGAGCTCGGCGCCTCGCATCACGCCGTCCCGCAACTGGTGCTGGCGACGCTGACCATCACGCTGTCCTGGGCGGTGGTGCATACCGCGTTCGCGCTGCACTACGCGCATGACTACTATCGCGGCAAAAAGCCCGGCGGGCTGCAGTTTCCCTCCGGCGACGCGCACGATCACGCCGATTATTGGGACTTCGTGTATTTTTCCTTCGTGATCGGCATGACCGCGCAGGTCTCCGACGTCGGCATCACCGACAAGACCATCCGCCGCACCGCGACCGTCCACGGCATCATCTCGTTCATCTACAACACCGCGCTGGTCGCACTGATGGTCAACATCGCCGCCAGCGCGATTTCGTCATAGAGCATGATCCGGAAAAGTGGATACCGGTTTTCCGAAAAGATCATGCTCAATCAAAAAGCCCATCATTTGCAGATCTGGACGTTGCCGCCGCCACCTTCCCAGGGGCCACCTTGGGCGAAGGTTCGGAATTCGAGGTGACAACCGCGCTGCACCGGGCGGCAACCGCCGGTATCGCAAACCACCTGACCCGAGCCCGATGCCTGCGGCTTGGCCACGCTTGCTTCCGGCCTCGGTCGTTCGCGGAAGGACCGGTCCTGGCGGACGTTCTCATCGCGTTTTGCCACCGGGGTCTTGCCGCGCCGCTTCTCGCATTCATTGTCCTCGTTGAGGAACGAGCCATCAGCGCAGGTGATCTTGCTACAATGATCACCGTCGGTCCTGAAGCCATGCTCGCAGACCAGCGGGCAGACCCGCGACGATTTCTGCCTGATCGCGTCCAGCGCGTCGCTGGTGGCGATCTTGACGTCGAATTTCGTTCCCGCGTAGCGGTTGAACTGCGACAGCGAGCGCTGCGACGCCGCGTTCCAATCACCATCGGCCGCAGCGGTCAGGCAGCCGACGCGGCGCAGCTCGGACTGCACCGATTTGGTGACATCGGCCGGCGGCGGCGCGGGGGTCAGGGCGGCGAGGTTGGTCGCCTTTTCCGCTGACGGGGCTATCGTCGCGGGCTTGGCGGCGGCATCGGCTACGGCGGTCTCGGTGCGCTTGCGCTCGGCTTCGGCGGCATGGTCCTGCGCGACCTGCTTGGCCTTTTCGGCGGCGAGCCGCGCCTGCTCGGCCGCTTTCGCATCGGCTTCGGCCTTGGCCTGCGCGTCCTTCTGCGCACCCGCCGCAGCAAGGCGCGCCCGCTCGGCCTCCGCGGCCTGCGCCTTTTCGGTCGCGGCGACCCGCGCTTCCTCGGCCGCGACCTTCTCGAGCTGGAGCTTTGCGAGGCTTGCATAGAAGCCATCGGGATATTGCGCGAGGAAGGCGCCGAACGCGGCCTTGTTGCCGATCTGCAGCGCCAGCTCGTAGTCGCGCCGCACCTCGGCCTGGGGACTTTGCGCAGGGGAGCTTGGCGCAAGGGAGCTTGGCGCAGGCTCGGGCGGCGCGGCGCGGGCCGGCACCAGCGGCACATCGTCGCCGCCGAGCGAGCCATAGACGAACGGCTCCTGGCGATTACCGGTGCTCTTCAGCACGTCGTCGCGCACGAATCCGAAGGCCTTGCGGACGTCGAGCCCAGGCGTCGTCAGGTGTTTGGCGAGCGCGATCGTGAACGGGCTGTTCTTGCCGTCGCCGTCCTGCGCCGTGGAACCGGCTTTCGCGGAATAGGCGATCAGCGTGTTCGGGCTGCTCGGCTCGATCTTGGCGAGGCCGCGGCCGATGCTGCGCGAAGCCACCGTGTGCTTCATGCTCTTGGCAAACGGATTGTCGCGGCAGGCATCGAGAATGACCAGCCGAAGCTGCTTGGCGGGTTCGAGCGATACCAGCACGCGATCCAGCGACAAGGCCTCGTCGTAAACGTCGGTATCGCGCTCCAGCTTCGCGTCGATCGGGATCAGGTAGTTGGTGCCGTCGACCTCGATGCCGTGGCCGGCGTAATAGACCACCGCGATATCGGCGTCGCGCGCGTTGTCCTCGAAATCGCGCAGCGCCCGCCGCGTCGCCGTGGCCGAAAGGTCGTGCCGGGAATCGACCACATCGAATCCGGCCTCCTTCAGCTTTGCCGCGACGACGGAACCGTCATTGATCGGGTTCGTCAGCAGCGGGGCGTTTTGATAGGCCGAATTGCCGAGCACCAGCGCGACGCGTTTTTCTGCGAATGCCGGCTCGCACACCAGCAGGAGTAGCGCGGCCAGGAAAACCTTTCGCAAAATTGAAACCCTTGGCAAAATTGAAGATCCAGGCGAAATCATCCCAATGCTCCCGGAACCGGTAGTTCGTGGCACGACCCTATCGGAAGACGGCGTCGGCGCCCTGTGAGGCAGGTCACCAACCAGTTCCAAGGCGCGGGCCCCCCTCATTCTTGGTACCGCCAGATCGCCCCCGGTTCAGCCCCAAGGGGCGGAATGGGGCGGAATGGCGAGGGATCTTCCGCGGGCTATCGCGCCTTACGGACCGACGCTCACGAAAACTCTCGTCAACGGGACCTACTTGCGCACAACCTGCCCTTCATACTGCGGCAGACCGTCGGTGATCTCGAACCACGGCGCCTTCGACCCGACGAAGATGTGCGCGGTGGGGCGGATCGATGGATCGTCGACCAGCGTTCCCAGGGTGACATGGACATAGGTGCCGTCGCGTACCACGGAATAGAGCAATGAGCCGCAGCGCTTGCAATGCGCATCGTGGCCGGTTGCGTCGCCATAGGTCATAAGATCGTCATGGCCCTTGCTGACGCTGAGTTTGTTGCGCGGAATGCCGGCGAACGGCTTGAAGGCCGAACCGGTGGTCCGCCGGCAATTCGAGCAATGGCAGTTGAGGGCATAGGCAAACTCGTCCGCCACGGCGTAGCGGACCGCGCCACAGAAGCATGTTCCGGAAAGGATGCGAGCCTTCGAATGATCTGAACCTGTCACCAACTCCTCCCAAGTACGGATGCAACTCACCCCATAGCGCAATTGATATGTTCGTGGCTTAATCCAATTCCAACAGACTTCAATCCACCGGGAGCCCCCAATGACCCATGACCGTTCCAGCGTCGAAGCCGTGGTGCAACACTATTTCGACGGCCTGTATGAAGGCGACGCCGACAAGATCGGCGCTGTCTTCCATCCCACCGCCGATCTGCGCTGGGTGGATAAGGGCGAACTGAAAATCCTGACCGTGCCCGATTGGCTGAGTTGGATCAGGAAGCGCCCGTCCGCCAAGGCGGAGGGCAAGCCGCGCGAGGACTTCATCGTCACCATCGACCGCTCCGATGATTCCACCGCCTTCATCAAGGTGCGCTGCCAGTTGCCGCCGCGCTATTTCACCGACTATCTGGTGGCGATGAAACTTGCCGACGGCTGGCAGATCGTCTCGAAATCCTACCGCTACGACCTGCGGGAATGAGGTGCCCGCAGGTCAATAGTTTGCGCATGATTTTTTCGGAAAACCGGTATCCACTTTTCCGAATCATGCGCTAGCCTTTCATGATGGAAGCGTCGTTCCAGATTTTCCTGATCCTGCTTGCGGTGCTGGCCGGCACCGCGCTGTTGGCGCGGCGGATCGACGTCGCGCCGGCGATCCTGTTGCTGCTCGCCGGCATCGCGCTCGCCTTCGTCCCGGGCATGCCGCCCTTGGAGCTTCCGCCCGAGCTGGTGCTGCTGGTGGTGTTGCCGCCGCTGATCTACTCGGCGAGCGTCGCCATGAGCTGGCGCGAGTTCAAATTCAACCTGCGGCCCATCATCCTGCTCGCGGTCGGCTCCGTGATCTTCACGGCGGCCGCGGTCGCTCTGGCCACGCACTATGTGATCGGCTTGCCCTGGAACGTCGGCTTCCTGCTCGGGGCCATCGTCGCGCCGACGGATGCGGTGGCGCCGCTGGCGATCGCCCGCAAGCTCAACATGCCGCGCCGAATCATGGTGGTGCTCGAGGGCGAGGGCCTTGCCAACGACGCCACCGCGCTGATCCTCTACCGCTTCGCGGTGATCGCCATCTCCACAGGCACGTTTTCACTGTCGAAGGCCACAGGTGAGTTCGCGGCCATCGTGGTCGCCGAGATCACGTTCGGCGCAGCGGTCGGCTGGATCAGCTTGCGGGCGCGTCACTGGGCGCGCGACCCGCAGGTGGAGATCACGCTGTCGCTGCTCACGCCCTTTGTCGCCTACTGGCTGCCGGAATATGTCGGCGGCTCGGGCGTGATCGCAACCGTCGCCTGCGGGCTCTATGTGAGCTGGAACGGGCCGTTATGGATCTCCTCGGCGACGCGCCTGCAGGGCATCTTCTTCTGGGATCTGGTGATCTACGTGATCGAAGGGCTTCTGTTCCTGCTGACGGGATTCCAGATGCGATCGCTGTTCGAGAAATCGAAGGCGTTTCCGCTCGATGACATCCTGCTGGCGACCGCGCTGGTGGTCGCGATCGTCATTGTCGCGCGTTTCGCCTGGGTCTATCCCGCGACCTACCTGCCGAGGATCATGAGCCGGAGCTTGCGGCAGCGCGATCCGTCGCCGCCGTGGCAATGGGTGTTCATCCTGTCGTTTGCCGGCGTGCGCGGCGCGGTCTCGCTCGCCGCGGCGCTGGCCCTGCCATTCGCGTGCGCCAATGGCGACGCCTTTCCCGCTCGCGACCTGATCCTGTTCGTCTCGTTCGGCATCATCCTCATCACGCTGGTGGGGCTGGGTCTCGGCCTGCCGCCGGTGGTGCGCTGGCTCGGCGTGGCCGAGGCCGGGCGCGGCGAGCGTGTCGCCGAACATGAATCGGAAATCGCGGCCAGACGCCAGGCGCTGGACGCGGCGCTCAAGTCGCTCGATGCCATCACCGAAAACCGCAACCTCGCAGATGAAGTTGTCACGCGCCTGCGCGCACGGCATGACGTCCGCGCCAATCAACTGCCGGCCTCGTTCGAGCCCGATGCATACAATGTCTCCGCAACGGGGACCGCGCTGACCCGCGAACTGATCGCGGGGGAGCGCAAATTCATCCATCTGCTGCTGCGCGACGGCAAGATCACCGACGAAGTCAGGCGTCGGATCGAACGCGACCTCGATCTGGAGGAAGCAAGCCTCGCTAACCGGGAGTATCGCCAGGGGCCGTTGTGAGATGATTCGAATTTCAAACAGCTTGCTCCGTCGTCGTCGCCCGGCAAAAGCGCGAAGCGTTTGCAGTCACCTCGCCCCGCCCTTGCGGGGAGAGGTCGCCCGGCGAAGCGCAGCGAAGCCGGGCGGGTGAGGGGCTCTATCCACGAGCACGGTCGGTGGAGAGAGCCCCTCATCCCGACCTTCTCCCCGCGAAAGGGCGGGGAGAAGGAGAAGAGGCAAGACTCCACATCCCCGCGGCGCAAATACGCCCGAGCTGTGCTTGAAAAACGTCCCTCGACAACAAGAGGGCGCGGGGAATGCCGGGTGCCCAATGCACCCGCAGCCTCGTGTGCGCTTTGTAGTTGGAGTATGCACACGAGTATTCACAGCGGAGGCACCGGATACATCCGGCATTCCCCACGCGATGGTGTTACGGCTTATATCGCGCTCTCCCCGGGGACCGGGCGTTCTTGCCCCCGTCACTTTCGCGGAATTGTGTCCCACGAAAACTTAGCGCCAGCGTCGGGGCGCCAGGACCACACGACTTTGCCGTCCGCTTCAAGCCCCGTTCGTCAACGCGAAGCCAAAGCGTCCATCGCATCCCGCACCCAACGTCCGTGACGATCGCGATACGCCCCTCTTGGTGGGACGGGATGCGCGGAAGGATGCGGCTGATTTGGGGTTTCGAGCAATACCGCCGGCCTGCGGCACAATGGCACGACGGGCAATTTATGCATGACGGGCATGCGCAATCTGCCCGTCGGGCGAACCGGTTGAGCGAGGTCGCTTCGCTCACGCTGCAAGGCAGGCGCGCCAAAAAAAGAAAAAGGCAGAGCCTGAGCTGACTGACAAAAAGCAATCCGAGCGATTCATCGAAACCACCGGCGGTCCTGGTGTTCATGATCAGAAACGCTGCGGCTTCGAGCGCGCTTTTGCCAAGATTGTAGCGCCCAAATCGGATCCATCTGATGATTGGCGGTCTCGCCACTCCTCCGGCATGCCGCGGAACGAAAGTCAATTCAGAGGTCCAGCTCCAGCCGGTCGCCGAGGAAGGGCGCTCAGGTCATGCGTATTCCAACCCGCACCGTCTCTGTCGCCTGTGTCTTGTTCCTGTGTGGCGCGCTGCCCGTCGGTGGCGAGGACTTCACGATCGTCTACAATGTCACCGATCACGAGGGCGGCGCGCAGCTCCACTACAAATACATCTCGCCGGGCCGGGCGGAAGCCTGGTCGGGCCCCGACTATGGGTTCATCACCGACAGCACGGGGAAGACGACGAGATTAGACCATGCGAAGTGGGAGTACACCGAGACGACCGAGCAGGAGGACGAGGCCGCCCAGCGAGCGGTGCTGCAGCGACGGATTGACCGCGGCACGCCGGCCGAATTTTCGGCTTCGTTGGAAAAGGTGCCGGGACGCCGGACGATCGCCGGGTACGACTGCGACCATTATGTCGCGACGACGCGCAGGAAATGGGACGATGGCAGGCCAGAGCCGATCGTTGTCAACACCCATGACTATTGGATCGTGCCGGACCTGCATTTGGAGACGGTCAGGGCGCGGATGTTCGAAATGGGGGCGAGAATTCTGCAGGATGCACCCAATGACATCATCAAGGAGGTGCTGGGCAAGGGCCTCGTGTTGGCGGACATCTGGTCGGTGAACGGCCGCTGGATCGGTTCAGAAGAAGCGATTGAAATCAGGAACGGGTCGATCGACCCATCGGTCTTCGCGCCGCCGGTCTTCTATGCAAAAGTCGAATCGTTGGCCGCACAACTCATCCGGGAAAGTGCCAATACGGAATTCTCCGCGGTCGGCGCCTGCAGTCACACTCTGTTCATGGCCGTCGGAAGGGACGATGACAAGGATGTGGCATGGGACGCGGCGAAACGGGCGTGGCGGAGCTGCGTGACCGGGAGGTTGGGCGATCAGTGGACATTCACCAATGTAGCCGCGAAGCGATGCTTCCTGCGCGAGAAATCGGGGGCATATGCGATCATGACTATGGATCGAGGGACGGAAATGGTCGCATGTGACCAGTTTGGCGGTGACCCGAAGGGCAAGTGGTCGTGCAACTACGACGCCGTGGCTTGCACCGCCCCGGCCGCGACTCCGTAGGAGCATTTGCGACCACAACGTGCACGCCAACGTCTGCTCTCGATCCCATTGCGGAGGCGCGTGATAGAGCCGTGATCAGCAGGGTTGTCATCGAACACGGCGGGCGGGCCGGATCTCGAACACGGTTCCCACGATGTGCCGCGCGGTCCTTCCAGGGAACCGCATCGGCGTTGTGCCGTCCTAATGCACGTGCGGATTGGTGTTGCTCCAGGTGGGGACCGCGTTTGTCACGCCTACCGACGGCCAATTGTACGAGCCCACTGAAGGAGCAGTGACTGTTCCAACAGAAGTTCCGGATGTCCCATAAGCTCCGTGCGTCGTCGACATTCCGGACGTCCCATAAGTTCCGGATTGCATGGTCGAAACATAGTGCCTGAGATGCTTGTACTTCTTCGCTTCGGCAGCAAAGGGCGCACCTGCCAGCCCCACACTCACGAGCGCGGCAACCGCCAGTCTGGTCTTCGTCATGGTTGATCCTTTCCCAACGCCTGGGTTGATCCTGTCCCATCGTCTAGATAGGGGCGGACCGTACGGTCCGCCATCACACTTCAATTAGAAGTGTCGGCGGCAATTGCAGGCGGCGCGCGACGACGAGGCTGGACGCAGCCCGCAGGCGGGTTGGAGCTGACCCGTCCGCCGTAGCTCGAAGAGCGAAGGCGGAAGGCGGAAGGCGGAACCCGCGATCTTGATGATTCATGACGGCGGATCATGATCCGCCCTACGAGCTGACCATCCCCCTTTGGCGCCCGAGGCATGGCTGAAATCGGACGTAATGGCTGATTCGCAGCAAAAGTAATGATCGGCGCTTGCGCGATGAACATGGCCGGCGCAACGCCACTCTTCGGCAAGCAAATTGGACACTCCGATAAATTTACGACACTAGCCCAGTAGTTGTACGGGTGGGGGAAAGTTGCGGTTTGAGGTATTCTTGAAATTGCTCGTTGACCGCGAAGTGCAAAATCAAACGTAACAGCCTCATTTTGCGGCAATCCACTTCGGAAAAAATGAAAAACAACCACTCAGCAAGGTCACAACTATGCTTGCGGAAAAATTCTTTCTGGTTCTAGAAACACTGCGGAGCAACGACCCTTCCGATATGATTGTGGTGAGTGCCGCGCTCCATGTTCCAGTCAAGTTGCCGCACCCACGCACGTACCTGTTTTTCCGAAATCGAAGCTTCGTCAGGCGAGCGGAGGGAGCAGCAAACCTTTCGCCGATCTGAATAGCGCCCATAGGGGCGCGCAGAAGATCACTTTCGGAGAAATGCGCTCGCCGGAAGTGCCCGGTCACCTGATCTACTGCGCAGACTACCGCTGCGGCCACTCGATCGCGATCAGCGCGAATCAAATGCGTGCAAGTGAACTGCAACTTGAGCCTGTTCAGCAGGACGTCACGCCAGTCAAGTGAGCGAGCGGCCTCGGATTCTGCGGACTTGCCAACTCGATGAAACTTGATTGTCGTCGTAACATTAGCGACGTGGACAAAGCCAAAGGGCTGAGAATGTTTGAGAGTGTTTCAGAAGATACAGTACAAGCCGATCTCGCCCGCATTTTCGGGCGCATTTGGGAGAAGGAGGGGCCAGAAGCCCTTGAGCGTGAAGCCGCTGGGGCAATTGCCGGGCTCTCCTCCATGATCTATCGCGCCTGCGGGTCTGAGCGGCTGAGAGCGATACTTGAAGCGGCTCCCGATGCCGTCGAGTGTGACATCGTAAGGCACTTCAGGAGGTTCGAGTATCAAGTCATCCCCGCCGATGAGGCCAGCCCAATATTGAACGGCGCAGCAATGATGGCGAGGGCACCGCATGAATTGGATTTGCGTCGCGTCATTGAGGCTCACCTGTGCGGCCAGATATTCTGCCGCCTTCAGGTGCTTCATAATGATCAGCTCGTCGATATGTTCGCCGACGCCCTGGCCGACGCGGTCCTGCCCCGCAATGAACGCGCCACGGCAATACTGCGCAACTCCAGCCTGACGCAGCGGCCCGATCTTGACCCGGGGCGTCTGCCTTTCGTGGCCGGGACCGCAGTGCTGTTCGATGAGCCGGTGTGGTTCGAGTGATGGTCTGGCAAATGTCTAAAGCGCGATGGGATTTGGTCGAATCACCATCGCGCTTTAGGTTCTTGATTGCGCATGATCTTTTCGGAAAACCGCTGCGCACTTTTCCGGATCATGCTCCAGCACTGGGTTCTGGCCGATCCCCGCCTTGTTTCGGCAGTCATACTCGGCCCGCCGCTCCGATTCTTTCCAAAGCCGCCACTCCCTGGATCAA
>Ga0307479_10002939_pt1 | contig 15477 bp, 14 predicted proteins | sample atmos_gasesECM4C_FD_203743 | JGI IMG/M metagenome (GOLD analysis project Ga0307479, IMG submission 203743) | Hardwood forest soil microbial communities from Morgan-Monroe State Forest, Indiana, United States - atmos_gasesECM4C_515 | ecosystem: Environmental > Terrestrial > Soil > Temperate... | reverse complement strand
CGCTCCTCCCAGGCCGGAAGAAAACGCCTCTCCAAAAAATGATTGGCGGCAGCGAGGTTGTCGATCCCGGCCAGCCGCATTTCCTTTACCAGGCGGTCCTGCAGTGTGGCGAACCGTCGCTCGATCCGCCCTTTGGCCTGCGGGCTGTGGGCTGCGATCCATTCGATTCCTAACTCCCGCAGTGCTCGTCCGAAATGCGAGCAGGCTTTTTCTCCCCGCAACTGTTCCCCCAGCGGCGCTGGAGCAGACGTCCGAAAGATGCTGTTTTTATCAGTGTAATGCGCTACAGGACGTCCGTAGCGCCGCAGCCATTCCCCGAAAGTCCGTAAGTTCTCTTCCGTGGTGTCGTGCTCGGTGAAACGGGCATAGAAACGGCTGGTGGCGTCATCGATCACCGCCATCAACTGACAGGCCGGGCCGCGCTCCTCCAACCAGCGAAACGGGGAGCTATCCTGCATCACCAGTTCTCCGAAACTGGCGCGGCGCTCCCGCCACACATGGATGGTCTTTACCCGTTGCGCCCGCGGACGCCACAAGCGGGCCTGCACCATCCCCTTCCGCAGCGTCTCGCGGCTCCCTAGCAGCCCCTCTTGGGCCAAGTGCTCGGCCGCCAGTGTGGGCCCGAAGTCCGCGTAGCGTTGGCGCACGCGGTGCAAAATCTTCCGTTCCAAGCAAGCGGCTAATCTGCGGTTGGATGGGCGCCCGCGTAATCCATGGAGCAGCGCCCGGTCACCGCGTTTGCGCAACTCCACCAACAAACGACGAATGTGCCGATCGCTGATCTTCAGTCGCCTGGCAGCTTCGCTCTGGGTGATCTGCTTCCGCCTTATCTCGTGTAACACGCGTAGCCGGTCCCGTTCTCGTTGGCTCAAAGCAATTCGCTCCGTTTCCATGGGGCCCTCGGCCACCTATGAAAGCGGACATTTCTACTTTGCTCAAACCGGACATTCTCATTTTGCTGCGACAGGAGTTGACACGGAGTTGACTAGCATTCAGGTCCGGCGTACTTTGCCAATGTGCACTTCGCTTTCGCAATCCCCTGTTGTTGTCTCCCCTATTCTGGGTTAGTAGAGCGGGAGGCGCTCGCATAGTTTAGTTGCCGAAGCGTCATAGCCTTTAGAGATCCGCTCATCAGAAGCACTGGTGGCGGGTTTTTTTCTTTTGGATATTAAGCTGTCGGCGAAAACCGCAAGGGAGAACCGCAATGGAACTTTGGAAGCCGGACCCCACTTTTTATCCTTCAGCGAAATTGGCTAGTCAGGCGCCGCCGGAAAAGCACGCCTTCGTGGCGCTGTTGAATCCGACATACGCCAGCCGGGCTGACGCGATTGGCGTAGTGGACGTCGATCCATCGTCGTCAAGCTACGGCAAGCTCGTCGGGAAGGTGGAAATGCCCAATGTCGGCGATGAATTGCATCACTTCGGCTGGAACGCTTGCAGCGCGTGCCTCTGCCCGTATGCTCCACACCCGCACACGGAGCGGCGGTATCTGGTAGTGCCAGGGATACGATCGTCGCGGATTCACATTATTGATACCAAGCCCAATCCTCGAAAACCGAAGATCGTCAAGGTAATTGAGGCCGAAACCATCGCGGCGCGCACCGGCTACAGTCGTCCCCACACCGTGCATTGCGGACCGAATGGCATCTTCGTGAGCGCGCTTGGCGCACCCGATGGCAACGGACCCGGCGGCATTTTCATTCTCGATCCAGACAGCTTTGACGTATTGGGGAAATGGGAAATCGATCGCGGCCCGCAGGTTTTCGGTTATGACTTCTGGTGGCATCTGGGATACGACACGCTCATCAGCAGCGAGTGGGGCACGCCAAACATGGTTGAGAAAGGAGTGAACCCTGAAATTCTGTTGAAGGGCGGTTACGGCCACTCATTGCATGTCTGGGACTTGCGCAAGCGGCGGCATGTGCAAACGCTAGACGTTGGCGCCGAGCAACAGATGGTGCTGGAACTTCGGCCCGCGCACGACCCTGCGAAAGCCTACGGATTCGTAGACGTAGTCGTCTCTTTAAAAGATCTTTCCGCTTCAATCTGGTTGTGGCACCGCGAAAAGGATAAGTGGGCAATAAAAAAGGTGATCGAAATTCCAGCGGAGCCCGCCGACCCAGAGAAACTTCCGCCGTTGCTCAAAGGATTCAAAGCCGTGCCACCGTTGGTCACGGACATCAATCTGTCTTTGGATGACCGCTTTCTGTACGTCTCTTGCTGGGGCACGGGAGAATTTCAGCAATATGACGTGTCTGATCCTTTCCATCCGAAACTCACAGGCTCTGTGCACCTGGGCGGCATCGTACGGCGAGCAGCACATCCGAGAGCTCCGCAAACTCCATCGAATGGTGGACCGCAAATGGTCGAAGTAAGCCGCGATGGCAAGCGCGTTTATTTGACCAACTCGCTTTATGCTCCGTGGGATGAGCAGTTCTACCCCGAAGGCGTTCGCAGTTGGATGGTAAAACTGGATGCCAAGCCCGAAGGCGGAATCGCTTTGGACCAGAAATTTTTCCTGGAAACGGACGGTCTGCGCAGCCACCAGGTGCACCTTGAAGGTGGCGACGCCTCTTCCGATTCGTATTGCTACTCGTGATGCACGCGCAAGCATGGGCCTGGGTCGCGCTGTTTTTGCTGGGCGCATACCACGGAATCAATCCAGCGATGGGCTGGCTATTTGCGGTTGCTTTAGGACTGCAGAAAAAGAGCGGCCGCGCCGTGTGGGAATCGCTGCTGCCGATCGGGACGGGCCATGTGGCCGCCATTGCGGCGGTAATCCTGGTAGCGGTTCTGGCCGGGGCGGTGGTGCCAGTGCACGTCTTGAGGATCGCCGTGGCGGTCATTCTGATTGGCTTCGGCGTGTACCGCATCGCGAGCAAAAGTCATCCGCGCTTTGGCGGCATGCAAGTCGGGTTCCGCGATCTAACCATATGGTCATTCCTGATGGCTTGCGCTCACGGTGCGGGATTGATGCTCTTGCCGGTTTTGCTGGGCATGTCCGTTATGGGGGCCAGTCATGAGGCGCACATCGCCGCTTTTCCCAGCGTCAAAATGCAATTGTTGGCGGTGGCGATTCATACTTGCGGATACTTGTTGCTGACCGGAACGATTGCGTGGATAGTTTTCAGCCGACTGGGTGTCTCCGTGCTTCGCAAGGCCTGGCTCAATCTGGATTTCGTGTGGGCGCTTGCGCTTATAGCTACCGCGGGATTGACGCTGGTTTTTTCATGGTTCTAAAGTTCGCGCGCTTATTTTGGTGACGGCGGTTTCTGGCCTGATGGGGGCGGCGTCCCCGGTTGTTGCGCGGGCGGCGGGGGCGCGACGAATTTCGCGTCGTCCACTGGTACGTTTTGCTTCATCTCTTCCACCTGGATGGTGAAGCGGCTGCCTGGCCGCGACACCGTCCACCGGAAGAATACCTTAACGCCATCGACGTCCCGGTAATCGGCGTAGTCGATCTGCGTGGGATTTAATCCCAGCGGACTCTGAGAGTACCGCACCATCCGCAGCAGCACTCCCGTTTGGGCGTCGAAATACAACCGCAGCGGCGGGCGCCCGTCTTCGCGCCCCTCCACAAGATAGGTATCGTGCCCGTCGATTTTTTCGCCACTCGCGACTTTAAATTTCGAATACAGCGTTTTTACGTGAATGGGAAAATACAGATCGGCATCCACACGCGCCGAAGCATTTTCCGACTCCGACATCATGTGGGCGGGCCTTCCCGGGACGCTCAGCCAGCCGCGCTGACCGTCAAACGCGGTCACGCTGTCGCCGTCTTTCAGGTGCATCACGGAAACGCGCTTGTCCGGAGCTTTCGAATACACCTCCGCCGGGAAACTTTGTCCGCCGAACGCGGTCAGCTTTCCCTTTTGTACCCGGGTTGTAATTTTCTCCACCGCTGCGGCTCCGCCAACCGCGGCAAGATATTTGTCGAGCAACTCTTCCGGCTTCGGCAACGCCGCATTTTCCACGGGCTTTTTTCCTCGGGCTTCAGCGCTCGCGATTTCCTCGTCTTTGATCGCGGGGATGCTCACCGGTTTGGCCGCGCCACGGTGGCACGAGTAACAGGTGACTTCTAGTCGGTCATCGAAATTGTTTTTGTCGATAGTGAACATCATGGTGATCATCTGGCGTGCTGTCTTTTTCGGCTTTTTGTCGTCGCTATCCATGGCTTGATGGTCGTGACAATAATCGCAGTCTACGCCCAGAGAAGCGGAGATGAATTGCATCGCAGGAATCAGTTGATCCGCGGGAATACCCTTCAGCACCTGGATATTCTTGAATTGTTCTTCGGCCAGCTTTTGACCGGCGGCTTTTTGAGCGGCGCTCTTTGGTTCCTGGGCGGCGTTCTTTCCGCCGGCTTCGCCACTCACCTGGGCAGTGGCTGCGCCTTGACTATTTTGTGACGCAGCATTTTGAGCTTGCGCGCGCGGCCCACCGAAAGGCGCGTTCACGCAGACTAGGATCCCGCAAAATATGGTCAGCCGCATGATTGCGCCGTGCCGTTTCATATGTGCCCTCGCAACACGCAGGCCCGCAACACGCGGAATTGTAGCAAAGCGTTGGCGGGACAACGTTGATTTGCTTTCAGGAAAAATTACGCGCCGATCTCGCCGCTCTTCGCCAACGCGGTAATGCGGTCGGCGGCGCGGAAGGCCAGCGCTTCGATGGTCATGGTAGGTTGGCCGCGGCCGGAGGTTACAAAGCTGCTGCCGTCGCACAGGAACAGATTTTTAACGTCATGCGTTCGATGATCGGTGTTGATCACCGATGTCTTCGGATCGTGGCCCATCCGACAGGTGCCCAGCAAGTGCACCGCGAATTCCTGCTCGACGATAGGGTAACTCCACTTTTTCTTTGCGCCCGCGGCGTCCAGCAGTTCGAGCGCGCGATCGTTCAGCCACTTCGCTACTTTCAGATCGTCGGGATGATCTTTGTAGGTCAAGCGTAAAGCCGGCAGGCCCCATGCGTCTTTCAGCTCCGGGTCCAGCGAAAAACTGTTGTCCTCCCGCGCGAGCGAAGTGGCGTGCGAAAACACTTCCATCGTGCGCGTAAAATTATCTGCCAACGTCTTCTTAAATGCGCTTCCCCACTTCGGGGTGTCCGGCGGCAAGCCGTTCATGGCAAATCCGATCGGAGTCATGTCGAAGCGCGCGTCCAGCCCGCCGCCACCGCAAAATCCGACTTTTTGCGAATCCAGTTCATAGAAATCGTGGAGAATGCGGCTTACCGCGAAGCCTTTGTAATCGTTCAGCGGATGATCGAATACGCCCAGCGAAATCGCGCCACTGTTCAGCATTAGATTCTTGCCGACCGCGCCGCTCGAATTATTCGCGAGGCCATTGGGAAATTGTTTGTTCGCGGACATCAGCAAAAGTCGCGGCGTCTCGGCGCCGTTGGCGCACACGATCACCGCTTTGGCTTTCTGCAGATGAGTGTTCTTGTCCTTATCGAAGTACGCGGCTCCGACGGCGCGCCCCCGCGCGTCGGTTTCGATGTGGTGCACGTAAGAGTCAGGACGAATTTCACAGCGTCCGGTGCGTTCCGCGACACGAATCGCGGCCACCAGGGAACTGCTCTTGGCGCCCACTTCACAGCCAAAACCCAGACAGAAACCGCAATTCATGCACGCGCTTCGACCCGGGCGAGGCTGCGACAATATCGCCATGGGCGTGGGAAACGGATGCCAGCCCAATTTCCGCGCCGCGCGTTCGAATATCACGCCTGACGATTTCACCGGAAGCGGCGGCATGGGATAGGGCTTCGAACGCGGCGGATCGAACGGGCTCGCGCCCGCTAATCCCGAGACGCCAATTTCCCACTCCACTTTTGTGTAGTACGGCTCCAAGTCCGCGTAGCGAATGGGCCAGTCCACCAGATTCGCGTCGGGAATCGCGCCCACTTTGCTCCGTTCGATGAAATCGATTTCGTGGAAGCGCCAGAAATTCGCGGTGAAGTGTACGCTGGTGCCGCCCACGGTTCGTCCATAAACCAGCGCGCGCTGTTGTTTCGCTTTGTCCTGCGGTGTCTTGCGAAAAGTAGTGGGCTGCAACTTCGGATGATTGGTAAGCAGATCTTCGCCCAGCACTTTTATTTCGTTATGGGTGTAGTCCGCTTCGGTAAGATATGGGCCTTGCTCCAGCACCACTACGCGGAATCCGTTGGTCGATAATTCCTTCGCCAGGATTCCGCCCGCCGCGCCGGAACCGATGATCACGAAATCCACTTCGTCGGATGTTTTATATTTTGGGTGCTCGACCATCATTCCTTATCCGCCATTTTCGACGCAGGCGCGGGCTGCCAGCCGGGATAATCCTTATCATAGTAGCCAAAGGGCGGCTGAAAAGAGTGCTCCGGCTCGCGGCCAATGAGCTTCCAGCCTACGCCACCGCGATTCCCTGTTCCGACCTCGGGATCGATCAGAAATCCCGAAATCGTTGCCATCCGCAGCGCTTCGAAAAACTTTTGCGAGGATTTCTGGAGTCGTCCAATCGTCGGTTCCTTCTGATTCGTGTCCACGCTGCGTAGTATTTCATTCTGCTGCTCCGTCGTGGCGGCTGAAAATTCTTCTACGCCAGGAAACTTTTCTTGCACCACGCTCTGTAACTGGGCCAGACCGTCGCGATACATCTGCTGATCGCCACTCGCGAATGTCACCAGCGCGCGGTCGATAAAGTAAAGTACCCCAGCCTCGCGCGCGCCTGGCATTTCGTCGGTGGGAATGATGCGCGCCGACAGCGCGTCAATTTCCGCGGCCTCCGTAGGGGTAAAAAACTCAAATTTGTAGGCCGTGCCTGACTGCACCGCCTGGTGCGCGTGTGTCGCGGCGGAAACCATCTCTGGCCAGTGCGCGGAAATCCACGCGGCACTGATACCAATACCCGCTTGAGACAAAAATCTACGACGGCTTAATTCATTAATCATCGGCGTCCTTAACTTGGTAAGAAACTCTAGGCGTTGCGCATTAGCAGGTCAACACTAAATCGCTTCTGCGATCTTACCGTTTTAGTGATGTACTTTTCATCTAGCGCGATTTCGCGAATCGTGCTCGGGTTTGAGACACTACTGACCGACGCATATGCCCACACTTACAGGAGGGATTGGCACTGGCAGCAAGTGGCTACTGGACCGTATTGTCGGCATAGTGGCCGCCACCGGCGTCAATCCGAATGTCCTTACATTTCTCGGCTTGGTCGTTAATTTTGGCGCGGCGGTCAGTTTTGCCGTCGGCGGATTCCGCACTGGCGCGTTCATTATTCTTTTCGCAGGCTTTCTGGACATGCTCGACGGCCAGGTAGCCCGCCGGCAGAATCGTGTCACCGCCTTTGGCGCGTTCTACGATTCCACGCTGGATCGTTACGCGGATATGGCGCTATACATGGGCTTGCTCGTTTATTATTCCGTGAGCGGCCGCACCCCTTACGTAGTTCTCGCTGCGGTGGCTACCGCCGGTTCCGTGATGGTCAGCTACGCGCGCGCCCGCGCCGAATCGCTAATTCCCCTTTGCAAAGTCGGATTCATGGAGCGCCCCGAACGGCTGGTGCTCTTGATCATCGGCGGCCTGTTCAACCGCATGGGCGCGGTTCTATGGGTCATCGCTGTGGTATCCACCATCACCGTGATTCACCGCATCGTGTACACCTGGCAGGAAACGCGCGCCGGCCGCACCTTGCCCGGCATCAAGCTCACGTTATAACTCGGTCCTCGTTTTTTTTCGGCTTAATTGTACGGCTCGTGGTTATAGGCACCAAATGTCAGTGATCAGTTTCTTCCGTGTTCTTCAGCCGCGCTTCGACGGGCTCTGAAATAATTCGTCGCACCTGGTCGCGTAGCTCGGTAACCTCGGTCTTCTTCATCACGGTGGTGTCGATGGTGTCGTGGAAAATTACCGTGACCACCGCCGGCCATAGCATCCAGTGCCCCGTGCGGTGATGTTGATAGGAGCCCACCAGGCTTACCGGCACGATGGGGATGCCCAGCTGCTGCGCTACACGGAAGCCCCCGTCCTGAAATTCGCCGACGCGGCCATCACGCGTGCGCTTCCCTTCCGGAAAAATAATCAGACTCGTTCCGCCGTCGATGGCGTCTTGCGTCAGCCGCCACATGCGTTTCAAATCCGAGGGACGCCGCACGTCGGGCACCGGCACATTGCCGAATCGTTTCATCAACCATCCATACGCGGGAATCTTGAAGTGCGATTCCAGTTCCCAGCCGCGCACGAACTGCGGGATCGCGGCATACAGGAAAAAAGGATCGAAGACGTTGACGTGATTCACCATGAAAAAACAGGTGCGCTGGGGATCGAAGCCCGGCGAGCGCTGCACCTCCAGGCGCGCGCCCGATAAAAACACGATGCGGCGGCACAAGCCACGCTGCAGATAATCGTGTTTTCGCGGATCGAGAAATATTCCCAGAAAAACCAGCGTGGGAGTCACAATAAAAAAGTGCAGCAGGCTGAGCGCCCATAAAACCGCAGCGCGCACCGCCAGCAAAGCGCGATTCATATGTACACGTCCACCGCCCCGGGCACAATGTCCAGCGCGCGGCACTGCAGCGCCAGCACTTCGCCATCGACCATTACGTCCACCGCAGATGGCATGTTGAATTCCACATGGCGCACCGCGCGTCGCGAAGCCTGCGGATGCTGCATATGCCTGCCATCGTAAATGGTGGGCAACATGCGTAGCGCCGCCAATCGGCGTATTGGTCCCCAATGCACATACTCGATCAAGCCGTCGCTGGGGTCGGCGCCGGGAGCGATCCACATGGTGCCGCCGGTATACGCGCTGTTATTAAAAGTCAGAAAAAGGCAGGGGCGCCGGTCCCATTCCTGATCGTCATCGCAGCGAACCGCAAACGTGAGTGGCCGCAGTTGCGCCAGCCGCACAAAAACCCCCAACAAATATCCGAGGTGACCGAAAGGTTTGAAATGGCGATTGGTCAGCGCGCCCACATTGGCGGTGAAGCCCACGCTTACCAGATTGAACGAGTAAATTTCTCCGGTAGAGTGTGCGAGGCGCATCAGGTCGATGGTGCGCGTGCGACGTTCCAGCAGTGCTTGCAAGGATGCTTTGGCGCCTTCGCGGGTGTAGTCGCGCAGAAAAGAATTGCCTGTGCCGAGGGGAAGAAATCCCATGGCAACGCGATCGCCCGGCTCGCGTGCTGCAGTTGCGCTTTGTGCCGCCCGACGTTCCGCCCCTGCGCGTTGAGCAATCGCCGCGCGGCCAAAAATTCCGTTCAAAATTTCATGGCCGGTGCCGTCACCGCCGACCGCAAGAAAGCGCCGGTAGCCGCGCGCATGAGCGTCGCGCGCCAGGTGCACCGCATCTCCGGGAGCGCCCGTGGTTACTTCATCTACTTCCAGCCCGCCTTTGCGCAGGCGCTCCAGCGCCGGACCCGCCAGTTTCGCGGAACGTCCTCCGCCGGCTGCCGGATTCACGATGGCAAAAAATCGTTCCATGCGGGCCTATTTTCTCCCGAAAAATTGATCTGTGCGCTGCGGTGTGGCTCACAGTTCCAGAACTGCGCTGCTGCGGTCGAGTTTTGCGAGCCTCTCCGCCAGCATGTTTCTCTTTATTTTCATCGAAGCGGTGCGTGGAAAATCTTCATTGACCAACACAACTCCGCGAACGCGTTTGTAATTTAGCAGTCGGTTATTTCGCGCTGTGATTTCCTGGCGCAATGCGGCCGTCAGGGATTGACCCGGTTCCAGATGTATTGCGAGGATCAATTGCTCGCCCACCATGCTCCGTTGCGGCCAGATATAATTCGCCGCGAACACGCAAAATTCCTTGACCGGTAGGCTTTCGAATACGCTTTCCACGTCTTCCGGGTAAATATTTTTCCCTTCTTCGGTGACGATCATGTTTTTCTTGCGCCCGAAGAGCTGCAAATGTCCGGTAGGATCGAAGCGCCCCAGGTCGCCGGTCATCAGCCAGCCATCCACTATCGTTTCGGCCGTCAACTCCGATTCATTCAAATAACCGGACATCACCGTTTTGCTGCGCACTGTCACTTCGCCAACGCCGTTGGCATCCGGATGGATCACGCGCACTTCCATACCCGGAAGCGGCTTGCCCACGGTGTCCGCGCGAAATGGTTTCAAGTCGTTCACGGTAATAGCGGTCCCTGCCTCCGTGAGCCCGTATCCGTTGGCGACCAAAATTCCCAGGTCGTAAAAAAATTGCAGCGTTTCCGGCTCGGTAAACGCGCCGCCCACGATAATCGCGCGTAATTCCCCGCCGAAGCCTTCATGCACCTGCTTCAATAAACGCCGACTCAGTCCCAAATGCGGCCTGCGCTTCGTCAACACCTTGTTGACCGCAACGAGCGCATGGAACACTTTATGTTTCGCGGGCGGCAGCGCATCAAAACGCGCTTGCAATCCTTTTTGCAGATTTTTGAGCATCAGCGGCACCAGGCTTACATACGTGATTTTGTATTTCACAAATGCTTCGCGCACGTATTCCGGACGCAAGGTTCGCAAATGCACTACCGCAGCTCCGCAAATAAACGGCCCAAAAAATCCCACCATAAAATCGATCGCGTGATTGGTCGGCAGGATGCTCAGGTAGCGCATTCCTGGAGCGAATGGGTAGAGCGAAGTGAGCGCCACACATTGCTCCAAATAATTTTCATGTGTCATCACGCAGCCCTTTGGGCGTCCGCCGGTTCCCGATGAATAGACAATCGTCGCGGCATCACTGCGCGTGCGTGGCCGAAATTCCGACTCGCCGGTTTGGGTGCTGGGTATTTCCCAGCGCACACCGCCAAGCAAATCCGTATCTATAGGCGCTTCCGTCACGATGACCATCTGAAGCTCGATGGCTGCGGCGCGGCCTTTGGCTACGCTCAATTGCCGCCAGATGGGATATTCAGTGATGAGCACGCGCGCGCTCGAATGTTTCAGCAATTGCCACTGCTCGTCCGCTGTGAGTTTGTAATCGAGCGGCACCAACACGCCGCCGGAATAAAATATCGCGTACGCCCCGATCAGCCACTTGGACTGATTGGTCATGATGATTGCGACACGATCGCCGGCTGCAAAACCCGTATCTTGGAACGCTTTCGCAACGGGCATGGCGCGATCTCCAAATTCCCGGTACGTCAGCCGGAGATTTTCGCGCTCGCGATCCGCCTCGATGAGGCAGATTTCATCGGCAAACACCTCGACGGCGTCTTTTAACGCGCCCCCGATAGATTGATATTTGGAAAGATCCAGCATTACAGGCGGGATTGTATGCGCGATGCCAGCGTGCGGAAATCGCTCACGCCCTGCACTTCATAGTCGGGCAATTCAATGCCGAAATGGTTCTCCAGGCGCGATAATAATTCGAGCGCTTGCAAGCTGTTAATTCCCAGCTTTTTAAAAAAATCGTCGTCAGGCGCCAGCGAACCTTGCGCCACTTGAAAATGTTTCGCCGCCAGATCCAACACTTCCTGCGTCGTTTGTTCCATTGTCCGCATGATTACTCCAATTTATCATCGTACCGGAAGATCACCTAGAGCCTGGCTTCCGGGGCCTAAAGAAACGAAACCACATCATTGCGTAGACAACTTCACGGGGTTAACATGGCCACTTAGAACGTTGGGCAGAGGTCGTGAATATGAGCTTTGATGAAGCCTTGAGAGTGGCGAGCAGAGACGAGCGTTTCATGGCTACGATTTATGCCATGAACACCCTGCTGATTCAAAAAGGCATTTATACAACAGAAGAATTTGAGTCCATTTTTATTGAATGGGTGAATAAAGAACAGCGTAAAAAAGTCCGTTCTGTTAACGCTTCTTCTGAGGTTCTTTGGGACGCTTAGGCCCAAAAACATACTGGCCAGCGGTTTCCTGCCGCAGTGCCTCCCAATGTCGCACTGTACGCACTCGCAGTCACACGGCGGAGCCGGCACGATTTTCTTTTTCTCTCTTCGCTTCATTTAACGCTTCATTCCGCCCGGGGCGGCATTCTACACCCAGCCCGATCGAACTCGGCGCTACGGCAGATACGGCATGGCGTCTGTGGATTCGACGAATTTTTTCAGGGCGGCCATTACTGCGGGCCGCGTAAACAACTCGCAGAACAAATCGATTTCGCGGCGTAGTTCCTCGTGCGGGATTGGCTTCAGGAATTTTTTTGCGGCTGCACGCGCAAAATGGTCAAATTTTTTGATTTGGTTCGCGTTCGAACGCGCCACGTTCAGCGCTTCTCCTTCGGCGGCAAGTTGCGATACCAGCCCAACCGCCTGCGCTCGCGTAGCGTTTACGCTGCGCCCGGTGAACAATAAATCGCGCACAAACCCGTTACCCAGATCACGCTTCAACCGCGGTATGCCGCCGAATCCCGGGATCAGTCCCAGCCGCAATTCTGGAAATGCAAATCGCGCCATCTTGTCGGCCACAATAATGTCGCAGACCAGCGCGAGTTCCAGCCCGCCTCCAAAACAAATTCCGTGAACGGCCGCAACGGTTACAAAAGGCGCCGCGTCGATGGCATTCATCACCGCGTGAATGCGCTCCAGAAATTGGCGGACGCCTGCGAGCCGTTCCGCGCCTTCGAGACGCGCCGCGCCCTCGTAAAGTTCGCGGAGATCGGCTCCCGCCGAAAATCCATGCTTTCGCGCGCTGGAAATAATGCACACCGACGTGTCGCGCGCCAGTAATTCGAACGCAACGACAAATTCTTCTAAATCGCCTAGCATCGCCGTGCCAATTTCATTGGCCGGCTCGCGATCGAGCGTTAACTCCACCACACCTTCATTCCAACTCCATCGCAGGGTCTTGCCGGTAAATGATTTCATGCCGATTTCCCGCTGTACATGGTGGTAATTTCCATCGAGAAGCGCCGGTCGATGGCGTCGCGGCGCAATTTCCCATTGGCGGTAAGCAAGCCATTCTCCGCGGTAAGCGCGCCGGGCAGTATCGAGAAATTCCGAATCTGCCGATAATGGGGCAAATCAGCATTAACGGCATCGATCACTTTTTGCGCATCTGACGTGCTAACTTGCCCAGTAATCAACGCGCACAAATATCCACGGCCGTTTCCCACCACCACCACCTGCTGCGCGCCAGCGAGCCGTTGCGCAATTTTTTCTTCTATCGGCTCGGGCGGCACGTTATGCCCGGAGTTCAGAATAATCAGATTTTTTATTCTGCCGATTATCCGCCAGTTCCCGGACGCGTTCTTCTCCCCCTGATCGCCGGTATGAAACCATCCATCTTTTATCACTCGCGCAGTTTCCTCCGGCCGCTTCCAATAGCCAGGAAAAATGTGCGGACCGCGCACCACAATTTCTTCGTTGTCAGCCAAAGCCATCTCGATCCCGCTAATCGCCGGACCAACATAGCCGGGTTCCACCGCGGCCATCGGATCATCCATGGTACAAATCGCGGTGGTCTCCGTCAGTCCGTACACCTGCAGCACCGGTATCCCCAGCATCATAAAGAATTCCTGCGTCTCGACCGCGAGCGGCGCGGAGCCACAAATCAGCGCCCGCAGATTTCCGCCGAAGCGCTCCTTGACCTTCGAAAAAATCAACCGCCGGCCTAGCGCCAGCGACATCGCACCGAGCAGGTTTAGTCTGGTTCCGCCACGTTCGCGCTCCCAACTTGCCTTGGCTTTCTCAAATAACATGCGAATCGGAGCGGCACGTTTCGAAATGGAATCCAACACCCCGCGTCGTACCCGCTCGAGCAGCGTCGGCACATTCAAAAAATAATTCGGCGCGCTCAAGCGAATCTCATCTGCAAGCCGGTTCAAATCCGTAGAAAGCGTCAGCACACTCTCCCGCGAGAGACACGACAGCAACAAAATCCATGAGCCCGCAAAGTTGAACGGCAGATAATGAAACACCTCATCAGGCTCACTCGACGCGCCCATCAGTTGATCCAACCGCTCGCCGGTGCACCGCAACATTTGCGTCACGTTTCCCACGTTCAGGCACACCCCCTTCGGCTCGCCGGACGTGCCGGAGGTGTAAATAATCGTCACCAGGTCGCCATCCGTGCGTGCGTTCGGTTCGTCCGTCACCGGTTCCCGCGCAGGCACAGCGCGCAACACTTCTTCCATCAAAACACGGGGTGGTCTCTCAGGCCATTCGCGCTCAATAGCCGCGCCGAGTTCTGCATCTCCCACAATCAACATACTCGGCGAGCAGTCTTTCATCATGCCCGCCAATTCCCCGGCAGCTTGCCGCGAATAAAGCGGCACCACGATGATGCCTTCCACCATCAACGCCAGATCCACAGCCACCCACTGAATCGAATTCGCTCCCAACAACGCGCACCGATCTCCGGGCACCAAACCGAATTTGCGCACATAGCTTCGCCCACGCTGTACCTGCGCCAGCAGTTCCCTTGCGGTGATGGTGGTAAATGTTTCGCCGTGAATTTCACGCAACACGACACGCTCATCCGAGCGCTGCAGTTGAGCGAAAATTGCTTCCAGGAAATTAGCCATCGAGAATCAGTGGTTGGCCGCCAGCACCGCGGCAGAAGCGTCATAACGCTCCGCGAGCTGTAATAAATTTTCATCCAGCGGAGGCAAATGATCTTCCCAGGACAATACGCCGGACCGCAGAGGAAATTCCGGATATTGCCGTCGCACCGCATCCTCCAATAAAACTCCCATGCGCGCCATCATCTTCAGGTTGCGCACCACGGTGCTGCCGATTCCTTCGCGCACCGCGTCGCGCTCCGTCACCAGGGTCTCCATGATTTGCAGTAACTTCGGCTCCAGCTCAGGATCGTCCACGGTCAAAAATAAATGCTCGTGACCGCGCTCGCGCATCAAGTTGCGAATGCGCTCATCCATAGTCACGCCCGCGGAAGCCACCAGACTTGGCATGCACGTCACGATGCCGTGATACCGCGAAGAAACCATGTAGGTGCAGGCGCGCAAAATGGAAACCATCTGGAACATGTCGTAATCGTCGGAAGTAAAAACCGGCGTGCCGGGGACTTGCGCGGCAATTTCGCGGCAAGCCACGGCATCCAGCCTTTCCATGGCCACGAGAATCGGAAACACTTGATGCCGCTGCAGAAACGCTTTGGTGGCGTTGGTGATTCCCGAAACGTAGTTCTGGAATTTTCTGTCGACCTCGCGCCCCGATTCATGAAAATAAACCGTGCGATACTGGCTTTCTTTATACGCGCCTGTCGTTATCCGCGCCGCATACTTCGCGATGGAGGCCTTCACCGGCCACACAAACGGATGGATGGGGCAAATCACCAGGATTGGTTTCTTGCCGTCCCATCCGGCTTCGCGCAGAATTTTGTGCGCGTATTCCTGGGGATGCGGCTTGAATGTCCAGGCTGTATCGGTTCCCAGTTCCGCCTGGATGCCCAGCGAGTGCAGTAAACCCTGCGATTCCGTGTTGCGCGTGATGACCAGCGACTCGGAGACATAGCGCGCGCACACATTTCGAATCAGCGGGTCCATGTGCCCGGCCTCGCCTCCATAACCCACCGACAATTTATTTTCCGCCA
>Ga0307479_10002938_pt1 | contig 15477 bp, 15 predicted proteins | sample atmos_gasesECM4C_FD_203743 | JGI IMG/M metagenome (GOLD analysis project Ga0307479, IMG submission 203743) | Hardwood forest soil microbial communities from Morgan-Monroe State Forest, Indiana, United States - atmos_gasesECM4C_515 | ecosystem: Environmental > Terrestrial > Soil > Temperate... | reverse complement strand
TCGACAACGGAGTGCCGCAGCGCGGCCTCCGATGGTACAAGATCATCAATCTCCGGGTTCAGATTAATAGCCGCCTCGTCTCGAACCTTACCGGCGCAATGATGTCAGATCGCGCCGACGCATCCCGGCCCGGCCTGCCGCCACCGCGGACGTTGTCGCTCAGGCACCGCCGCCGGCGCAAGCGTCATAAATTAGCGTTAGAAATGAATGCTAGCTCGAAAACTTAAGGAAGATCAAGGGAATTTCGGATCAACCCGGACCCGGCGCAACGGCGCATGTTCTCGGAAGACAGAGGCGGGAAATTCTTCCCAAGCTTTCCAAATCTCTGTTACCATCGACCGCTCAGTCATATGCAAAGAAGATGCTTTGTGTCGGGCGATCCGACATCGGGCGGGCTTGTCCTCACTCCAGCAAGAGAACGCATGGTCTCAAGTGACTGTGCCTCTGTTCTCGAAGTCGGTCTTACCCCGTGCACGGGGGCGCAGCGAGACTTTGGTTTTCTTATACGGAATCTTCTTATCAACACAGGAGGTTAACGAATGGCGGTGCACCGCCATGAGTCCCGGTCCAATCTATGATCGCTTCGATTTTAGACAAGCTGGATAGTTTAGGAGATCAGCACCCACACAGGCTTCTCTATTCGTACATTGACGTGAACGGCAATCCGGTTGGAGGCTACTCGTATGAGTCGTTTCTCCACCGGACGAAGGTGATCGCCGGACACTTGCGCAAGGAGCACGGTTTCAAGTCGCAGGACCGTCTTCTGCTCGCCTATCCGCCTGGGCTCGAAATGATTTGCTCGTTTTTTGGCTGCGTACGCGCCGGATTGATTCCCGTGCCCGTCTATCCCCCCAGTTCTCGTGGCTTCCAGGGCGCCCTGTACAAAATGGTCCACATCGCAAAGGATTGCCAGGCAGCGGGGATCTTAACCAGCAAAGATTACCTCGGATCCCTGAAGAGCAATCTTGCCAGAAGCGGAGTCTCGGCATGCGGTGTCGACGTCGACTACGTTTCCGGTCTGCGTTGGGTTGTAACGGAAGACTTCGTCGCTACGGTTTCGGACGAAACTTTCAACGGCGCTTCGAAGATTCTGTTTCTGCAGTACACGTCGGGGTCGACTCGAGATCCAAAAGGCGTAATGGTCACGCACGAAAACATCCTGCATAACTGCCCGCTCGTGATCGACCATCCCGCGCCGGTGGTGGTATCGTGGCTTCCGCAGTATCACGATATGGGTCTGATCGGGTGCTACCTTTATCCCGCGCTTACGGGCGGCACGACCTACGGCTTCGCTCCCAACGATTTTATTCAACGCCCCACCCTGTGGTTTGACGCGATCAAGACTTATGAGGCCAGCGCTTCGGCGGCGCCAAACTTCGCCTACGACTATTGCCTGCGCGCCGGGCGGGTTTCGAAAGAGAGTCTGGAGACGTGCGATCTCAGCTCCCTCAGGTTGCTGATGGTTGCCGCGGAACCCGTCAAACCCGACACCTATACAAAGTTTCTGCAGGCCTTTCAGCCCTACGGACTCCGGTCGGAAAGCTTTTTTGTGGCGTACGGGCTGGCGGAGAATACTCTGGCGGTTTCGCTCCGTGGCCGCAATATTATTTCGGTCAACAAGAACGCCGTCGCGCTCGGGAAAGCCCGCATGACCACGGAGGTCTCCGAGATCAGCGCGGCCACTCAGATTGTCAGTTGCGGAACTCCACTGCCCGGCCTCACGGTAAAGATCGTGGATCCGGAGAAGCACCTCGCTCTGGAGCCGGGCCGAATCGGTGAAATCTGGATCGCTGGAGAGAGCAAGTGCCCGGGGTTCTGGAATAATCCGGAACTGACGCTGAAGCTGTTTCACGCCCGCCTGGTGGACGACAGCCCCTATGACGACGGCTACCTTCGCACCGGAGATATGGGTTTCTTCCACGACGGCGAACTCTTCGTCTGCGGCCGCATCAAGGACATGATTATTCTCCGCGGGCAGAACTATTACCCGCAGGATATCGAGGCCGTGGTGGAGAAGGCGTCCGGCCTAATCCGAGGTAATTGCGTTGCCGCCTTCCAGATTAATGAAGAGAGCGAGCCAGCGCTGGCCATCGTCGCCGAGGTGAAAAATCCGAAAGCACTACCGGATGCGCTGAAGATCGCAGCCGCCGTCCGGAATTACCTCAACGTGGAAGTAGCGCTGATTTCTTTTATCGCACCGCGCGCCATACCGAGAACCAGTTCGGGCAAGATCATGCGCCATAAAACCAAGCACATGTGGCTGCAAGGTCAATTTACCGTTCTCTCAGAGTTTTCGCGGGAAAAGGACGCTGAATCCTCCGCCTCCTCCGTGGGCCAGTCGCCTTTCGACGTATTGAAAGCCCGTTACAACTTGACGGGAAATGAATCGTACAACCTCGTCGAAGCCGGGCTCGATTCCATGGATCTGGTTGTGTTCATGCACGAGATCAAGGAACTCTTAAAGGATAAAGACGCCGACATGCTGGCGAGGCAGGTGGATATTGGTCTCATTCAGCGGGTGAGTGTAGCCGAGTTGTTTCGACTGGCCGAACAGTTGGAGCATGCTCCCGAAGAAGCACTAGTTCCGCTGCGGCAGTCCCTGGCGGCTTTCCGTGAAGAGCAGCGCGCGGCCGAGCAGCGGATGATGAGCAACGACAGGAAGCTCATCTTCGAGCCTCCAGCGCCTGCGTTATTGCCCGAAACGCCGATCCTAAATAATGTTCTGCTCACCGGCGGTACCGGCTTCATCGGGCCGTTCCTGGTGAAGAGTCTGCTTGAACAAACCCGTGCAAGGATCCACGTCCTGGTGAGATCTTCCGACGAGCGTCAGGGCAAGCAGAGACTGAGGGCAGCGATGGAATCGATGGGGACTTGCCCCGCGGAACTGATGCAGATGTTCGAGACTCGCGTGATTCCCGTTTGCGGAGATCTTGGCCAGACGGATCTGGCATTGACGCGAGAGGTGTGGGATTTCCTCGCGAATGAAATCGATACGGTGTTCCACAACGGCGCAACCGTAAACTACTTGCTCAACTACGACCGGATGCGTGACGCGAACGTGATCGGGACGAATGAGGTTTTGAGACTGGCATTCGAAGGACGGGCCAAGAGCTTCAATTACGTCTCAACTACCTTCATATTTGGCTGGGCGGTGAAGAAAGTTTTGTATGAGACCGACTTCAACGAGAATATGGAGCTCCTCGATTTTGGCTACAGCCAGTCCAAGTGGGTGTCGGAGCAAGTGGTGATGGACGCGCGCCGCCATGAGCTTCCTACGCGGATATTCCGACCCGCCTTGGTGAGTCCCTCCATTGGCGGCGGAGGCAACAACTTCGACATCGCCGTGCGTTTGGTGGCCTTCATGGTGAATCACGGCATTGGAGTCGATGCACTGAACCAGGTCAGTTTCGTTCCCGCAGACATCACGGCGAACAATATCGTTGCGATTTCCACGACTCCCGGCACGGAGAATAAGACATATCACGTCACGAGAGACGAATACGCAAACATGCTGGATATTACCGGCCTGATTACGAAGGCGACTGGCCGGCAATTTGAAATCTTCAGTCTTCCCGACTTCGTTCCCGAGCTGATCCGGAGATGCAGGAAAGAAGATCTGCTGTTTCCGCTGCTGGATTTTCTGGTGGGCTCGGTCGACAACATCTCGGCGATGGAGTTCAAGCGTTACGACAGTTCCTGCTATCAGGCAGCGCGGGATGCTTCCGCATGGGGCAAGCCGGATCCGTCTCTCGAAGATACCGTCAACGGAATCCTGAAATTCATGCAGCGCAAGGGAATCATCTCGGTTGCGCCTCGCGAGTTCAACGCCGTGGGTAGCCGGTAAGCTGTCTCACCCGCGCGGATGCGGCGTGGCGCAGCGACGTTACTGTTTCCGAAATGCCAGTGTCTCTTTTACTTGCTGACCGGTTTTCAATGTGCCGGATGTGGTCAGCGTCATCTCGGCTCCGTTGGCGGAAACCACCCACCGATCCTTTTGAGTGATTTGGTCGTCTCGCCGGTAAATCGAATCGACAGTGTGAGCGTCCACGAGTTGGAGGGTCACGGTATCGTTGCCGGAGTTTTTCAGATCGTATTCTTTCCCGTCAAAGCGGGCGTTGTAGCTAAATTCACCCGAGAAGCGGACCCCATCTTTTCCGTCCGCCTCGATCTTGAGCGCCAACCCTTGCCGCAATCGAGTCTTGCTCAGATCCTGGGTCCACTCACCGGCGAATAAGTCATGGGCCGACCTCTTTCCCCCGGTGCGCGTCCACACGGTGATCTTGTCGGGACGGCCGTTCTGCGAAGCCGTACTGGTCAACTCGCTACCATCGCGCGAAAGTTTGTCGTGAATCGTCGTCACTTCCACTCCATCCTTTTTCTGCCTGACTTCGACTTGATGCTTGTCGATCCTCCGCAACTCGATTTGATTAAATGCCGGATTGCCTTGTACGGAGGTTTTATGGCCGTCGAGCTTCGCCGTAAAATCCAGATGTGTGTTGCCTGAAATCACAACGTGCACTGCACCGTGTAGCGACGTAATGGAGAGTTTGTTGGGGGGATCCAGCGAAGACTGCGCCGAGATGAGCGTCCACAAGCCAATGCGGGGGTCTGCGGCACCAAGTTGAGTGGCGAACAGCAAACCGAACAACACGAGTTTGTGCATGCTTCTCCGGGAAACCGTATGTCCGCTACCACACAATAATACGAACCGGTCAGAAATGGGAACCCGACCGCACCGGTCTCCGCGCAAAACTTGAATCTCTTCAGGTAACGATGTTGAGTAGTGGGCTAATTCCTTGTTGCTCATCTTTCCGCCGATCCTCTAGGATTTCGAACTACTGGGATTTCGAACTACAACAAGCCAAACTGAAGAAGAACCAGCCCACTACCCGATTTTGCATGTCACTATGAATTTCATGCGTGTGCGCCATTTCTGGCTGGCCGGGGTAGTCCTGGCCGCCGTCGTTGCGCTCCTTCCATTTTCCTTTCACGCCGAGCGCCATCTGGAGACCGCAACGCGCATCGAAGGTAGCGAAGCAGGAAGGGTCCCGGAGGAACTGGCCACTCGCTTTCGTTCGCCGTTCGTGGACCGCGTGGTTCTGGTGATTCAGGGGCTTCCCCCTGTCGATTCAGATGAGGGCGAGCAAGCGCTCGCAACAATTGAAAAGGAGCTGCAAGCGGAACCCGGAGTATCAGGAGTTGTTTCCCGTCTCGATTTTCGCGATCCGATCTTCCTGGGCAAGGGAGGAGGAACTTTTGTTCTGGTGGGGCTCGCCTCGATCGACGGTCCCGTGGAGTCGCTCGTCCCTAAGCTGCACGGGCTGGAGAACTCTCTTCAAAACCAATTGCGGGGGCGCTATCCGGCGGTAAAGCTCGAACTGACGGGAGAGACGCCGCTCAATTTCGACATTCGGAAAGCCAGCGCCGACGATGTGCAACACGCCGAGAGTCTCGTCATTCCGGGCACGCTTGTACTGCTGCTAGTGGCTTTCGGAAGCCTGGTGGCGGCCCTGATTCCTGTGGCCATTGGCCAGCTTGCCATCGCGAGCGCTCTGGCGCTTGCAGGATTCCTGGCCCGGCGTTGGCACTTGTCCATCCTGGTTCAGAACTTGTCCACGATGCTTGGCCTAGGCTTGGGAATTGACTATGCACTCCTCATGGTTAGCCGGTTCCGGGAAGCGATTGCCACCGAGCGGGACGGCCTCAAAGCCTCGGTCATCGCGGCACACCAGGCGGGTCGTACCCTCCTGATTTCAGCCTCGACTGTGGCCATCGGATTCCTGGCCCTGTTGACCGTCCCCATCAGCGAAGTCCGTTCCATCGGTGTGGCTGGATTCCTGGTGGCAGGAACGAGTCTGCTGCTAGCAAATACCCTGGTTCCGGCACTGCAGGCGGCTCTCGGTCCCCGAATCAACGCTGGCCGGCTGCCCATTATTGCAAGTTTTGATGAGCATCGGGCAGCTCGCACGGCAAACCGCTGGAGGCGATGGGGGGAAGTGATTGTCGCCCATCCCTGGCTGGCCATCTTTCTGGCAGGCGCCCCCTTGCTTCTGCTCGCGTCGCAGGCCGCGCGGCTCGATACCAGTGTCCCCAGAGGTGATTGGCTGCCGTCACAGGCAGAATCGGTGCACGCGCTTCACACCCTTGAAAAAATGGATCGGGTTGGCATTGTCTACTCGTTGCGCGTGATTCTCGAACTTCCAACGGATTCCATCGTGCAAACGGATACGGGCTGGAGTGCACTCGATCGTTTCAGCAAGCGGCTCGCGAGCGACCCTCGTTCCGATCGCGTGATCTCGCTCACATCGATTGCGGAGAGTGACCGGTCTGGCCTCGGCAACCTCTCGCGTGAGACGCTTCGAACGTTCGTTAGCCGCGATGGGCGGGCGGCGTTGATTGAAGTGTTGCCCGCGACTTCCGTTTCCCTGAACGATCAGGTCAACTGGGTGCGGGAGCTGCGGAAGACCGGCGCGGTACCTCTCACCGGAGTACCCGGCGCCACGCTGCGCGTTGGAGGCATCCCGGCGCTAACTGCCGACTATCAGACGATAGTCCGGGACCGCTTCGTTTCGGTAATAGCGCTGGTCGTGGGAGGGACGCTCGTGGCGCTGCTGGGCGGCTTCCGGTCGCTTTTCGCCGCGGTGAAAGCAATTGCTCTGAACCTGCTTTCGGTCGCGGCCTCCTTCGGAGCATTGGTTCTGGTGTTTCAGGAGGGACACGGAGTTCGCTTCTTCGGAGTTCCCGAAGGAACTGCCAGCATATTTCCCATTGTGCCAATCGTCGCCTTCGCCATAGTGTTCGGACTGAGCATGGATTACGAAGTGTTTCTGGTCGCTCGGGTCCTCGAAGCGAGACGGAGCGGGATGAGTGAATTGGAGGCAATCCCCGAGGGGCTGGCCAGAACTGCAGGACTGATTACCAGCGCCGCCGCGATCATGATCGTCGTATTCGCGGCATTTACGTTCGGCAACTTCCTGGTAGTCAAGATGCTCGGATTTACGCTGGCAGTAGCCGTGTTCATTGACGCAACCCTCGTTCGCATTGTGATTGGACCGGCGCTTCTTCGCGTTGCCGGCGATTGGAACTGGTGGCCCGGGGGACTCTCCACCACACGCACTGCACCGTGATCGCGAGCGGCCAATGATGCAAATCGATAGGCGCAGTTCAATGTATTCCGAACCCGTCCTTACTTAGGCAGGGCGCACGCGGGGAATGCCAAGTTGATCTTCTGATGCCGGAAACCTACACAGCTTCTTGCACATTTTCACCGTGGCGTCTCATTGCTTCACCGTGCTTGCCACGGCGTGGGAACAGATAGGCCAAGCACGTGTACATCGACGTGTAACAGCCTCATCTAAGTCGTATGCAAGTCGGATGCACAGACTTGAGTGGCCACCTTGTTCGGAGCCAGGCCGACCAGGGAACGCTTCTGTGTGGTTTTCAGGTCGCGCGGCGCCGAAGCGGCGCGCGCGGCGACGAGCAAGACTGCTGGTCCTTGACCAAGGAGGGCGATATGCCTTGGGCTATGCTGATCCCGTAGTCTCTCGAAAAACCATGAACTCGCCATGGGCCCGGAAACTATCGGGACCGAAGGTCACGCGCGCATCGAACGTGTGGGTGTTCGTGACTCCGTGCGGGCGCAAAGAGCCTTCTGCTTTCGCGCCGTATATGTCGCGGCCAGGATTGTCCGACACGACCCATCGGCCGTCGAACGATGTCGGGGAATTTCGAGGTTTCGAGGACCTCCGAGTGCATCACACGGTAAATTTCGCGGCGCTCGGTCTCTCGGACATCGTCAACGAGTTCGAGGCCCGACGCGTTGACGCTTACCCTCAGCCTCCCCGCCTCCAATTTGCTGCGAACCGCCTTTGTTTCGGCAACCCAATCCCGAATCTCGAACTTGGGACTGTGAGCGACAGCCGAGATGAGGCCGCTGGCAAAGGCATGCACCCGAAACTGGCTCGAGCGCGCATCTATCTTGTATTTGACAACTTCGTTCGATTTGGCGCGCGAAACGGCAGCCCCAGCACTCCAAGTCATGACCCTACTCCTTCGGGTTTCTAATTCTGAACCCCATCAGGCGGGATCGCTCAAAATCGTTCGTGCGAATCCGGCCTGACTTTCTTATCCCTACCTGCAGGTCCCCGATTACTGATGGGGGCATTAGAGGACTTTGACCGCGGCTGTCGCCGTCAAGGTCGCGCACACGGCGGTCACGTTAAGGTTGCCGAGACCCAGAGCCCGGCCCGCAGCCGGATCGTTGCGGGCCCCACGAAATCAGACAGGAGGAACTAAACCGGCAGGATCGTCTCTTCGGCGGCTTCGGGATGGTGGGAGCGCCGCTGCTTCCGTAACTCGTTCAGAAAGAGTTCGGCTGGCAGCGCAGCCTTTTGCTGGAAAAGATCGAGAAGCGGATCTTCGCCTTCCGCGTTTCGCAGAGCGGTGTCATGGGCACCGGTTGCCTCGCCTTCCATGCCCTCCGGTTCCACCAACAACTCGGGTATGGCGGCGCCCGCGGCGATCAGTGCGTGGATGAACTTTTCCACGTGATGGCGTTGTTCCGCGGTCTTCTGGATCAACTCAACTCCCATGCCGACTTCGGGATGCATCACGCGCACGACGCCTTCAACACGCAATTCATGTTCCGCCACCCGCATGGAAAGCACGATTCTCGTGCGCAACGGGAAAGGCGAGGCGATTTCCAGGTAGCAGCCGCCGAGACTGAGATCAGTAAGCTTGCATCGGACAGGAGGATCGTCTTTTTCACTCTCTGGAGAATTCTGGTTAAGCCAGGCACGCAGGTCGTGAGCCATGTCGACTTGCAGGTTCGCGAAGCGGATGCCGACCTGCCCGCCTGGGTTCTGCCAGGCGGCCTCGCCACTCACTTCGATGGCTTTCACGGATCCCGGCAGCGTGAAGGTGAGGCGCCACGGCCCGGGATCGGTGGCGCGCTTGGGAAGCTGGACCGCAATGCCACCCTCACTCAAGTCGGTCGTGGTGACCTGCTGTATGAATCCGGTGGTCGGGTTGATGAGAGTAATCGGCAGCTCCACGGCAACCCGGGAATTGCGGCGCCGCTCTCGCTTCATCAAGGCGCGGGCGGCACGAAAGCTTGACTTGGCGCGCTCACTGGAAACCGGCTTATAAAGAACGAAATGCGCACCCATATCAAAGGCCGAGCGCAAGCCGTTGTGACCGTCCATGATGGCCACAGCGATGGCGCGCTTGTTCGCCGGGGCGGAGCGAGCACTTTTGAGGACCACAGTGGCGGTCTTCAAGTCGGTGCAGTCGATGATGACGGCTTCAAAGCGTTGGCGGGTGAGTTGGCGAATGGCCCCATCGGGATCGGTGGAGTGCTCCATCGCGATCTCAAGATCGCTGAGCACGCGACGGAGAACGCGTACGATCTTCTCGTCGGAGCACAACACCAATGCCTTGAGGCTCATAAGACGCTTTCAAAACAAAATGGACGGATGAAACTAACCGTTGTGGCCGTCCGGGCCTTCCTCATCCTCCGCGTTCAGCAGGTGAGCCACACTCCGAAGCTGTTCCGCGGCGGTCTGGAGGGCCTCAATCTGCTTGCCCAATTGGGCCTGTTCAGCCTGTTTTTTGCGCAGCACTTCGTAGATATCTCTCACGAAACTGCCTCCTGAAGGCCACTTTACGGTTCGTTTACTACGTCGTCAACGAAGGGCCGAGGCTTTGGATTACGGCCGTAACCAGTCCAGCCGATCCGGTGAAGGCGTTGCAGATCGAGCGACTCCATCGAAGCATAGGGTACTACCAAAAATCACATATCAGCGAGTCTGGTGCCGAGCTTGATTCCGGGTGGTTTACATTCTGCTTGTAGAGCTATGATTATAAGACATTTATCAAATAGACGACGAGACAGTAGGGATGGAAATTCCATTGACTTTTCGAGAGGAAGAGGCCTATAATACTTTGCTTCCAATATCCCATAGGTTCCTGTTAACTGGATCTTACGTTGTATTGACCCTTGGCGTTTTGCAGTGAATCCAGCCCAAGGTCCAGTGAATCTAAGGGTTAGAAGTCGGATTTCTCCAAGCAGTCGAATTTATCTCAGAACGAGGCGTAATTTTCATGGCAAAGCGACGCGGAAACCCAAATTGGGGTAAGCCGGAACCCATTGGGCCGATCACCCCCACGATCACCGAGTTCGAACAAGTTGTGCGCGAGTACAAGCTCTCCCCCGACCAGTATCTGCGGTCGACGCGTTTGCGGGAGTGGGCACGCCGGAACAAGAACTCTAAGTACATCCCGGAACCTCTTCTGGAAGCTTGGGGATTCGAGATCGAGTCCACCCTATAAACCAACCGACCCCTTCGACTCAAGGCCGCCCTTTGTGGCGGCCTTTTTGCTTGTCTGGAGACTAGGATTATTCTGTAGAGGTCGCCGGGCCGGGATTGCAGTCATGCTGGATGCCGTCAAATTGCCGCCCAACGAGATCGCCGCTGCCCTGATAGCGATCAGCTTTGCAGCCGGACTGAACGTTTACGCCACAGTGGCCACTCTGGGCTTGGTGGCGCGCGCTGGCTGGTTGCCCCTTCCCGCGCCTTTGCACCCGATCACGAGTTGGTGGGTCATCGGGGCCAGTGGGGCGCTGTTCCTGGTTGAGTTCTTCGCCGACAAGGTGCCCGCATTCGACCTCCTCTGGAACGCTCTGCATACTTTCATTCGCGTACCGGTGGCCGCTTTGCTGGCCTACGGAGCCACCGCGCAACTTTCGCCTGAGAAACAGCTGATCGCGACTCTCCTCGGCGGTGCGATCGCCCTAGCTGCCCATGGCGGCAAGACCGCAGTGAGAGCAGCGATCACGCCGTCTCCAGAGCCGTTGTCGAATATCAGCTTGAGTTTGGGCGAGGACGCGCTGGCGATCTTCCTGACGTGGTTTGCGACGCAGCATCCCTACTTCGCGGGCGGGATTGCTTTGGTCTTCCTTGCCATCATTGTTCTGCTGGTTCGGTGGGTGGTGCGGGCGCTGCGCGCTTTGTTCCACGGGGCCGAGAGCGAACTGGTTCATCAGGGCCGCGCCGGCTAGCGCTTCTATTGTTAGAATCCTAAACATATGAGCCCCCAGCCCCCTTTCACGGACGTTCCTACCGCCATCGACGAAATCCGCTCGGGCCGGATGATCGTGGTGGTCGACGACGAAGATCGCGAGAACGAGGGCGACCTGACACTGGCCGCTGAGAAGGTCACTCCCGAAGCCATCAACTTCATGGCCAAGCACGGGCGCGGTCTGGTCTGCCTGGCCATGACCGAAGAACGGCTGGAGCACCTGCGCATCGGGCCCATGACCGCGGAAAACACCTCGAACTACGGGACGGCGTTCTGCGAAGCCATCGACGCCCGCGACGGAGTAAGCACGGGGATTTCCGCCTACGATCGCGCCCGCACCATCTTGATCGCCATCGATCCTGCGACCCGCCCGGCGGATCTTGCTCGGCCTGGCCACGTCTTCCCGCTGCGAGCCCGCAAAGGCGGCGTGCTGGTGCGAGCTGGCCAGACCGAGGCGGCCGTAGACCTGGCACGGCTGGCCGGGTTAATCCCGTCGGGCATCATCTGCGAAATCATGAAGGACGACGGGACCATGGCCCGGGTTCCGGACCTGGTCGACTTTTGCCGGACTCACGACATGAAGATGCTGACGGTGGCGGAACTGATCCGCTACCGGATGGCCCATGAGCGTTACGTGCACCGGGTGGGCGAGGCGCTGGTGGGAACGCGGCACGGAGAGTTTCGCCTGATCGCCTACGAAAGCGAAGTGGAAGGCGGGGAGTCGCACGTGGCTCTGGTCCGCGGAGAAATTGAGAACGCCGCAGAGCCGGTGCTGGTTCGCATGCATTCACATTGCGTGATGGGCGACGTTTTCGGTTCGACCTACTGCGATTGTCACGCCACCATCGAAGGGTCAATGCAAGCGATCGAGGAAGCGGGACGGGGAGCCATCATCTATCTGCACCAGACGTCGAAGGGCTTCTCCGTGGACAAGATCGGAGAACGGACGGTGCTCACCTTCCACCGGGACCGTGCGTTGCCAACCTTGCCAGAGAGCGAACGGAAGACGCAGCGCGAAATCGGGATCGGCGCTCAGATTCTCTCGGATTTGAACCTTCGCAGGATCCGGCTGCTGACTAATCACCCGAGACGCGTGGCGGCGCTGGAAGGATTTGATATTGAGATTGTCGAGCAGGTGCCGGTGCGGCTGGACCGGGTGAAGGCGGGGTTGAGGTAGGGCGCGCAAGTGTGCCCCGTGTGCAAAGGCTAGATCGGCTTGCGCGGCACAATCTCGCTTTCGTTGATGAAGAATTGCGCGGAGCACTGATCGGAACCGCAGATCACCGGTAACAGCCCGGCAACCTGCTTGCGCGTCACCAAGCCCAACGTTCCGCAGGAAGGACAGGCCAGCACGGCCCAGTAGGGATCTTCTTTCTCCCCGATCTCACCGGCGTTTTCCAGCACGAATAGCGTACCAGGAACCATCTGTTCTGGAATCCATTCACTTAAGAAATCCAGTTCGCCGATCATGTACCCTCCCCTGGGTTCACGCGCTACGAAACCGCTCTCCGACTGCCGGCCCCGCCCACCTTCGCGGCAGGCTTGCCTTGCTTCGTGCCGCTCTTGATCTCGGCGCGCACTCGCCGCACAGTGTCGCTCAGACATATGGCCAGCATGGGCTGGCGGGCGTTCTTGAGGATGTCTACAATCTGCTGGGCTGATGTTTCCAGGTAGAGATTCGTCCCGTCGGTGAGCAGGTGGTAATCGGAGGCCCCACTCACGGTTTCCGCCAGGCGCTTGCCGAACTCGCGCTGCAGGAAGCGCAGCACCTTGCGCATGCGCTGGAGAGAAAACCCGCGCTGCCGCAACTCGCAAATTACGGCAATCTCCGAGAGATCTTCCATCGAATACAAACGTCGGCGTCCGTCACGTGCCGGGACGACGATTCCGCGCTCATCCCACCACTGTAGTTGCCGTGGCGTGATGCCGGTGAGCGCAACCACATCCCGGGATGTGAATTCTGTCTTCAAGATCGGCTTTCGGGTACGCTCGAAACAACAATGACGTCAAATGTTTGAAACATTTTAGGTCTACTTTGGTCAGTGTCAAGAAAGAGTCTTCCACAGGTAGTAATTAAGGGTGTTCCAAAGTTCTTGGAAAGACAGGGTTTGCGGATCTGATTCGAGTGAGCCGCGGGTCCGCGACCTCACCCGCGCCTCACTAGGAACGATTAGAAAGCCTATTGCTTTTGGGCTGGGGCGGGGGGCTTCGGCTCGTGGATCTTCGCCACCACTTCCTTCATGCGCTCGAATTCTCCGGTCTGATAGCCATAGTTCTGCTGCGGCAGCCGGGTAATTTCCTGTTCGATTGCCTTCCGGCGATTTTCGGGATTGGGATGATCGGACAGGAATTGCGGCGCGCGCTGACCGCCTGCGGCATTGAGTTTCTCGAAGAACCGCGCCATCTCGACGGGGTTATAGCCCGACTCGGCCATCAAGTGAGAACCCGTAAGATCGGCTTGGCTCTCGGCCGTCCGCGAGAATTTCAGCAACACGCTGTTGGCGCCCAGGCCGATGCCCAGCTGCGCGAGTTGTCCCATCATCGAGCCGCCGGACATCTGCGAGGCCAAGACCGCCGGCAGTTCGATCAGCTTGCTTTTGGAGGCCTGGTTGGTTCCGTGCCGCAATATGACGTGCGACATCTCGTGTCCCATCACCCCCGCCAACTGCGCCTCATTGTCAACGGCTCGCAGCAGGCCCGTGTTGATGAACATTGGCCCACCCGGCAGGGCGAAGGCGTTGATGGAAGGATCGGCGACCACTTCAAAGGTGAACGGGAACCCGCTCTCCTGAGCTTCCTGCGCGCTCATCAGGCGCTTGCCCACTCGATTCACGTACTCAGTCAGGACCGGGTCTTTAATTACGGTCATCTGCTTGCGGACCTGGGCGGCGTTTTCCTGGCCGACCTGCACATCCTGTTCTTTCGTGAAAAGATTAAATCCCGGGCGAAATTGGGTGGGACCCTGCGCCCATCCCAGGACTGACAGAACAGGGATCGCGATGAGTGTGAGAAGCCGAAGTTTTTTCATCATCCACCTCCGACAAAATGCACAATTTCAAGCTGGTCCCCGTCGGCGAGGGGAGTTGCCGGCCACTGCGCGCGCGGCACCAGGTCGCGATTCAACTCCACCGCCACCCGATCCGCTTTCATTCCCAACTGCTCGACCAGCCCTTGCAGCGAGAGCGGGCTGTCGAAACTGCGATTTTCTCCGTTAATGAGAAGTTCCATCCCTGCTGATCTTCGCAGGCGCCCAAGGGTTCGTGCAACTGCGGGGCCAGGTCGGCCTGGGTCGGATTCGCCCCAAAATCAGTTTCTCCGTTTTGGCTGAGGACTCAAAAAACAGATGAGGTATATCGGATTTCCAGGAATCAATCGATCTTGCGCAGCCGGAACATGCGGGTTGCGCTGCGGCCGGAGAAGTTGGCTTGCACCAGCACCGAGGCATCGGGCAACAGCGACTCTTCCAGTTCGACTTTCATCTCGGCGGTGCCCGCGGAGTCCGTTACCGCTTGGGTATAGAAAGGTGTGGCGTTGGGACGCGCGAAGCGGAAGGTGAGACGCGCGCCCTCAACTAAGTTTCCACCTTCGGTTACACGCAAGCGCATGACCAGACTGTTGTCGCTGTGAACCGAATCGGCGTTGACCCACTGCAGATCCAGTTCCTTCACCGCCGCCAATGTTTCCGGGGTGTCCTTGCGGTCCAGGACGCTTTCTAAACGGCCTTCACGAATGGAATCGAGTACTAGGCGATGCTGCTCGCGCAGGATCTGTTCCTTGTGTTGGTCGGTGAAATCTCCCTGGGACAATCGCTCAGCGTAAGGCGTGGCTCGTTTCCCGATGCAGCGGCCACGGACAAACACCTGGGTCTGCAGGACGAGCTCGTTTTCGCGCGCCTCACTTTGCACGTGGTAGACCGTGTCGCCCTGCTTCACATCGGTATTGAAACCAAAAATCATGCGGACTCGATTCAGAATGCCAGGAAAAACTGAATGACGCTCACGGTGCGATGGCAAGCACCGTTGCGTCGCTTGACACTGTTCCCCACGAACTCTAATCTAGAACGTTTAAGCAACCATACTTGGCGCGAATTATATCTAGCTCTCCTATGCCCGACAATTACTTCGCCCGCTACCTGCCGTTACTGATTCACATCCTCGCGGCCTCGGCTGTGGCGGTCGGAATCGTGACGTTGTCGTGGCTGCTGGGCAAGCGCCGCCCCACCCGGGCGAAAATGTCGCCCTACGAGTGTGGCATGGCTCCTATTGGCGACGCCCGCGAGCGCTTTTCCGTCAAGTTCTACCTGGTGGCGATGCTCTTTATTTTATTCGATGTTGAGGCGGTCTTCCTTTATCCGTGGGCCGTGATCCTGCGTGACCTCAAAATGTTTGGCTTCTGGGA
>Ga0307479_10002936_pt1 | contig 15479 bp, 13 predicted proteins | sample atmos_gasesECM4C_FD_203743 | JGI IMG/M metagenome (GOLD analysis project Ga0307479, IMG submission 203743) | Hardwood forest soil microbial communities from Morgan-Monroe State Forest, Indiana, United States - atmos_gasesECM4C_515 | ecosystem: Environmental > Terrestrial > Soil > Temperate... | reverse complement strand
CGGCGGCAATTTGGTGGCAACCATTGTCAATCTTTGGCCTTACATTTGGCCGGCCGATCGCCGCGATCTCAAGGCGCGCGTGATCTTCGCCACCGTCCTGCTTTTTGTCGCCAAGCTTGCCACCGTCGCCGTCCCGTTCACTTTCAAATGGGCGACCGACGCCCTGACCGGACGCGGCACGGCACCGGTTGCGCCGGACAATTGGCTGGCGTGGGCGCTCGCGGCGCCGATCGTGATGACGCTCGCCTATGGAGCGACGCGCGTTGTGATGGGCCTTCTCACGCAGTGGCGCGACGGCATTTTCGCCAAAGTGGCGATGAATGCGGTGCGCCGTCTGGCGATGCTCACATTCGAGCACATGCATCTATTGTCGTTGCGGTTTCATCTCGAGCGCAAAACCGGCGGATTGACCCGCGTTCTGGAACGTGGCCGCAACGCCATCGAGACGATCGTCCGCATGGTGCTGCTGCAGCTGGCACCGACTATTGTCGAGCTCGTACTGATCGTCGCGGTGCTGCTCCTACATTTCGACTGGCGCTACGTTGCGGTCGTCGCCGTGACGGTTGTTTGCTACATGCTGTTCACCTGGTACGCCACCGAGTGGCGCATCAATATTCGCCGCCGAATGAACGAGAGCGACAGCGACGCCAACGCGAAAGCGATCGACTCGCTGTTGAATTATGAAACCGTGAAATACTTTTCCGCAGAAGCGCGCGAGGCCAAGCGCTATGACCGGTCGATGGCGCGATACGAGGATGCGAGTGTCAAGGCTTACGTATCCCTTGCGGTGCTCAATGCCGGACAAGCGGTCATTTTCACGATCGGTCTGACCGCCGCGATGGCGCTATGCGCTTATGGCATCGAACGCGGCACCAACACCGTCGGCGACTTCGTGATGATCAACGCGATGATGATCCAGCTCTATACGCCCTTAAACTTCATGGGCATGGTGTACCGCGAGATCAAACAGGCCATCATCGACATCGAGATCATGTTTTCACTCTTGGCGCGCAAGCCTGAAATTACCGACGGACCGGAAGCGCTGCCGTTGCAGGTGCGCGCCGGCACAATCCGCTTCGAGAACGTTTCCTTCGCCTACGAACCAGCGCGGCCGATCCTTACTAATTTGAGCTTCGACGTTGCCGCCGGCCACACCGTCGCAATCGTCGGGCCTTCGGGCGCCGGCAAGTCGACGATTTCGCGGCTGCTGTTCCGGTTCTATGACGTCACTAGCGGCCGCATCCTGATCGACGATCAAGACATTCGCGAGGTCACGCAGGCGTCGTTGCGGGCCGCCATCGGTATGGTGCCGCAGGATACGGTGCTCTTTAACGACACGATCCGCTACAATATTCGTTACGGACGCTGGAATGCGAGCGACCCCGATGTCGAGGAAGGAGCGCGCCAAGCGCAGATCGACGGTTTCATTAGCCGCACGCCGAAAGGCTATGAGACCGAAGTCGGCGAGCGCGGCTTGAAGCTTTCCGGCGGCGAAAAGCAGCGCGTCGCCATCGCCCGCACGATCCTCAAGGGCCCCCCTATTTTACTGCTCGACGAAGCGACCTCGGCGCTCGACAGCCACACCGAAAAAGATATTCAGGACGAGCTCGACCGGGTCGCCGAAAATCGTACGACGCTGGTGATTGCGCATCGGCTGTCGACAATCGTCAATGCCGATGAAATTTTGGTGCTCGATCTCGGCACGATTATCGAACGCGGCACACATCGCGAGCTGATCGCGCATGGCGGACTTTATGCCAGCATGTGGAACCGGCAACGCGAGGCGCAGCTGGCCCGCGATATTCTGGCCGAAGTCGGCGATGACGGCGCCGCGCCCAATCGCAACCCGCCGCCATTGCCCGAGGAACCCGAGCCGCGGCCCGACCTCCTTCCGGCTGCGGACGCGGCCGAATGAGCACATCATTGTTGTCATTGCCGCTTGGCGCTGCTCGCAACCGGCAAAAAGAAACGACATAGACACACAAGCCCTACATAAGCTCAATGTCCGTCACCGCCTCAATTCGTCAGCAACTGACGCCAATTCACCGCGAAGGTTATCCGTTCATCGCCGGCTTTGCCGTGGCGACCCTCGTTCTGTTCTGGTTATGGCCGCCGCTTGGCTGGCTCGGCGTGATCGCGACGTCGTGGTGCGTTTATTTTTTTCGCGATCCGTCGCGCGTAACGCCGATCCGTGAGGGGATCGTGGTGGCGCCGGCGGACGGCCGCGTCTGTCAGGTCGTGAACGTGGTGCCGCCGCGCGAGCTTGAACTCGGCGAACGGCCGCTGCCGCGCGTCTCGATCTTCATGAGCGTGTTCGACTGCCACATCAATCGCAGCCCGGTCGCTGGACGCATCGAGCGCATCGTCTATCGCACCGGCAAATTCATCAGCGCCGACCTCGACAAAGCGAGCGAGGACAACGAGCGAAACGCTTTCGTCATCGTCGCCGGCGGCGGCGAGCGCCTTGCCGTCATTCAGATCGCCGGCCTGATCGCGCGCCGGATCGTTTGCTTCGCGCGTGAAGGTGACGGCCTTGGCGCCGGCCAGCGTATCGGCATGATCCGCTTCGGATCGCGTGTCGACGTATACCTCCCCGAAGGCGCGCGCGTCTTGGCCGGCGAAGGGCAAATCGCGATTGCCGGCGAAACGGTCGTTGCCGATCTTGCCGCGCGCGAGGCCGAACCGGCATTCCAGCGCGGTTGATGGTGCAGGGAACACAGCGGCGAGGATCGCCGTTTTAACGAAGCCCGCTGTTCTTGTTGACATGCATTGCGCGTGCCTTCCACGGACAAAAAACGCTTGCAGGCGGCGAGAATCGACGCCACATGTGTTCTTTGGTGAGAATTAATCCATGAGCAAAATCAATGCGGTCTGCGTCTATTGCGGATCGAATACAGGGACCGAGCCGATTTTCGGCGAAGCGGCCGGTCAATTTGGCAAAATTCTCGCCGAAAACGGCGTTCGCCTCATCTATGGCGGTGGTTCGGTCGGTTTGATGGGCATACTCGCCGACGCCGTGCTGGCGCATGGCGGCAAAGCCACCGGAATCATTCCGGAATTTCTCACCCGGCGCGAGCAGCCGCGGCGGCTCGGCCAGGAGCTGATCGTTACCCGCGATATGCATGAGCGAAAGCGCACGATGTTTGAGCGCGCCGACGCCTTTGTCGCCTTGCCCGGCGGAATCGGCACGCTCGAAGAACTGGTCGAGCAATTGACCTGGGCCCAGCTTGGCCGCCACAGCAAGCCGATCCTGATCGCCAATATCAAAGGCTATTGGGATCCGCTGCTGACGCTCGTTGCCCATATGCGCGAGCGCGCCTTCGTGCCGGATTCACTGTCGATCAATTTCCTGGTGACCGAGCGCGTCGAAGATATTCTGCCGGTTTTGCGGCACGCGGCGCGCGGCCGCACCGAGGCGGACAAGGCAATGGTGATTCCGGCCGAGCGACTTTGATCGCCGCGTCACCGCGCGTCCCCGGACGAAAAGCGGATTCATTCCCGCGCAGGCGAATCGTTCGCGTCGCGCAGGAACGTCACCGCTTCAATGCGGTTTCCGTCCGGGTCGCGAATGAAGGCCGCGTAATAGCTGCTATGGTATTCCGTGCGCAGGCCGGGAGTGCCGTCGGACGTGCCGCCGGCCTTGAGCGCCGCGGCGTGAAAGTCCTCGACCGCCCGGGTGTCGGTGGCGCGCAGGCAAATATGCACGCCGCTGTCTTGCGCGATGCTCGCCATTGTCTCGCGCCGATTGATCCAGAATTCCGGATATTTCTTGCCGAAGCCGACCGCGGCATCCGGCCATTCGCGTAATTTCCGCATCCCAAGCGGCGCCAGCAACGCGGTATAGAACGGCTCGGCCTTCGCCAGATCGCGCACCGCGACGGAGACGTGATCGATCATGGGGGCCCTCCAAAATTCGGGGCGCCTAGCGATAGAAATGTCCGATCATGCCGGCGCGCCAGACTTCACGAGCTTGTAGACAATGGAATCCATCAGCGCCTGGAACGAGGCATCGATAATGTTTGCGGACACGCCAACGGTTCGCCAATGCTCGCCGGTCTCGTCGGTGCTTTCGATCAGGACCCGCGTGACGGCTTGCGTGCCGCCATTGAGGATGCGCACGCGATAATCGGTCAATGTAAGTCCCGTGATGAAGCTCTGATATTTGCCGAGGTCCTTGCGCAGCGCGAGATCGAGCGCGTTGACCGGGCCGATGCCTTCGGCCACCGAGATCAGCTCTTCGTCGCCGACTTTGATCTTCACCACCGCCTGGCTGACGGTCACGCGCTGGCCTCTGGCATTGTTGCGCTGCTCGACATTGACGTCGAACTTTTCGACATCGAAGTAGTGCGGCACTTGGCCGAGCATGCGCCGCGCCAGGAGTTCGAACGATGCGTCGGCGGCCTCATAGGCATAGCCGTTTGCTTCGCGTTCTTTTACCTCATCAAGAAGCCGCGTCACACGCGGGTCGTCTTTATCCAGCGACAAGCCGATGCGCTCGAGCTCCGCCAGCACGTTAGAGCGGCCGGCCTGGTCGGACACAAGGAGCTTGCGCTTGTTGCCGACGCGCTCCGGCGCGATGTGCTCATAGGTCTTCGGCTCCTTGACGATAGCGGACGCATGAATGCCGGCCTTGGTCGCGAACGCGCTTTCGCCGACATAAGGCGCATGACGATCCGGCGCCCGGTTGAGGAGTTCGTCGAGCCCATGCGAGATGCGCACGATGCGCCCGAGCGCGCCGTCGCTGACATTGATCTCGAACTTGTCAGCATATTCCGGCTTGAGCTTGAGCGTCGGGATGATGGAGACGAGATTGGCATTGCCGCAGCGCTCACCGAGCCCGTTGAGCGTGCCTTGGATTTGCCGCGCGCCGGCGCGAATGGCGGCAAAACTGTTGGCGACGGCTTGTTCGGTGTCATTGTGAGCGTGAATACCGACGCGATCGCCGGGTATGACTTTGCAGACTTCGCCGACGATGTCTTCGACTTCGTGCGGCAGCGCGCCGCCATTGGTGTCGCAAAGCACGACCCAGCGCGCTCCTGCGTCATACGCGGCTTTGGCGCAGGCCAGCGCATAGGCGGGGTTGGCTTTGTAGCCGTCGAAAAAATGCTCGCAGTCGAGCAGGACTTCGCGCCCCTTTGCCTTCGCGGCGCGGACGCTGTCGCGAATGGAGGCGAGGTTTTCGTCCTCGGTCGTCTCCAACGCGATCCGCACATGATAGTCCCAGCTTTTGGCGACGAAGCAGATCGCGTCCGCCTGCGCTTCCAACAGCGCCACCAGCCCGGGATCGTTGGAAGCCGACCGGCCTGGCCGCCGCGTCATGCCAAAGGCGGTGACGCGCGCGCGCATCGGCCGCCGCTCGGAAAAAAAGCTCGTGTCGATCGGATTGGCCCCCGGATAGCCGGCCTCGACGTAATCGACGCCGAGCTCGTCGAGCATGGCGGCAATGGCAAGCTTGTCGGCGAGCGTAAAGTCGACGCCGTTGGTCTGCGCGCCGTCGCGCAAGGTCGTGTCGAACAAATAAAGCCGTTCGCGCGCCATAATACTAACCGCGATAGAGCCGATAGATCGTGTAAAACGACACGACGATGGCCGCGGCGATCACCGCGTATTTCAAGATCAAATAATAGAGCCAGTGTCTCGGAAATGGCGTATCGGGGCGTTTCATGATGGTCTCCCGCGGTCAACAAGCGGCTTGGTCATGGTCGTATTGGCGAGCCATTCATCGCCGAGCGACACGGTGTTGCGGCTTTGCGCCGAAAATCCCCGCTTCGCGAAAAAGCCGCGCGCCGCGTCGCTGGCGTCGACGGTGATTTCCTTGCTGCCGCGCGCGGCGGCGAGCTTTTCCAGGGCGTCACACAGCATCGCTCCTGCGCCCTGTCCCGCGGCGGCCGGATGAACATAAAGCATATCGATATGCTTATTGCCGGCAAGCGCGGCAAAGCCGATCGCCGCGCCGCCATAGGTCGCGACCAGCGTCAACTCGTGCGCGAGCTTGGCGCCGAACGCTTCCTCGTCGTCGGCCGTCGAAGCCCAAGCCTCCTGCTGCGTCTCGCTGTAATCGTCGGCGGTCAATTCCTCGATCGCGGCGCGAAAGATCTCGGCTAGCAGCGGCACATCGGTCGGCAGCATCGGACGCATCGCCAGCTGCGGCAGCGGACGGGGATTCATCGCGCGATCTCCCAGGTCGTGCCCTCTTTCGTGTCCTTCACGACGACGCCCATTTTGGCGAGCTCGTCACGGAGGCGATCGGATTCTTGAAAATTCTTTGCTCGACGTGCAGCATTCCGCGCCGCGATCAGCGCCGTCACCTTGTTTTCGTCGATCGCGACCGATGCCGGCCGGAAACTGCCCCATTGGACGGCTGTCTGCTGCAGCAGCCCGATCAATTGGGCGCTCGCCTTGAGAGAGCCACAAGCTCCCGTGTTGCCCTTCGCCGCTTCGGTACGCAACTCATGCAGCGAAGCGATGGCTTTCGGCGTGTTCAAGTCATCCGCAAGAGCACCGATGACATCCGCGCACAAGATTCCGGGCGCTGTATCGACGGTCAGTTCGTACCAGTGATCGAGCGTCCGCTGGCTCTCGCGTAGCGCATTTGCAGTCCAATTGAGCGGCTGGCGATAATGCGTCAGCAGCATCGTCAGCCGGATCACTTCGCCCGGCCAATCCTTCAGCAAATCGCGGATCGTGACGAAGTTGCCGAGCGACTTCGCCATTTTCTCGCCCTCGACCTGAAGAAAACCATTGTGCACCCAGTAATTGGCCATGATGGGCGTACGAAAGGCGCAGCGCGACTGCGCGATTTCGTTCTCGTGATGCGGGAATACGAGATCGATGCCGCCGCCATGAATGTCGAATATTTCGCCGAGATGCTTCCACGACATCGCCGAGCATTCGATATGCCAGCCCGGCCGACCCGGCGTTTTGATTCCGGCCGGCGACGGCCAAGCTGGCTCGCCCGCTTTCGAGGGCTTCCACAGCACGAAATCCATCGGCGCGCGCTTGTACGGCGCCAGCTCGACGCGCGCGCCGGCGATCATCTCATCGAGCGAGCGCCGCGCCAATTTGCCGTAATCCGGCATCGAAGCGACGCTGAACAGGACGTGGTCCTGCTCGACATAGGCATTCCCGGACTTCACCAGCCGCTCTATGAGCGCGCGCATTTCAGCGATGTGCTCGGTCGCCCGCGGCTCGACCGTGGGCGGCAGACAGCCAAGTGCGGCGACATCTTCATGGAATTGCCGGTCGGTTGTTTCCGTGACTTTCCGGATCGCCTCGTTCAAGGGCAGCGCCGGATATTCCTCGGCCGCGCGCGCGTTGATCTTGTCGTCGACGTCGGTGATGTTGCGGACGTAAGTGACGTGCGCGGCGCCGTAGCGATGCCGTAACAGCCGGAACAGCACGTCGAAGACGATCACCGGCCGCGCATTGCCGATATGGGCGAAGTCATAGACCGTCGGGCCGCAGACATACATCCGCACGTTTGATGGATCGAGCGGCGTGAAGACGCGCTTCTCGCGGGTCAGCGTATCGTAGAGCTTCAGCTCCATCGGCAATCAACCTGTGCGCGGCTCCGCGCCAGTCGTGGCGCTCAATATAGTAGGCACGTCCTCGGCCTGCTGGCCGGGGCGTGTCTAAAGTCTCGAGGAAGAGAAAAAGACGGCCGCAGCCAGCGTTTGGCGCTAGCGAATAATCTCCCGGCAAATGCCGCAGATGTGCCGACCGTTCATGCCACGCACAATGGTCGAGGCGGCACATCGCGTCAAGGTCCCCTCCTCGCACCGTGCCGCCAAACTGTTTGGATCGCGCCGCTTAAGGAAGGCTTAACCGTCGTGCCGGCATGCTCGCTTGGGCATCGGCGTCAGTTGCAGCGCCGCCAGTCGGTTGGGTTGTGTTTGGGGTTACGATGCGTTTGGTCGCTGCGGTCGCCGCGCTTTCGGCTTTGCTTCTCTCGAGCGGCGCCCAAGCCGAAAAGCAAGCCGAAAAGCAGGCCGAGAAGCAAGCCGAAAGGCACATCTTCGTTATCGCCAACGACGCTGACGCTTACGGGGTCGACCGTTGCCTGGCGTCGAACGCCGCCTGCGGCACGACGGTGGCAAACGCCTATTGTCATTCGCACGAATACGCGCAGGCGCTTTCGTTCCGAAAAGTCGAGCCGGACGATATTGCCGGTGCGATCACAACGAGCCAATCCGACGACCGTTCATGCAGCGGCAGCCGCTGCGGCGAATTTGTCGCCATTGAATGTTCACGTTGAGGTAAGCCGAAGGCGGCAGCGGGAACTGAGGTCGGACAAGGGCCGGCCTTGGCCGACGGCGAAATTTTTCTTTCAACAACCCTGAATAGCGCAGCGCGATACCAACCTCGCGACGGGGAACATATTTCGTTTCTTGCTACGACTTGGCGCAGCCGGTATGCGCGATGCGCGGCAGACGGCGTTGCGCGGTTTAGCAACTTCGTTCATCTTCGCCCAATGAGCGGCCAGAATGCGATGCGCAGCGAAATACGGACCAGGCCGAACGCGATGGACGGAGCGCCGCTGAAGCTTAAACAGTTTCTGCCTTACCAGCTCAATGTCGTCGCCACTCTGGTCTCCGAAGCGCTGTCGCGGGTCTACGCGCGGCGTTACCGGATCGGCATTCCGGAATGGCGGGTGCTGGTCACCCTCGGTCAGTTCGGGGTCATGACCGGCAAAGCGATCGGCGCGCACACCCACATGCACAAGACCAAAGTGTCGCGTGCGGTCGCGCTTTTAGAAAAGCGTAAGCTCCTCGCCCGGCGCATCAACCGTGCCGATATGCGGGAATCGTTTCTGTCGCTGACGGCGGCGGGGCGAACCATATACGAAGCGCTGGCGCCGCACGCGCTCGATTTCGCCCGCCGCCTGACTGATATTCTGGCACCCGGCGACCGCGACGCGTTCCAGCGGGCTTTGCAACAGATCGCCGATCGATCGGCGCAACTCGTGGCCGAAGCAATCGAGCAGACCGGCGCCAAAGACAACGTGAGGGACATGTGAAGCTTTATTCTTTTTTCCGCTCTTCCGCGGCTTACCGCGTGCGCATTGCGCTTAATTTGAAGGGCATCAGCTACGACACAGCGTCGGTCCATCTGGTCAAGGATGGCGGCCATAACAAATTGCCGGAGTTTCGCGCGATCAATCCGCAGATGCGGGTGCCGGCCCTGGTCACATCGGGCGGCGACGTTCTGATCCAATCGCTTGCCATCATCGAATATCTCGATGAAACGCATCCCGAGCCCCCGCTTCTACCAAAGGACGCGCTCGCGCGTGCCCGCGTGCGCGCGCTCGCCGAGCTTATCGCCTGCGATATTCACCCGCTGAACAATACCAGTCCGCTGCGTTATCTGAAAAACACCATGGGCCAGGAGCAAAGCGCGATTGACGCCTGGTACCATCATTGGATCATCACCGGCTTTGAAGCGCTTGAAGCGCTGATTACGCCCGGTCCCTACGCCTGTGGTAGTGAGGTCACGCTGGCCGATGTCTGCCTGGTGCCGCAGGTCAACAATGCCAGGCGGTTCAAAGTACCGCTCGAGCGGTTTCCGAAAATAGGCGGCGTCGATCGCGCCTGTCTGGCGCTCCCCGCCTTCGATCGCGCGCGTCCGGAGAATCAGCCCGACGCCGAATGAGATGCGGCACCATTCACACTTTAGTCACCATTGCGGCGCTTGATCCGCGCGCCGAACGGGGTTGGGGCGAGAATGATTCACCGGGTGAGCGGCTTCATTAAAGCCGGCCTGAAGGCTCGACAGCAAACAATCCTGTTTGCCGCCGTGATCGTTTTTGTGCCCGCCGCCGCAAGCGCCCAGGGCATTTCCGCACCGCCGGGGCTAGCGGCGCCAGCAGCGCCACGCCAGCCGATTTCGAATCCGGGCGCGCCCAATCCGGCGCCGAGTTCAAATCCTGTCTGCGTGCGGCTTGAAGGCCAGCTGACCGCCCTGACCCAAGGCTCCGTCGACCCGGCGCGCGCCGAACAGATCAAGCGCACCGAGGACACCATTGCCAAACAGCAAGCCGATCTCGATCGCACTGTGGCGCAAGCCCACAAAGCCGGCTGCGCCGGCCAGGGATTCTTCGCGTTTTTCTCGGCACTCTCTCCGCAGTGCGGACCGATTACCTCGCAGATCCAACAGATGCGCGGCAATCTCGACCGCACGATTAGCGATCTCGAACAGCTTAAGAACGGCAATACCGGTCAGGAGGGACAGCGCCGCGCGTTGATCGGGCAATTGGCGCAAAACAATTGCGGCGCCCAGTACACCGCCGCGGCGAATTCATGGGGCGGACCGCAAGGCTTTTTCGACGCGCTCTTCGGCGGCACGATCGTCAATCCCGGTGGCGACGGCGCGCCGTCCGGCACCTATCACACCGTCTGCGTGCGCGCCTGCGACGGGTTTTATTTTCCGATCTCGTATTCCACCGTGCCGAGCCGCTTCACCGATGATGCGCGCGCCTGTCAGCGCTTGTGTCCGGCCGCCGAAGCGGAATTGTATTCGTTTCACAATCCCGGCGAGGACATGCAACAGGCGGTGTCGATCAGCGGCCAGGCCTATACGGCGCTGCCCAACGCCTTTCGCTATCGCAAGGAGGTCGTCGCCGGCTGTTCATGCCGGCGGCCGGGCCAGAGCTGGGCCGACGCGCTCAAGAACGCCGACGATTCGAGCACGCTGGAAAGCGGCGACATCGTCGTGACCGATCAAAACGCCAAGGCGCTGTCGCAACCCAAACCGTCCGGCAAGCCAGGGGCTTCGACGCCGCCGGCCAGCGCCGTTTCAGCCGCCGCGGCAGCACCTGCGAATGCTAGCGCAACGACAAGCACCGTCGGCACCGACAACAGCAAACGAACGGTGCGCACCGTCGGACCGCCTTTCCTGTCGTCGCAATCGTCATCGCAGAGCGCGCCGCAATCCCAGTAAAGACTCGCAGTCAAGCAGCAAATTCCGCGCATTTTCCGAAAACCGGCATCCCCCTTTCGGGATCATCCTTTAGAAATCCGAGGCGCCGGCTTTGGCCATGGCCGCGCCCTTGCTCACCGCGGCATCGGCGTCGGGCAGCGGCGTGCCCGGATCGTGAAACCGATTGACGATCGGATAGCGGCGATCGCGGCCAAAATTTTTCAGTGTCACTTTCACGCCGGGCGCGGCCTGCCGGCGCTTGTATTCGGCCAAATAGAGCATACGCTCGATCTTCATCACGGTGTCCCGATCGAAGCCCGCGGCGACGATGCTGGCGGTGGGTTCCTCGCGCTCGACCAGCCGTTCGAGGATGCGATCGAGCACGTCATACGGCGGCAGCGTGTCCTGATCGGTCTGGTTTTCGCGAAGTTCGGCGCTCGGCGCGCGCGTGAGCACATTTTGTGGGATCACTTCGCCGGCGGGCCCTTTCGCGTCGACCGGCTTCCAGCGGTTGCGCAGCTGCGCCAGGCGATAGACTTCGGTTTTGTACAGATCCTTGATCGGATTGAAGCCGCCATTCATGTCGCCGTAGAGCGTGGCGTAGCCGACCGACATTTCCGACTTGTTGCCGGTGGTCACGACCATCAGGCTGAATTTGTTCGAAACCGCCATCAAAATCGTGCCGCGGGCGCGCGCTTGCAGATTTTCTTCCGTAACATCGCGCGCCGCGCCGGCAAATACCGCGGTGAGCGAAGCTTCCAGTCCGCGCACGGCGCTTTCGATCGGCACGACGTCGTAGCGAACGCCGAGCGCACGCGCGATCGCCGCGGCATCGTCGAGCGATTCCTGCGAGGTGTAGCGAAACGGCAGCATCAGGCAGCGCACGCGTTCGCGGCCCAAGGCATCGGTTGCCATGGCGGCGCATAGCGCCGAATCGATGCCGCCGGAGAGTCCAATGACGACGCCCTTGAAGCGGTTCTTGTCGACATAATCCCGCAAGCCCAACACGCAAGCGGTGTAATCGGCCTGGTCGAGATCGTCGGGGCGCGCCACCGCTCCCTGCGCGCAGCGCCAAGCGCCGCCACTGCGCGACCAATGCGTGGTCAGGACCATTTGCTGAAACGCCGGCAACTGAAACGCGATCGAGCGATCGGCATTGAGCGCAAACGACGCGCCGTCGAACACCAATTCGTCCTGACCGCCGACTTGATTCACATAGATTAGCGGCAGCCCGGTCTCGGCAACCGACTGCACGCTGACATTGAGCCGGACCTCGGCCTTGTCGCGCCAATAGGGCGAGCCATTCGGCACAATAAGAATTTCGGCGCCGGTCTCAATAAGACATTCGACGACATTCTCGTAGTCGCCCCAATCGGTCCACGTGTCCTCGCAGACCGGAACGCCGAGCCGTACGCCGCGATAACTGATCGGGCCCGGCAGCGGACCTGAGGCGAAGACCCGTTTCTCGTCAAATACGCCGTAATTCGGCAGATTGACCTTAAAGCGCAGCGCCGCGACGCGGCCGCCGGCTAGGAGCGCGTAGGCGTTATAAAGCTTGCCGTCTTCGACCCACGGCGCGCCCATCAGCACGGCCGGTCCGCCGTCGTTGGTTTCGCGGGCGAGCGCCTCGACCGCCGAGCGGCAAGCGGCCTGAAATGCCGGCTTGAGCACGAGGTCTTCCGGCGGATAGCCGGCGATGAACAGTTCGGAAAGCGCGATCAGATCGGCGCCGTCGCGCGCCGCCTGCTGGCGCGCTTTACGCGCACATTCCAGATTGCCGGAAATGTCGCCGACCGTGGGACTAAGCTGCGCCACGGCAATAGCAAGACGATCGGTAGGACGCTCATTCATGGCCAAGCTTTAACGCCGGAGCGTCCGGTCCGGCAACCGGGGACTTGCGCTGCAACGCCTTGACGTCAACGCGCGGAAAGACGCCTCGGTTCAAAGCGCGGCCACGGCCGGGAACGGCTTGGCCTTGGCTTGCCGCTCCGATTTCAACAAATCGGCGAGCAGGAACGCGAGATCGAGCGACTGCTCCGCATTGAGCCGCGGATCGCAGACGGTGTGATAGCGGTCGTTAAGATTCTCTTCGGTGATCGCGCGTGCGCCGCCGGTGCATTCGGTCACGTTCTGCCCGGTCATTTCCAGATGTACGCCGCCGGCGATCGTGCCTTCGGCGGCGTGAACTTGAAAAAATGTCCGCACCTCCTTGAGGATCTGATCGAACGGGCGGGTTTTGTAGCCGCTGACCGAGGTGATGGTATTGCCGTGCATCGGATCGCACGACCAAACCACGTTGCGGCCTTCGCGCTTCACCGCGCGCACGAGCGGCGGCAATAGCTCGGTGGCCTTGTCGGCGCCGACGCGGCAGATCAGCGTCAGGCGCCCCGGCTCGTTGTCGGGATCAAGAATGTCGATGAGCCGCAACAGCTCGTCTGGCTTCTGGCTGGGTCCGCTCTTAAGCCCGAGCGGATTTTTGATGCCGCGGCAGTACTCAACATGGGCGTGGTCCGCCTGGCGGGTGCGGTCGCCGATCCACACCATGTGGCCCGACGTGCAGTACCAATCGCCGGTCGTCGAATCGACGCGGGTGAAGGCTTGCTCGTAGCCCAACAGCAGCGCCTCGTGACTGGTGAAGAAATCCGTCGTGCGCAATTCGGTGTGCAGGCTCGGATCGACGCCGCAAGCGCGCATGAATCCGAGCGCCTCGGTAATGTGATTGGCGAGCTCCTGATAACGCTTGGATTGCGGGCTGTCCTTGACGAACGACAGCATCCATTGATGCGCGTTCGCCAAGTTGGCGTAACCGCCGGTGGCGAAGGCACGCAACAGGTTCAACGTCGCCGCGGATTGCCGATAGGCTTCCAACTGCCGCCGCGAATCCGGCGTGCGCGCTTCCGCGGTGAAGTCGGTACCGTTGACGATGTCGCCGCGATAGACTGGAAGCTCGACCTTGCCGCGCTTCTCGGTCGGCGAGGTGCGCGGCTTGGCGAACTGGCCGGCGATGCGGCCGACTTTTACAACCGGCGAAGCGGCCGCGTAAGTCAGGACCACCGCCATTTGCAGAAACAGGCGGAAAAAGTCGCGGATATTGTTGGCGCCATGCTCGGCGAAGCTTTCCGCGCAGTCACCGCCTTGCAGCAGGAAAGCCTCCCCCGCCGCGACCTGCGCCAGCGATTTCTTGAGACTGCGCGCTTCGCCAGCAAAAACCAGTGGCGGAAACGTCGCAAGCTGCGCCTCGACATCGGCGAGCGCTTTGGCGTCGGGATAATCCGGCATCTGCACGGCCGGCTTCGCCCGCCACGAATCCGGGCTCCATCGCGCCGCATTCAACCGCCTGGACATAGTTGCCGTCTCCGCATCCGCGCTGTAGCGACCGCCAATCGGCCCAAAAAGCCGTCCGGCCGCGAAATCGTTGCCTTCTCGATTGCCGGCTTAAGGCCTAATGGCCGTGGCCGGCGTCCTTATACACGGGCATGCGCGGCCGCGACAGCCCGTCTTATCGATCATTTCTTAACTATTCCGCCGCCACCCGGGCAAAGCTTGCAAAGCGCTTGCGCATCGTCACCAGCTCTTCGGCGGCCGTTGGATGCAGCGCGATGGTGGCGTCGAAGTCGGCTTTCTTGGCGCCCATCTTGACTGCGACCGCGGCAATTTGCGCGATTTCGGCCGCGCCTTCGCCGACGACATGACAACCGACGACGCGATCGGATAGCCCGTCGACAACGAGCTTCATCAGCACGGTCGTCTGGCGACCGGACAAGGTCGCTTTGAGCGGCCTGAACATGGCCTTGTAAATATCGGTTTGCGCAAGCCGGTCGCGCGCCTGCGCCTCTGTCAGTCCGACCGTCCCGACTTCCGGTTCGGAGAATACCGCCGTCGGCACATTAACGTGATCGGCCGCGGTCGGCTTGCCGCCGAACACGGTGTCGGCAAATGCGTGGCCCTCGCGGATGGCCACCGGTGTGAGATTGATCCGGTTGGTTACATCGCCGACGGCATAAATGTTCGACATCGTCGTGCGCGAATATTCGTCCACCGCGATGCCGCCGTTCTTGGCGATCTCAACGGCCGCTTCCTTAAGGCCCATCTTCGCTACATTTGGCGCCCGCCCTATCGCGAACATGACCTGATCGGCCGGAATCTGATTGCCGCCTGTCAGTCGCACCAAGAAGTGTCCACCCGCCTCCTCGACGGCTGCGACCTTGCAGCCGGTGAACACGCGGATGCCGCGCGCTTCCATTTCGACGCGGAGATGATGGCGGACGTCATCGTCGAAACCGCGCAAAATGTTTTCACCGCGATAAACCAGCGTCACATGCGAGCCGAGCCCAGCGAAGATCCCGGCGAACTCGACCGCGATATAGCCGCCGCCCTGGACCACGACACGGCGCGGAAAGTCACGCAGATGGAACGCCTCATTCGAAGAGATGACGTGTTCGATGCCGGAAATCGGATCGCCGTAGCTCGGCGTGGCGCCGGTGGCGATCAGGACGTAGCGCGCACGCACCCGCGGCCCATCGGCTAATTGAATGCTGTGAGCATCGAGGAGTGTGGCCCGGGTT
>Ga0307479_10002935_pt1 | contig 15479 bp, 15 predicted proteins | sample atmos_gasesECM4C_FD_203743 | JGI IMG/M metagenome (GOLD analysis project Ga0307479, IMG submission 203743) | Hardwood forest soil microbial communities from Morgan-Monroe State Forest, Indiana, United States - atmos_gasesECM4C_515 | ecosystem: Environmental > Terrestrial > Soil > Temperate... | reverse complement strand
CCACACGAAAGAAACCACGGAATACCGAAAGGCCAAGTGCTATCATTTCGGGCAATGCAACGAGTCCTCTTCTTCGGCGATTTGAGGTGATGCCGGGTGACCTTTAGCCCAAGCCGGGGCGCTTCTGCAAATCTTGATGTTCTCCGTAGTATGGCTGTTTTGATGGTGCTGTTCGACCACCTCACGGGGCACTATCACTGGGATCGATTCGACAACATTGGTTTGTTCGGCGTCCTGCTCTTCTTTGTTCACACCTCTCTGGTGTTGATGTACTCCATGCAGCGGAGCGGACTGACCGGTACGGCTCTCTTGAAAGACTTTTATGTGCGCCGGTTCTTTCGGATCTACCCTTTGAGCATATTGGCGGTATTAACTGCCGTTGTTTTGCATCTTCATGCCGACGGACGCGGGCTGGCCATTGGGCCTCGGCCAGGCGCTTTGGAGCTGATTTCGAACCTGCTCCTGGTTCAAAATCTCACGCAAACCAACTCCATCATCGGTCCGTTGTGGTCTTTGCCCCTTGAAGTACAGATGTATCTGGTGCTGCCTATTCTGTTCCTTTGGCGGAAACGTTCTCTCTGGCAGTTGTTTGCCCTGTGGCTTATTTGCGGCCTCCTTGGTCATTTCCCTCAAACGATCCCTGCCTTGGCGTGGTTCTCACTGCTGCTCTTCATCCCGAATTTTCTACCTGGCGTTGTAGCCTTCACGCTGCCCGAGAAAAGAATTTTCCCTTCCTATCTTTGGCCCGTATTCATAATGGTGCTGGCCGCGTTGTTTCTGTGGATTCCATCGCGGCGAATGGGGGCGGAATTATGCCTGCTGCTGGGAGTTGCCTTGCCGAAATTCCGGGAAATCACATTCCGCCCTCTCAAGTTGATCAGCGGCCGAATCGCAACCTACTCCTATGGGATATATCTTGGACATTCCTTTTTTATCTGGTTCGCGCTCACGCGTCACAACAGCTGGGTGCTTTTTTGGCTGCTGTGGCTCATCATTCCTGTTGTTCTCTACCATGCCTTTGAACGCCCCGCGATCGAAATCGGTAGAAAAGTAGCAGAAAGACTAGCCCAGCCGAAACGGCATGCACCAACTACAGAGCCCCTAACCGCCGGTCCCTCGCTAGACATTGAGGACGAGAAAGCCATGTCGAGACCGCTCTTCTAGTCTCTTAGTAGCGTCATCTTGACCATTAGCGCTACCACCATTCCCAGCGCTCCCAGCAGCGCGTTGTACTCGCGATGCTTCGAATACAGACCCAAAGAGAATCCGGACGAAGCTCGGCCGCGGCTGCGGACAATTGGTCTAAGCCGCGGAAACATCCGCGGCACCCGTCCCGCATATTCCTCGAATTCCGGAAACGTCCGCCGCAGGAATGTTTCCTCATCCCGGATCACCGGCAGATAGATAGTAAAGAACATTACGACCAGAGCCACGCCCACCCACCAACTCCGCGCCGCCACGCAGAATCCCAACCCCATCAGCAGCGATCCCAAATAGAGCGGATTGCGCGTATAAGCGTAAGGACCGGAAGTCGCGAGCGCCTCGTTCTTTCGCACATGCCCCGAAGCCAGCGCCCGAATCAAAAGCCCCGGCACAACCCCAATCGCTCCCAGTGCCAGAGATCTCCACGAAGGCCGCGCCAACCAGAAATAGAGCACCGCGAAGAGAAATCCCAGCGGCACCCGAATCCGCCGCGCAATTTGTGACCACTCAGCCATGAGTTATCGCTTCAGACGTTGCAACTCGAACCTTGCTCCTGCAGACGCTTCAGTCGCAAAGCGACGGCATTCATTAGCCCCGCACGTGAGTGCGGGGTAAGTTCACGACAGAAGACACGAGTCCCGTTAGGACGTCACCCGCCTCCGAGCAACTTGTAACATGCCGCCACCACCGCCTCACTCCCAATCTCTAACATCCCCTCATCGGCCTCCGCCCGCCGCGCATGTGACGTAACGCTTTCCGCACTGCGCAGCACCACACTTCGTGTCCCATAAGGCCCGTTGCGCGCGGGATCCGTTGGCCCGTAAATCGCCACCACCGGAACTCGCAACGCCGCCGCAAGATGCAACGGTCCCGTGTCACCGCCAACAAACAGCCGCGCCCGCCGCGTCAGCGCGATCAACTCGGTGATGCTGCAACTCATTGCCCGAGCCGTCCCAGTGCTCGCAATTTCCGCGCGGCGGGCCAGCTCTTCTTCCCCCGGGCCATAGTTAATAATCGAACGCACGCCCTGGCCCGCCAGCGCGCGCGCTACCGCGCCATAGCGTTCTGCCGGCCAGCATTTCGCTCCCCACCCTGCCCCCGGATTCAGAATGGCGAAATCGTAGATGCCCTGTTCTGCAAGCCGCTGCCCGACACGCTCTTCAGCTTGCGAATCACGAGGAAAGTCCTGGGCGGTATCCGCCGGGATCGCTTTTTCTCGGCTCTCGACCAAAGCCCTCGCCACCGAAAGATTCTGTTCCACCACGTGCCGGCCGTGCGCAACCACGCTCCGCGTGTACCACAGGCTTGCGGGAGATTCCCTCGGCTCCGCCGGTCCATAAACCACGCGCGCCCCGGACCACCGCGCCAGCACTGCCGACCGCATCGCCCCCTGCAGATCTACCGCCGCGTCGTAGTGAGCATCGCGCACATCGTTCCAGACCCTGGCGATGCGTTGCACCGTCGAGAGGGAAGACAGGGACTTGCGCCAAGACTTCAAGTTTACGGTGTGAACTTCGTCGACGAGCGGCCTCAGCGAAGACCTCGGTCCGCGCCTTGAGGCTCCCGGCGCACACAGCAATTCGGCCCAGCGCTCTTCAATCAGCCAGCCAATAAACGCCTCGGGCAATGCCTGCCGTAAAAAATGAACCGCAGGCAGGGTGTGGATCACGTCTCCCATGGCGCTGAGCCGCACCACCAGCAGCCGTTCGATCTTATTCTCCGTCGCCGCTCCTCGCGTCACGGCCGCCTCGGCGTCAGCCGCTTCCGGATAATCTCACTAGTGGAATGCTCCTTCGCGTCGCCAACAATCGCCACCCGCCCGCCATTCTCCGCCACCACTTCCCGCTCGGGAACGGAATCAACCGTGTAGTCCGTCCCTTTCGCCTGAATATCCGGACGAATCTCCCGAATCAAAGCGCGCACATCGAGTTCGTCAAAAATAACGACCGCATCCACGTCGGCAAGCGCCGCAACAATTTCCGCGCGCTCCTCCGCCGGCATCACCGGACGCCCTTCGCCCTTCAGCGCCCTCACCGATTCGTCGGAATTAATTGCGACCACCAGCTTTCCGCCGAGCTCTTTTGCGCCGCGCAAATAGCGAACGTGTCCGACGTGCAGCAAATCGAAGTTTCCATTGGCCAGCACAATGCGTTCGCCCTCGCGCCGCCACTGCGTGACGCGCTCGCGCAACTCGACACCACTCAAGATTTTTCCTTCGCTCATCACTCTTTTGAAAATGCAGATTTACCCTGTGATCCTCTGTGTCCTCTGTGTTTAAGGTTTGAGGACCTCCTAATGCGTCCTGGTTTCGGGCGGAGCCTGCTCGATCGCACGCAACAATTCGTCCCGGGATACAGTCGCCGTACCCCGCTTCATCACCACGATTCCGCCCGCATAGTTGGCCAACTGCGCCGCCTCTTCCGTAGTCGCTCCGGCCGCCAGAGCCGCGCTGAACGCCGCGATCACGGTGTCGCCCGCTCCAGTCACATCGGCAACTTCGTCCGAACCGAAAATCGGAATGTCCACCGGCGCCCGCCCCTGATCGAAGGCCACCATACCGTCACGTCCCCGAGTAATCAGCAGGGACTGCAGTTTCATCCGCTCCAGAATCTGTTGTCCGGCCACGTTCAACTTTTCCCAATCCTGGCCAATACGAATGCCGAGCGCAGCTTCCACTTCGGGTTCATTCGGAGTCGCTGCCGTGGCCCCGGAATATTCCAGCAGCCGGTAGCGCGAATCCAAAATCAAGGGCACCAGTACGACTCTCCGCCGTCCCGCTTGACGCAGCGCATTCACGATCGCCGGAGTCGCCGACCCATATCCATAGTCGGAAACCAGCAGCGCATCCGAGGCCCGCAGATATTCCCGCGCCGCCAGAAACAACTCCCGCGTTAGATGCTGGTTGGGAGGGCTCTCCGGCTCGCGATCCACGCGCACCACCTGCTGTCGCGTATTGTGCGTCGTGCCCGCGAGAATGCGAGTCTTCGTAACCGTTGTATAACTCTTGTCCTTGAGCACTCCGCTTACCGGAATCCGCTTGTGGCGGAAAAACTTCAGCAGCATCCGCCCGGGCTCATCGTCGCCAATCGCGCCCACCGGCAGCACGTTCACTCCCAAATCCGCCAAGTTGTTGACCGCATTCGCGCCCCCGCCCGGCACAACAGTGCGTTCCCGATGCTTCAGGATGAGTACCGGCGCTTCGCGCGACACCCGCGAGATTTCCCCGTAGACGAATTCATCGGCGACCAAGTCCCCCAGCACCGTAATGGTGACCTTAGGGAACGCCTCGATAATCTTCCGCAGCCGTTCGACTTCTTTCAAATGTTTCGTCATCACTTATCGTCTTGCCGTCACGGGCATTTTCTCACGAGCGCCCCGCCGCTCCTCGATCACCCGCAGCATGGTATCCACAGCGTTAGCTGCGTCGGCCAGTTCCAACTTGACCGGAACGACCGCCATTGGCTTCAGCGCATCCAAATACCCGCCTAGATTCACCGCATCTTTTTCGGTGGTTACAAATCCGCCTGCCTCGCTCTGCTGCCGCAGTTGCAGCAAGTCGCGAACATCCTTCTCGGAGTACGCATGGTGATCGCGGAAGAATGCCTCAGCGACCGGATCGATCCCCGCGGCCCGTAACTGCAATGAAAAGTTCCGCGGCCGCGCAATGCCGCAAAACACCACCGGCCGCGGAGGAACATTTTGCACCACAATCCCTCGCCGCACTCGCCAGACAGTTTTGCGTTCCACTGGAAACGATTCCGCTGACGCACCACTCGTCAGAACCACGGCGTCGGCGCGTCGCAAAGCGCCCAAAGGTTCTCGCAGCCGCCCTCCCGGAAGCAATCGGTCCCGCGCATCCTCCGGCGTTACCAGTACGATGTCGAAATCGCGCGCCAATCCCCGATGTTGAAAGCCGTCATCCAGCAAATGCATCTGCGGACCGAACTGCGCTTCCGCAAATCGCCCCGCCTCATACCGATCCTCGCCCACCACCACCGAAACCTGCAGTCGTCTGGCGATCAGCAGAGGTTCGTCACCAAAATCCCGCGGTAACCCGCCAGGCTCAACCAACCGCACCCCGCGCGTCTTACGCCCATAACCACGAGAGAGCACATCAAACTTAATTCCGCTCCCTTTCAGCAACTCGCCCAATAAAATTACGAATGGGGTTTTCCCCGACCCTCCCGCCGAAAGATTTCCCACGCTGACCACAGATCCTTGCAGCGCCCGAACACGCAGCCAGCCGCGATCATAGAACGCATTGCGCGCTCCCACCACCGCGCCGTACAGGGCCTCCAGAGGATTGAAGTTCATGATTGCGCCAGCAACCGCTGCAGTGCGTCGGCCGTTCGAGCGGTGGCTCCAATTTGCGATCGCATGGTTTCGGCCGCACGCTGCCCCAACGCTTTGCGCTGCGGTTCGTTCGCCAGCAAGTCCAGAAAAACCAGTGGCAACTCCGCCGGACCAACGATCCGCACGGCATCGCGGCTTTGAAACAGGCTCACAATGTCACGAAAATTTTCCGTGTGATTCCCTACCACCGTGGCCACCCCGTGCTTTGCCGGTTCCATGATGCTGTGCCCTCCACGCGGAACCAGGCTTCCTCCCACAAACGCCACATCGCCAAGCGCGTATGCGGCCGCCAATTCTCCAATGGTGTCCAGCAAAAATACTCCGCCGTTCAATCCCTCCCCATTCCAGAGAGACCGCCGCCGGAAGGGAATTGACATCCGTTCCAGCAGCGCCGCGACCGTCGCAAAGCGCTCGGGATGCCGTGGCGCGAGAACCATCACCGCCCCCGGATGCTGCACCAGCAAATTCTCAAACGCCTTCAGCAGCAGCGTTTCCTCTCCATCCACCGTGCTTCCGCAAACCAACACCGGCCCGCCGCCGCTCGCGTCGATCGACTCCCGCACCCTCTCCAGAATCCCCGGCGGACTAGGCTCAGGAATGTCGAACTTCAAATTTCCCACAACCCGTACTCGTTCCCCTGCCGCTCCAATATCCTTCAGCCGCGCCGCATCCTCCGGCGTTTGCGCCAGAAACAAATCAATATGGACCAACACCTTGCCCAGCAGCCCACGAAATCTCCGGTAACTCGGCCACGAGCGGTCTGAGATGCGCGCATTCACAACCGCAATCCTCGCCCCGCTCGCATGCGCCAGCCGTATGAAGTTCGGCCAGAACTCCGTCTCCGCAATCACCACTATTTCCGGCCGCAAGGCGCGCAGATAAGGACGAATCGCAAATGCAAAATCCATGGGGAAGTAAAACACACTTGTCTCCCCAAAGCGCTTCCGGGCCAACTCCTGACCTGTGTCGGTGGTCGTCGAAATAAGAATTCTATGCTGCGGAAAACGGCGGCGAAGTTCCTCAACCAGTCCGCCAACCGCGAGCACCTCTCCCACAGAAACGGCATGAACCCAGATCGCCCGCTCTCGCTCTTGCGGCAACCGAATCCGCTCCGGCACTCGCCCCAGCCTCTCTCCCAACCCCTTGCGGTACTTGCCATGCCGCACCATCTGGAATACCCAGTAAGGCAGGCTAGCCAACAGACCCAAACCCAGCGCCGCGCTGTAGAAGAAGCTATAAAGAGAAGTGATCAAGTCCAGCCATTCTAAACTCAAAACAAAGCTCTACCCTGTGATACCCCGTGTCCGCCGTGGTTTAAGATTTAACAGCCTCTCCGCAAGCGCAACCGGAAAGTTCAGCACGCACTCTATAATCGAATCCATGCAGTCCGCACCGAGAACGAGGCTTCTCCACATTTTCGCAGCCGCCTGCGCCTTGGCATCGTCTTCAACGTTTCTAGCCGCCAAAGACTTCGTCAAGCCAGCAGCGCAACCCGCCAAAACCTACCCCGCCCACGACGACCACACCGACGATAAAGTCGCCATCGCCGCCGACCCCTACGACACTCCCGACAAAGCCAAGATCTTCAACGTCAACTTCCAGGAGCACGGATTCCTACCCATCTTTTTCATCGTCACCAATGACGGCAACCAGCCCATCTCCATAGCCAACATGGAGGTGAAACTAATCACAGCGGGCCGCGCCAAACTCACACCCACCGCGCCTGAAGACATCTTCCGCCGCCTCGGCAATCCCCACGCCAACACGCACCCCATCCCCGTTCCCATCCCGCAGAAAAAAGTGAAAGGCGCAATCAGCCAGAAAGACCGCGACGAAATCGAATCCTCCCAATTCGCCGCCAAGGCCGTCGAGCCCCATACCACCCAATCCGGATTCCTCTTCTTCGATATAGAAGACGTCTCCGCCCCCCTGGCCGGCGCACACATCGACATAACCGGCGTCAACGACGCTAAAGGGACGGAGTTGATGTACTTCGAAATTCAGTTGGGAAAGTAGCAACCAACGCCCGAGTGGGATGACCACTACACCTGCAGGAGGGCATTGCCCGTGTGGGACGGACAGTCCTGTCCGTCGCCTTTGACCTTGATCTTGATTTTGACTTGCGCCGGAAGTTCCTACGACGGGGTTGCCTATGTTTCGCGTCCTTTGCGAAACGTGGGATTCCACCGGCCCACCCGTCTTACAGTCTGGCAGAAAAATCGGCCCTAGTCGCTCGCCAACAGAATCTCAGGATGCTTGTTCGCCACGGCAAGCAGCTTCAAAGTAGCCTCCTGCGGCGTAGGAGTACCCGTCGAAATCTTTTCATTTTCCATGGCGCACTGCCCGGGCAGCAGTCAGCTAGAAATCCATCCAGCCTTAACCAACATCTCCAGCGCAACATCGCTCAACGAATGATTCTCGTTAGAAACCGAAAAATCCTCAAGCCGCGCACGGTCAAGGATCGCCTCCAGTTTCTCAACGCGCGCCACATACTCCACCTGCGATACGCCTGCTTCGCGCATCTGTATGCGTTGCTTCATCGTCGCGATGCTGGCGGTGAGACGGCAGACGACCGTATTTGTGGCGGGAACAATGTCGCGACAAATTTCCAGTTCGGCGCGGTCTTCCAGCGCGCGCGCCAGTAAGAATCGCTGCACTCCGAGTGCAGCATAGTTCTTGCAGACAGCTCGAAGATTGTCGTACATCACGGCATCGTTGGAGCCTGCGGACGGAAGATGGGCAACCCCGAGCGCATCCACGTCGATTGCCGCATAGGCAACATGGCGCAGGGCAAGGATATCCGCAGCTTCGCCCAGAACGCTTGACTTGCCGGCACCCATCGTACCCGTAATGATAAGCAACGATTCCGTAAGTTCTCCTTTGCGGTTCGAATGCTATTCAATCATTTCATGGTTTCAAAAGCAGTTACGTGGCGTCACGATCACACTGACCGTGACCGCGCATTGATTTCCCTTGACTCCCATTCCGAACTCTGCAATCCTATCTCTCTAAGCATTTGTTCTTTGAAATAAGAATAGCAATAAGATAACTAGAGTAAATGCAATAATTTACGGTCCGGGCACTTGATTTCGCGCCCTTTCGGCGATGGCACAATGAGTTAAGTCCCGTGAATGTAATATTTTGCAAGCAAGGCATTTGTTCTCATTGATTTAGGAGGACTCAAGCCGGTATCCTCAAGAGTAACCTCCCTGCTTTCATAGATTTACAGGCTAGATCCGTGAATAAATTTTGATCCGGATCTCGGTCCGACCACTGCTATCCGCCCCACCGACAACCACCGTATAATCAACGCGATATGCCGACCACAGCCGACCCCTCCGTCGCCGCCCGTACCGCCTACGAGCCAGTCATCGGTCTCGAAGTCCACGTCCAGCTTCTGACGGTGTCAAAGATTTTCTGCTCGTGCTCTACACGCTTCGGCGCTCCGCCCAACACGAATGTTTGCCCAGTCTGCCTGGGGATGCCCGGAGCGTTGCCGGTGCTGAACCGCAAAGCGGTCGAGTTCGCCACGCTGGCGGCGATGGCCCTGAATTGCCGCATCAACGAAACTTCCATCTTCGCCCGCAAGAATTATTTCTATCCCGACCTGCCCAAGGGCTACCAGATTTCGCAATACGATAAGCCCCTGGCCGAGGATGGATACATCGAAGTCGGAAACGACAAAAAGAAGATCGGCATCACCCGCGTGCATCTCGAAGAAGATGCGGGCAAGAGCCTGCACGAAGGCTTTCCCGACTCCGACGAGAAGACTGCCATCGACCTCAACCGCACCGGCGTCCCTCTGATCGAGATCGTCAGCGAGCCCGACATCGCCACTCCCGACGAAGCCTACGAATATTTGACGCGCCTGAAAGAAATCATCCTCTACACCGGCGTCAGCGACTGCAACATGGAAGAAGGTTCGCTGCGCTGCGACGCCAACGTTAGCGTGCGCCCGCGCGGGCAGAAAGACCTAGGCACGAAAGCCGAAATAAAAAACGTGAACTCATTCCGCTTCATCCGCGAAGCCCTGGTCTACGAGATCGCGCGCCAAATCGAAGTGGTTGAGTCCGGCGGCAACGTCGTGCAGGAAACCCGCCTCTATAACTCTAACGAAGGCAAGACCTACAGCATGCGCTCGAAAGAGCAGGCCCACGATTATCGCTACTTTCCCGAGCCCGACCTGCTGCCGCTCGTAGTGGACGAAAAATGGAAAGCCGAGATCACGAAGACGTTGCCCGAGCTGCCGGAAGCCCGCCGCGCGCGGTTTGTGAACGAGTACGCCATCACCGAATACGACGCGCAGGTGCTGACAGTTTCCAAGTCGCTAGCCGACCAGTTCGAATCCGCCGCGAAGGCCGCGAAGAATCCTAAGCGCGTAGCGAACCTGGTCCAGGGCGAACTCATGGGCCGTCTCAAGGCCAGGGGCGCGGAGATCGAGCAATCTCCGATTTCAATGAAAGGCGTTGCCGCCTCCGCCGATCTGGTCGAGAGTGGAGCCATCTCCGGCAAAATGCTCAAGGATCTCTACGACCTCAGCTTCGAGCGCAACAAAGATTTCCCCGAAGTCTACGAAGAAGAAGGCCGCCCCCGGCAGTCGACAGACACATCCGCACTGGAAAAGATCATCGACGAAATCCTCGCCGCAAATCCCAGGCAACTCGAGCAATACCGCACCGGCAAAAAAACCATGCTCGGCTTCTTCGTCGGCCAGGTAATGAAAGCCTCAAAAGGTCAAGCCAATCCGCAGCTGGTGAATGAGTTGCTCGCCAAGAAGCTCGAATGAATATACGACTGTGAAATTTGTTGGACCTGAGAATATGAGCAGTGCACGAGAGAGCGAGCGGCCTATCGGCCGCGGGTCCGGGTCAGAGACCCGGTCCTACGAGTGCACCGAAGTAATCTGATTCTTTGCCGAAGTTCCTCGTACCATAATGCCGGGCCTGTCCTTCCTGGCCGACCGTTTGAGAGCCGTCATGAAAATCAAACTCGACCGCATCATCAGCATTGCAACGCTTGTGGCCTCGGTCGTGGCCATTGTCCTGGTGTTGAAGAAACCTGCTCCGGTGGCGGAGCCGAAGACTCCAGCGGCCATCGCCGCCAGTGCTCAGTCGTTCGGGCAGAAGATGGAACAGTTCGAACAAGCCGTGCAGCCAGCCGCGCCCACTCAGAACGCAAGTTATCAAACGTCGCCATCGCAGGTTCAGCAGACGGTTGCTCCTCCTCAGCCCAAAGCGGAGGTTCACCTCACCTCCGATGAAGTGGGCGCGGCGCTGGCTCAGGCTGTGGGAGCCGCCGGAGCAGGAGCCGCGGGAGCGGGAGAGCTATCTCCGGACTCCAATCTCGGCGGTGGTGCGCCCAGCATTAAAGATCAGCAAGTGAGCTTCGAGGGCGACACGGTCCACGGCCAATTTCTGACGGAGATCGCCGGCAAAGACGTCTGGGTCACGGTTTCGGGCCATCTTTCGTCGAAAGATGGATACGCAACATTCGAGCCGACGGAATTTAAAGTGGGTGATCTGAACGTGCCGGTTTCCCTGGTGAATCCCGCGTTGCAAAAAAAACTCGCCGAACAGCGCGACCGGATGAAACTTCCAGAAAATGTTGGAGACCTAAAAGTTGAAAACGGCGAACTGGTAATGCAGCAGAAATGACTGCGTGTGGGACCGAGCAGTTGACCCGGTCCTACACTAGACGATTGTCCGCGGCCACCTTCGCGTACCATCGCCCGGAATCCTTGATCGTGCGCTGTTGTGTCTTGAAGTCCACGTAGGCCAGTCCGAAGCGCTGGCTAAAGCCTTCCGCCCACTCAAAATTATCGAGTAGACTCCACGCATGGTAACCGCGGACGTCGGCGCCGTCGGCGATGGCATGCGCCAACGCTTGCAGATATTGCCGGTGGTATTCAATGCGGCGCGCATCGTGAATCACCCCATCGGTGCCGGGGCCGTCATTGTAGGCACACCCGCTCTCGGTGATCTCGATTTGCGGCCGGTTGAAATCGCGGCTGATGCGCGTGACCATTTCATACAGCGCTTGCGGCCAGACCTCCCATCGATTGTCGGTTTTCGGACCTTGCCCGCCGGGCGCCATCTTCACCGGAAGCAGCCACTCCTGGAGGTGCGCCAGTCGCTCCATCGCGCTGGGCGCGGAGGCGATGGTGCGGTAATAAAGATTGATGCCGACGAAATCCAGCGGCGCCCGCATTTTGTCGACATCGCCTGATTTAATTCCCATGGCGGCCTCCGGAAGAAAGGCCAGTGCCTCCGGGTATTGGCCCTTGAGCGCCGGTTCCAGAAACCACAAATTGGTGATGGTGTGGGCGCGCTCTGTTGCCCGTTTGTCCTCTTCGGAGTTTGTGGCCGGCTCACACGCTGACATACTGAGCGCGCTGCCCACTCGTGCAGAGGATTGAAGAGCTTTCAGGGCGCGAAAGCCCGCACCCTGAGCCAGGTTCACCGTATGCGACGCGCGCAGGAAGTCGATCACGCTGTTGCGTCCGGGAGCATGCGTGCCGTCGAGATAACCCTGGTAGGTGAAGGCCAAGGGCTCATTGAAGAGCATCCAATCGGAGACGCGGTCGCCCAACGAGCGCCCCATTAGTTCTACGTAGTCGGCAAAGCGCGAAGCCGTATCGCGATTGGGCCAGCCTCCGGCATCTTCCAAAACTTGCGGTAAGTCCCAGTGGTAGAGCGTGACAAACGGCCGGATCCTGGCTTCCAGCAAGGCATCGACGAGGCGGCTGTAATAATCGACGCCTTTGGAATTCGCAGGACCTGAGCCAGAGGGCTTAACGCGCGGCCAGGAAATCGAAAAGCGGTAGCTGTTCAAATTCATCGCCCGCATGAGCGCGAGGTCTTCGCGCCAGCGATGATAGCAATCGCACGCCACGTCGCCGGAGTCGCCATTCTTGATTTTGCCGGAAGTGTGGGCGAAGCGGTCCCAGATCGATTCACCTTTTCCGTCTGCTTTCCATGCGCCTTCGATCTGATATGCGGCAGTGGACGTGCCCCAGAAAAAATTCTTGGGAAATTCAATCCGGGAGGAAGCGTCAAACTGGACCTTAGGCTGCAACGCAGGATTAGCGCGCGCATTAGACGACACGCTGCAAGCCGAGAACAGACCGGCCGGCAGCGCTGCTGCAATTCCGGCGGTCACGGCAGACTGAACAAATTCGCGGCGGCTTAAACGCAAAGTAGAATGAGGCTCCTCAACAGATCATACGACGGTCAGACTGTACTTGCGCGCGATGACCCGTCTTGTCCCGTTTCCGGCGGGACTCTTCGATCGGTCGCGACCTCGGGCACACATTTTGCCGCGATGAGGCCGGCGCGCCCCTTGCAACGATTCAGCGCCAGTTGTGCAACAGCTTTTCCAGAATCTCAGCGGCGGTTCCGAGTTGGGTCAGCTCTAGCTGGGTCAGGCTTCCTAGATGGGCGGCGAGATACTCGATGCGGCGCTGGCGCCCTTGCTGCAGAAGGCGGGCGCCTTTAGCGGTAGCGCAAATCTGCCTGCGCCGGGCATCGTGAGGATCTCGAGTAATTTCAATGAGGCGGCCGCGTTCGAGTCCGGCGACCACGCGGCTCATGGTGGGCGGCTTGACCTGCTCGGCGGCGGCGAGATCGCCGAGCCTCTTCGGACCGGCAAAGACCAGTACCGAAAGGGCCGAAAGTTGCGCCGGACCTACGCCGGAGGCCGTATCCTGCTGGCGCACACGGCGCAGCAGATGGATGGCGGCGGAATGAAGGCGGTCCGCGGCCGCGACGGTTTCGGGGCGGGATGCGATATTCTTGCGCTTGACTTTTTTCATCGAATATAGTTAGCTATGCTAACTAATTTAGCTTAGGAGGTCAAGTCATGGAAGTGCTTGCAACCGGAATTGGAATCACGCGCATCGGGCAGATCGCCGTCAATGCAAAAGATGTCAACCGCGCGGCAGCTTTCTACCAGGACGTCCTGGGGCTGAAGCTGCTTTTCAGGGCGCCGGGCGGACTGGCATTTTTCGACTGCGGCGGAGTCCGGTTGATGTTGGACCGGGCGGAGAAGCCGGAGTTCGACCATCCCAGTTCGATTCTATATTTTGCCGTGCCCGACATTCAGGTTGCCTACGGGAAGCTGAAAGAGAGTGGAGTGCGCTTTGAGGACGAGCCACACCTGATCGCCAGAATGCCGGCGCACGATTTGTGGATGACGTTTTTCCGCGACTCCGAAGAGAACCTGCTCGCCCTGATGAGCGAAGTGGCGCGTTAGTTCGCTTGGCTCAATCTTGTTGCTAATTGTTGGGCGACGATTGAGAATGGCGCGACGGGCTATCTCTTGAAACGCTATCCCTTGAAACGCTATCCCTCGAAACAAGGAGCGGCGCTCTCGGCGTCGGGCTTTGGCACGGCATGGTTTGCGCTGTGTGTGGCCTTTGCGCTGCACATTCTGGACGAAGCCTCCACCGGTTTTCTCGCTGTATACAACCCCACTGTGACCGCTTTGCGCGGGCGCTGGGGCTGGTTTCCGATGCCCACGTTTGAGTTCAGAGAATGGCTGGTTGGGCTAATTGTGGCTTGTGGACTGCTGTTCTGTCTGACTCCGGTTGCGGCCCGAGGCATGAGCGGATTGCGGCCGCTGGCGTGGGTCTATGCCGTCATCATGTTCATGAACGGCCTGGGGCACACCTTGTTCTCGATTCTGGGGCGTACGGTGGCTTCGGTCACATTTCCGCGTCCGGCTCCGGGGTTCTATTCTTCTCCATTTCTGTTCGTCGCCTCAGTGTGGCTGATGGTGCGGCTTCGGCGCACCGCACGCGTGGATTTTCAATTGCCAACCGGCGATTGAGCGTGAAAGATCTATGCGCATGACGGCTGCCTATTTTTGAGGTGCGCTGCACTGCCCGACCATATCTGCGATGATGGCCTGCAATCCTGACTCACCATTGGACTCAGGAACAGTTCCTTGCTCGACTCCCTCCGTGCTTTGGCAATTGTCGACGCGATACACGCTCTTCGCGGTGGTGACGTTCTGATAGAAAAGCTGCCCCTGGGCGGCGGAATTGTTCTGGCACCACGACGAGTTGCAGCCGGAGGGCTTGCTGCAGAGCCACCCCGAAATAGAGGTTTTTGGGTAAGCGAAAGTCGAGTCGGCTTGCCGGCCGCTGAGGCCGTCCACGATGCTCATGCTCTTCCATGTCGAGTATTGGGATTGCGCGATCTTATTGCCGGCTGCGCAAGCGTTTTGGCCCCATGCGCCGGTCCAGGTGGAGACCGCATTCTGGTTGCCGTCGACATAGATCGGCGAATCCGACCATGACCCTTCTCTGCCCGTTAGACATTCATTCCCGGGACAGACGGTGATGGCCTTCGAAGTGGGATTGCAGCCGACGGATACGTCACTCAAGACCGGCCCGGACTCCAATTCAACGTGGTTCAGATATTGGTCCGCTCCATACTCAGCCAGCGAATAGGCGATGGCGGAGGACCCGGCGCTCGCGCCCTGGGCGCACATTCCCCCGCCACTGTATACGTTTTTCTGGTTCAGGAGCCAGTTCATGAGGGTTGCGGGGCGGCACGCTGCGGCTTTCAGGCTGGAGCCGGTTCTGTTGCCGGTGTCTTCCCAAGGAGTTTCCCACATCACCTGAACGGTTTGGTAATTGTGCGTAGGCGGGGTATAGGCCTGCACGTACTGGGAGAAGCTAACGGTGGTTCCGTCGCCGCTGCTGAAAAATACGATGGTTCCGTCTTTGCCGCCTGGATTCACCACTCCGTAAGTGAAATCGATATCGTTGGTGTCAGGGCAACTTACAGAACTGGAGTAACAGGACGTTCCCACATCGAAGCCATTTGGACATGTGACCGACTTGACTGGAAGACTTACCTCCCCAAGAGGCAGGGGTTTGGATTGGGCATGTGCCCACCCCGAGCAGAGAATGATCGCGA
>Ga0307479_10002933_pt1 | contig 15482 bp, 11 predicted proteins | sample atmos_gasesECM4C_FD_203743 | JGI IMG/M metagenome (GOLD analysis project Ga0307479, IMG submission 203743) | Hardwood forest soil microbial communities from Morgan-Monroe State Forest, Indiana, United States - atmos_gasesECM4C_515 | ecosystem: Environmental > Terrestrial > Soil > Temperate... | reverse complement strand
AAAAGATACATGCAAGTGAGCTTTCCATCGCGTAACGAACCCAGGACCTGATAAGTCACTTCTCATCGCAAGCCAACAGTGCGGCCAAGCGGAAGGTGTTAAGCTGGCGCCCTGAGTGCGCTCAGGTTGCAAGTCACTGCAGTCTTGTGGTGGCTCGTTCATGAGAGAAGTTCGCGTTTTCGATGGCGACTTCCCCAGTTATGAGCGGATTCTTGCCGGAGACCCAACTGCGGTCTTTCCGAACGAGATATGGCTGCAGCAGGTGCAGCCCGGTGAGTTCGCCGTCCGCTACAAAGATTTCAAGACGGGCTTAGCCCGCAACCCCGCCGGAGAGCACGTTAAGTCCTCAGAGATTTGCCGCATCTTTAGCAGCCTGGAAGAAGCTCGCGCTGATTCCAGGGAAGTCGTGAACGATCATTGGACGGTCAGGTGCTTCATCTACGACCATACCGGCGCGCAAGCTGGCCCAATCTCCAACAACAAGAAAGTGAACAGGTATGCCGTTGTTGCATATGCCGGGATGCTCCTATGGCTCGGGATTTTCGCACTTGTTGGAATGGGTTTGATTTGGATAGTCTTCAAAATCGCGCTCGTCGTGCTGGGTCCGTTTCCTTCGATACACGAACTGCTTACCTCGTTCGGTTGGGTTGGTTGGACGGCGTATGCTATTGCTGGACTGCTTCTTGGAATCCTCGCCTGTTATCTGCGCATTCAATTCATCGCCAAGAGAAGAGTGGACCAGCTTCACGGCAAGCTCAAATCCGTTATTACTCCCGAAGAGAAAAGGCGCTTTGAAGAGTTGAATAGACTCCATGGCTCGAAGGACCCTGCTGAACGCGACCGCTTCGTAAAGCTCGCCAGCGAATACCAACAAAAGGTGCGCGAGGCCCTAAAGAGATGAGATGCGGTTCAAGAAATGCCGCGCGGATTAGGTTTTGAAGCGGGGCAGCAGGGCGAGCGCGTTATCGCGGCCGATCTGCTGCAGTTCCTTGGGGCCGAACAGGCCACATTCCTTCAGCCCTTTGACGTGATCGGCAAAGGTTCGCGCCGGGTAATCCGTGCCAAATAGGATTTGCGACAACGGGACGACCTTGGTGAGCGCGGACATCGCCGGCGGATTGGCGACCTGCGCGGTGTCGTAATAGAACTTGCTGGCTGCAGCCTCAAATCCTCCCGGAAACTTCGATGCAAGCCTTGGCGATTTCGCCATGCCGGTGAAGCGCTCGATCAGATAAGGCATAGTGCCGCCGCCGTGGGACCAAACCATGCGCACATTCGGGTAGCGGTCCTGTGCGCCGCCAAAAATCATTTGCGCAATCGCGCGAGTAGTGTCGGTCTGCCATTCGATAGCGCCGTCGCCGATGCCCTTGATCAACTCCTTGCAGCAATCCGCGGTGATGGGATGAGTGAAGACGATGGCCTTGCGGCGTTCGAGTTCTTCGAAAACGGGATTGAAGTAGGCATCGCCAAGCCATTTGTCGCCATAATTTGTGTACATGCCGACGCCGTCAACCTTGAGCGTGTCGTAGGCGTACGCGATTTCGCGGAGAGTGATATCGATATGCGGCAATGGCAGAAAAGCGAAGACGCCAAACCTGCCCGGGTGATCCGCGGCCAAACGAGCGGCCCATTCATTGCAGCCGCGGGCGATGCGGTCGACGGTCATAGGATCGTAATGCGGCGGAACGGAAAGTATGCCCGTGCTTACGCCCGATTGGTCCATGGCTGCGAGCGCCTGCTCGGGCGTCCACTTCGCGAATCCGCCGAGGGCTTCGGCGCCGACCGTTTGGAGCAAAAGCGGCGGCGTCATGTGGCTATGGATATCGATGCGACCGCCCTTGGAGGCGGAATCGGAAGACCCAACTTGCGCAGCCGAACCGGTGGAGCCGATTGCGGGAAGAACTGCGCTGGCGCCCAGAACCGCAGCCGAGCGGAGCAAGTCGCGGCGTGAAATGCCGGGACCAGATTGGTGTTCATCCACAGCCCCGACCACAGATCTGAGTTCACGTTTCATAGCTACCCTCTTTCTGGAGAGATTCTTCGACTTTGCGTCCCGACTGGAAATCGTAAACGACCGATTTCCTGAAGAAACCAAAGGTCGGGACGCTTCGCTCAGAATGACAAGTCTCGACAAATATATCGAATAAGCCTATTCGTGAGGACGTGACCGCCTTGCTTTGTCACCGTTCGTGAGCACAAATTTCTGCACTCGTTTTCCGGTGTCCACTTCGCCCGTATAGAGGTTTCCGTGGGAGTCGATGGCGATGGCGTCAATCCAATGGAAGTAGCCGGCCATGCGGCCATTGTCTCCGATTGAACCGGCGAACTCGCCGGTCTTGCGGTTGTGGATCCAGACTTTGTCGTTGGTCCCGTCGGCAATCATCACGTATTTCTCATCAGCGTCATGCGAAAACGTCAGATTGTACGTGGTGCCGCACATGCCGAACATTGTGCTGCCCGGACCGCCGCACTCCGGCCCGCGCGAGGGCGTGGAAGGATGGACGAAAAAGCTGCTGACGAATTTGCCTTCCTTGGTGAAGACCTGAATGCGATCGCTGCCGCGTTCGCAGACGTACACCAAACCATCGGTCGAAAAGTGCACGCAGTGAAGCGCAGGCGCGAACTGCTTCTGGTCGGGCGGCCCTCCCGCCTTCCAGTCGTAGGGCGGGGTGGGATCGTTATCGATCTCGCTTAACGGGATGCCGTGGCCGCCCCAGCCGCGCTTGAATTTGCCCTCGTAGTCATACACGAGAACGCGCTTGGCATCGACGATGTAAATCTCTTTCGCGTCTTCATCGAGATCGAAGAAGAATATGCCCGTGGGGAAGATGTCGGTGTCCTGATTGTTTTGCTTTGCAGGGCCGGCGGCTTCACCTGGTTTGGGACGCGGTCCGCGATGGCCGAATTCCCAGAGAAGCTTTCCATCGCCCGAGAATTTCATGATGGTGTCGCCACGCGCGCTGCCGGAAATCCAGACATTGCCTTCGCGGTCTACGAGGATGCCGTGTTCGGCTCCGGCTCCAGGGCGTGGATTGCCTTCCGCAGGCCATCCGGGAACATAGCCCGGCCCTCCCCAGCTCTGGAGCAAATTGCCTTCGGTATCGAATTCGAGCACCGCCGGTGCGGCGACGCAGCAGTCGGTTCGCGCAGGGGTGGAGGCGGCGCCGGTCTCGTCGGGATTGACGTCGCGGGGACGATTCATCACCCAGATGTGATCGTCCTTGTCGACCACCATGACCGGAACGCCTTGCATCAGGTAGTGATGAGGGAGCGGCTTGGGCCAGAAGGGATCAACCTTGTAAACAGGTGCGTCCTTGGCTGATTCTTTATTGGCGTCTTTCGCTTTGGCGCCTGCAAGGACGCTGAAAGCGCACGAAACGCCTATCGCCAGAGCAAGATTTCTGGTCCATTGTTTCAAAGCGCGCTCAAAAATTGGCATTGGCCACTCCTTCGGATGAGGGACGAAAGGATGCGCGGAGTCTAGTTCTCGATGGCCGCGAAGTCAAGCAAGCGAGGGGATAGGAAATAGCGCGCGCTGAAAGTGCACCCCCCTCCCCTTGGGGGCATGGGTGGCATGAGCAGGCTACGGTTCCTCTGCGTCATCTACGTCATTATAATCAATGCATTCTTTGGGTTGAGTGAATGGTGTGGGCCCACTGGTCGCGCAAAACTAATCCAATGGTGAGCTCCGAATACGGAATCGCAACTGATCATTCCGTAAACCATCATGAATCCAGCCCCGTTATGAAGATCGCGGTAGCTTTCGTCCGAGTTTCATCACTTCAGTCCGGGCACCTTTGGGGCGATTCGGGGGGATCAGCCAAGAAATAGCGCCCTGATGAGTACCTTGAGGCACAGTACCCAAGTCCGCTGTAGTTCCATGCTCATATGTGAAAACGGGAACTTCGCCGGTTTTCATAAAATGAGTGACGGCCTGACCATTCACTTTGCGGGCCGGAGTTTTGCCAGTGTTTGCGACCTCGTAAGTAGCTCCGAACGGTTGATTAACGGTATACGTGTAAGTTCCGTAGGAGATGCCGATCCATGCCCGCTCATCAAAATGGGCATTCTTGCGAGCCAAAGCAACACTATCTTCAACGGCGTTTGCGCTTTTACGGGTCGCTTCGGTGGCCTCACGCATCGCTGTCAGTTGGTGAGCCGCAACACCAGCATAATAGGAGGCTGCGACAAAGGCCCCGAAAGTGGCAGCAGCGATTATCCACTCGGGAATTGTACTCTTGCGGGCATTTCTCCTACCGCGAATCCACATCCATCTAAGGCAGTTTTTAATCCTCCGCTGTATCTCAGCTATCTGTTCGTCATCAGTGGGGGGATGACTTTTTTTATTTTCTTCACCGGCTCCGTGCATAATGGGGATTGGAGATTTGCCCTCCTTTCAGGGATTGTCGGCACGATATTGATATTGTTTGGCATCATAGCCCTTCGTCGAGCCCTGCATAATCTCGATAATCACGAAAGCGTGAAGTTGGGCGAGGTGTGGGACGAGACGCAGTGAAGTGCGACTAAAGCGCGCCGAGCTTTTTCAGTGCCGCCACAATCAGAGCCTGATCTTAGGATGAGTAGCACACGCCCCGCGCGGATTTCGGTTATCTGACTGCGCGACAAATGACACAGGTTCATTAGAAGCCGCCGGGGTTCTTTCTTTAACGCGGGTAAACTTTTCGTATGCCATTCATCGCGTTTCGGGTCTGAAACCAGTACTCCCCTCCCAGGGGGGCAACCCAGGGCACCCGGCCCGCGCGAGCACGGAATCTCTCGGGGAAAATTGGGGATTAAGGTGTGCGAATGTAAATCTCATATTGCCCTGGGTTGGTCGAACGAATACGCCTCCTCAGCTAAAAAAAACCGTTGCACGAAGTGCTCTTCGGTTCTAGAACAACTTACGGAATCGTGGCCGTCACATCCCAGTGTCGAAACTAGAGGGGAGAGTTGCTGAGTTTTTCCCACGGTTAAAAAGATCGGAATGAAACTTCGGCTCGTCTCGAACCACGCTCACGGTGACCCCTTCACTTACGACGCCGGGCACCTTATTCGCAACCCGCCTAAACCGTCGGTACAACAGCCCTCAAGGCCCAGCGGATTGAGCAGCCTCATACTATAATCAGCACGATCCGATCAAGCGAAGGCATGCTAAAGCTTACGCTACAATCGACCAGCACGCGCTTTGTGTTCCTCATTTGGGCGTGCTTTCTGGTCCGCGGTTTTTTTTACTCAAGCCTTTTTCCACTGTGGGAAGGCTATGATGAATTCTCACATTTCGCGTACATTCAACATCTAAGTAATTGCCATTGCCTTCCTATTCCCCAGCAAAGTGAGGTTTCAACAGAAATTCAGGAGTCACTGCGCCTGGTTCCTTTGCCCTGGGAACTGCGCGACATGCCTTCTCCGTCTCTCACCCATGATGCCTACTGGAATCTCTCTAGCGACGTTCGCAACGACCGTCGAAATCAATTTGCCAACCTATCTCCGCAATTAGCGCACGAAACTGCCACAGGAACCGCTCCCCTTTTCTGGGAAGCACAGCAACCTCCCCTTTACTATCTGTTGCTTTTGGGACCATTTCGGCTGATGAGTACGATAGGCCTGGCTGGACGCGTCCTGGCCATACGCTATTTGAGTGTGGCGATCGCCTCGGTTGTTATTCCGCTCGCTTTTCGCCTCGCGTCTTGGGTTTTGGCCGACGATCAGTTGGCGCTGGGTGTAATCGCGGTGATTGCGGCCATGCCCGAGCTGTTGATCGAGACCAGTCGAGTCGGAAATGACAGCCTCAGCATTCCGCTTTACACGTTACTTGTATTGTTTACTGTCAAACTGATCGACGAACCGGGAAATGCACAATACGTCTGGGCCACCGGGGTGGCCTTGGGCTGTGGGCTGCTTACAAAGGAATATTTCTTCACCTGTTTACCCGTGCTCACGGCGGTGTTTGCATGGCTGTGCTGGCGAGCGAAAGAGCGCCGTGTTCAAATCATTCTTCATGGATTACAGCTCGGGTCGATCGCCTTGGTAATTTCTGGCTGGTGGATTCTGCGCAATTACCGTTACACCGGTATGTGGCTGTGGCAGCCCGGCGAAGATCCTGCTCGGAAGGTGCCGATTTTGACCCTTCTGAGGCGGGCCTCCGAGGTAGACTGGCACAACGTTGTGCACGATATCTTTACGTCGCACATCTGGTTTGGAAACTGGAGCTTTTTGCACGTACGTGGCTGGATGTATACCGTGATGTGGTACGGCACAGTCCTTGCCGCCATTGGCTTAGTTGTTTACGCCGGACGCGCCTGGCGGGGGCGGGCGATTCGCGATTTTTCCGGGGTATCAACGCCGGCCCACACAGGGCTGCTAGCGCTTTTTTATGGGTTTTTCTGTTTAGGTCTTTCCTACCACGCCGTGCTGACATTCATTCTATTTCATGTTTCCACTTCGATCGGATGGTATCTCTATTGCACGGTAGCAGTGGAAATCGTTCTCGCAACCATAGGGTTCCTTGCAATATTTCAGAAAGCCGGGCGGTACTGGATTCTTCCAACGATCACAGCTCTCTTCGCTCTATTAGAGCTCTATGCGACTCATTTCCTACTGATTCCATACTATTCGGGCTTGATCGCCCACAGACCGGACGGCTCGCTAACCACGTTTCATGTGGGCATGTTAAACCATGCTCGTTTCCTTCCGGTAATCAAGCGGTTGTTGGTGAACAAACCACACAGCGTGAATACACCTATGTTGCTGATTCAATGGATGCTTTTTATTGCTGGGACGGTTGGTTTGGTCGTTGTGAGCGCATACGTAAGCCGAAAACCGAAGGGAACGTGAAGATGCGGCGTCAAACACTTCACGCCGCTAATTGACACGGCGACTCCTTCGAGGGTATCCAGGGACGGTGTTTACTCCGCTCTACATACGCTTGTTATTTCAGGCTGTTGTTACAACCTTAGCTGTTCCACTCGCCACATCCGCGAATCCTGACGCAGCCGTTGCCGCGATCGCTCGCGCAAACAGGTTTTGGCGGTGAAAAGTGAACCGGCTACAGCACACAGGAGCTGCAGCCGCAGCCATCGCTTCCGCAACAGTCGCCGGGGTCGCTCTAATTCGGTGCCGTTGCTCACATCCTTTTTTTCATTGTGGATTGGGCGAGCAAAAGATAATAAAGCTCCTTTGAGACCAGGGCGACCTCGTCACTCAGAAACGACCAGCAGAACGGAAAGCTGCCCGGACCGCGGTGCCCTGCGGACCTGATTCAATCGTAAGTTGGCCATCGAGTTGGCGCACGCGCTCACGCATGCCAGAAATGCCTACGCCCACGTGCATCTGACCGTTATTAGTCGAAATGGGAGCCATCCCTTTGCCCCGATCGGCAACCTCTAAGGTGATTTGATCCTGCTCCTGAATCAGGCGGATACCGGCCCATTTACTGCCGGAGTGCCTATGAATGTTGGTGAGGCTTTCCTGAATCAAGCGGTATATCGTCAATTCAAGGTCTTGCGGGAGGCGATTCAAAGATGATGATATTTCCAAATCGACTTTAATTCCGCTGCGCTCTGAAAAACCGGCGGTGAACCACTCGATCGCGGGTGCTAACCCAGCCAGATCCAGCGTTGGGGGGTGCAGAAGGTATGAGATAGTTCGGATCTCCTTTGAACACTCCAAAACTGATTGCTGCACATCCGCAACTAACACCTTCAATATTTCAGCTTGAGGGCAACGAGCTATACGGTCGTCAATCGCACAAAGACGCATCAGCGCTGCCGCGAGGTATTGCCCGGCGCTGTCGTGCAGGTTCCGCGATATGCGTCTCCTCTCTTCATCCTGAGACTGGAGAAGGCGAGCAGAAAGTTCTTGTAAAGCCTCTTCATTCTCGCGTAGCGCAGTTACATCTGTGGCAACTAGGCATACTGCGTGGTGTCCTGACTGGTCATAATTCGGAAGGGGGCTGAGGCTGAGATGCAAGTGGAGAGTGCGGCCTTGCGGATCACGAAAACTGATATCGCCCTTGGCTGTTTTGTGAAGTCCCCCATCGATCAGGAGCCGAAGTTTATCTTGGTCCGCAGATTGCAATTGCCCAGGTAGGGAGAAGCCGATGAGTTTCTCCAGAGCGACACCAATGATTTCCGCAAAACGCGCATTCGCATAAAGGATCGTACCATCCGCGCCTAACGTGGCGGCACCTTCCTGCATCGTTTCAATGAGAACACGGTAAGGCTCGTCGGCTCCCTGTAAGACGAACACTCGGTCGCCCGATGGCGTTTTGACCATCAGTGCGTCTACCCGGCCACCTCGAATCGCTTGCATAATTTCATGGAGTTCTTCGACGCTTTCGAATGGATTCAGCGCATGAACTTTATGTCCAGAGCCGCTTTCGACGATAAAGGCATCCACTAGGCCGGTGCGAATCGCATCGATCGTTTCCTCAATTTCCCGGCTGTTATACCCGCGTCCTTTTACTAGTTTTTTTAATTGTGGCTGGACCGTAGATGACCATGAGTCTGACAATTTTCCTCCTATGCAGTCTCCGCTTTTGCTATTGGAGCCGAAGGGCCACGGATATCCAGCCCCACCAACACACGCTCGACATTTGAAAGATCTCCGATAATCTTGCGGATCGGCACAGGAAGGCGGCGAACCAGTGTGGGAATGGCCAGAATTTGATCGCCCTGCGCCAACTGCGGATGTGTTACCAGATCGATTACTTCGATTCGATACTCCTGCTTCAAGTGCGCGTCACAGATGCGCTTTAGATTCGCCAGAGCCGTCAGCGATTTGGGAGTCTGTCCCGCTACATAAAGACGCAATTCAAAAACGTCTCCCGTCGTGTGAGATCCATTTGTGAGCTTACCATTCGCCTTTTTCTCTTTGGTCTTCATCTCTGGGCTCCATTTACGTGTTTAGGATTTTTCGGCCCCGCTGAAACTTCGGCCTGCCGACTTCCCGCCATTTCTTCGGTATCCACCTCCAGCCGATGTTCAACGTTCTGTGCTTGGTGGATGAGCATCTCCATCTGTTTTTCTTCTGCCTCGAACTCCGCTCTCAGTTTCGCGATTTTGGCGTCGAGTTCCCGCCGCTTTCCCTGCAGTTCATATCGTTTGCGCTCGATGGTCTGCTTTCGCACTAGGCTTTCGGCGGAATCCCTGGCTTCCTGCGCCAGGCGGGCGGAACCCGTGAATACCTGCCCGGAGCCGATATACGGCAACAGTAACCTTATCCCTTTACTCGTGATTACAAATTCGCGGAGCTGATTGGAATGGGCCATGCCTCGTGATTTCAAAATGTACAGGCAGCGGTTTCTCTCGCCACTTTGCTCGATGTCTCGCAGGAGTATCCACGTGTCGATGAGAGAGGAAATCTGTTCTTCCGTGCCTTCCAAATTATCGCCGCCCTTTGCCATGGCCGTGAGCAAAGTGGTCATCCCCTTTTCCTTCAGGAAGTCAATGAGACGCATCAGCATGGAGCGAACATCGCGCTGCGTGCCGCTCCCGATAAGGTTGCTGATCGGGTCTAAAATGACGGATTCGGGTTTAAGCGTGTCGATAAGCTTGTGAATGCGCAGGAGGTGCATCTCCATTCCGTACTGTGTGGGACGCCAGGCTTGATGGAACAGCAGCTCTTTCTTCACGTAAGGACTAAGATCGATTCCAACCGAAGCCGCATTGCGGAACACCTGATCGGTCGATTCTTCGAACCCGATATAGAGGCAACGTCCACCTCTGCGGCAAGTGGCGTCTGCAAAGTGGCAAGCCAAAGTCGTCTTTCCGCTACCGGCTGTGCCAGTGACAAGGATGCTGCTTCCTCGGTAATAGCCCTTTCCCTGCATCATTGTGTTGAGATCGGAAATCCCCGTGGAAACACGGTCCCTGGAGATTTTGTGGTTCAACGTAGCGGCAGTGACCGGCAAAACAGACAAGCCAGAGTCATCGATCAGGAAGGGATATTCATCGGCTCCGTGCTTTGTCCCTCTGTACTTGACGACTCGGAGGCGGCGGGTGGAGATCTGGTCCTGGATTCGGTGATCAAGCAGAATCACGCAGTCAGAAACATACTCCTCCAAACTATGCCGCGTCAGAGTTCCTTCCCCTTGTTCGGCGGTGACGACTGTTGTTAGGTCCCGGTCCTTCAGCCACCGGAACAGCCGCCGCAATTCGGCGCGTAAGATCGCTATATTAGAAAAACCGGAAAAGAGAGCTTCCGGCGTGTCGAGAACCACCCGCTTTGCTCCCACGGAATCAACGGCGTTCTGAAGTCGTATGAACAAACCTTCCAGATCGTAGTCGCCGGTCTCGTGAATCTCGCTGGGCTCGATTCGCATGAAATCCAGGAACAATTTCTTTTTGTCAGAAAGGCCCTTCAGGTCGAAGCCCAACGAGGCAAAATTGCGAGTCATCTCCTCAGGAGTTTCTTCGAATGCAAGCAACACACCGGGCTCGCCGAATTCTTCAATGCCTCGCACGAGGAATTCCAACCCGAGCATCGTTTTGCCACACCCTGGCCCACCGCAAACGATCGTGGTACGGCCACGCGGCAAACCTCCTCCGCTAATTTCGTCAAGGCCGCTGATACCTGTCGGAGCTTTACCCAGCCCCGCGAGGGAAAACGATGATTTCGCTTGTCCGTTTGCATTCCGAATTTGTTTCATATCTTTGCCTTTGATTGGTACGGATTTGTTTATATCCAACTAGGAAGACTCCACTGACAAACTTTTCTAGAATCGAAACCTTCTTCAGATCAAACTTCTATGCAAAGCCACGATTGTCAAATCCGCTTGGCCTTACGCTTCGAAGTGGCTCGATTCGTTTTTCCGCCACATGCTGATGCGACCACACGCGGCTTCGCCATTTCCTTCCGGACGGCAAGAAGTCTCGCTTTGGATTCTTCGTCGGATTGCTTTTTGCGCATAACAACTAGGGGTAATTGATGTCTGCTTCCGAAGTTAAGGCCCGTACTGCTAAGGCTCGATCATGTAGTTTTTGACGGACTGGCGGACTGATTTCACTCTTCATGAGACAAGTGCAAAACAACTGGTGCGCCCCAGGGAGACCTATACCATTGAGGAGCACAATGGCGCGTGTCCGCGATGTCAGGATGCCAGCGTGCGCAAGAGTGCTGGACGGTCCCAATCCAACGGTTTGCCGGACCACCGAATATGATAGTGGGTCAACGTCAATCTCTCAGAGGGCTCACCATGGACTGGAGCCTAACGCAGACGAAACCTTGTGTCTGTCACTTTTGCTACACCAGCCCTTTTGTGTCTTCGAGTCCGTCAAATTGTGCAGGACCGAAGCAATCGGATACAATGAGGGCGTCTTCCTTCCGAAAGGCTTATGAAGGGGGCCCGCAAATCGCGACGATTCGATCTGGCGAGTTATCTAGGTAGCTCAGGACCGGATAGAAGTGTCGTTGAATTCCCACAGGGACGGACGGTATTTTTTCAAGGCAAGCCCGCAGATTCCATCTATTACATTCGACAAGGGACAGTCAAACTCACCACCGTTTCCGAGAACGGTAAAGAGGCAGTCGTTGCTCTCTTAAATGTCGGCGACTTCTTCGGAGAAGGCTGCTTAACCGGCCAGACGATGCGCATGGCGACGGCCACTGCCATGCAGCCGACTTCACTACTCGTGATTCAGAAAAAAGAAATGGTCAGGATGCTCCACGAAGAACATGCGTTCTCAGACCGATTTATTTTGCATATGTTGAAGCGTAATGTCCGCATCGAGGAAGATTTGCTGGACCAGGTATTTAATTCTACTGAGAAGCGGCTGGCGCGGGCTCTACTGTTGCTCGCCAGCTATGGCAAAGAGGGGCGACCGGAGAAAGTCATTCCCAGAATATCTCAACAAACACTCGCAGAGATCATCGGCACAAATAGAGGTCGCGTGAACCTCTTCATGAACAAGTTCAAAAAACTTGGATTTATCGACTACAACGGCGGTTTGCACATTAATAGCTCTCTCCTGACTGTCGTTCTTCACGATTAACGCCCGGCTCTAGGCGCGGAATTGCCCTCACGCTTTCCCCTTCGTCCAACTTGATTGCGACGATAACTTTCACGTTGTCACCGGGATGATCATTTACGATTGGCACAATGAAATGCCATCAATTCCTCACTTTCCCTTGTCTGGCTGATGCGGCGAAATTCATTCAGGATCATGGGAATGCTGTGTCGGAGATCCTCAGGGATGTGTCTGACTGATCGCCAACTCCTGCTAAGTCGGGTGATCTCAAGGGGTCGACGCAACACCCGCTGAAGCCTGCTCAAAACGTAGACTTTTAAAGGACATCGATCCAGCCAGCCTGTTTAAGAAGAACTTCTGACTCGCTTCGTGGTGTTGCATCGACCGGTTGAACCGGCACGACTGCGACGCGCTCAAGCTCTTGCGAAAGGCAATGGTATATCGCTGGAAATTTCGAAGGGACTGATTCGGCAAAAGCTGAGCGCTCAAGCGCAACTCGCCAGAGAAAAACTAAAGGATTCCAAAGTCGCAGACCTGATTGCCGCGAACCAAGCAGCTGTTGGCGAAGCACAAACGATTGAAGCTCTTAGGCTAACTGAATCGCGGGCCGCACATGCATATTGGTCCGCGTGGCGAGACTTGCAGGTTATGTTCCCGAAAAAGGACCTCTCACGCGTACCCGATCACTGGCAGCGCTTTGGAGCCCGCATCTCGCCGTTGACCGGATCGCCCCGGCTCTCAGTGAATCCGCCGAACGCAATGCTCAATTACCTCTATGCACTACTGGAATCTGAATCACGTCTCTCTGCTGCCGCACTTGGTCTCGATCCGGGGATAGGACTCATGCACGTCGATACGGACGCCCGCGATAGTTTGGCCTGTGATCTTATGGAAGCCGTCCGTCCCCTCGTTGATGCCTATGTTTTGGACTGGATTAGCCGGGAACCCATCCGCCGCGAATGGTTCTTCGAGCAACGGGACGGTAATTGTCGCCTTATGGCTCCGTTTGCAGTTCGGCTCGCCGAAACAGCGCCAACCTGGGGCCGGGCCGTTGCTCCAATCGCGGAGTGGGTTTCTCGCGAGCTGTGGTCCACCATAAAGAAACCAACGCGCTCGCAAGCTCCAGCTACCAGGCTAACTCAAACGCACAAGCGCGAAGCGAAGGGTGTTGTGGACGTTCCCGCCAGCACACCACCAAAACCCACTCGTATCTGTCTGGGCTGCGGTGCTCCGATAATTTATGGCAAAAACTTTTGCTCGTCCTGTGGCGTCATTGTCGCGAGAGATGAACTTATTAAGAGTGCGAAGCGTGGGCGAATTGTTGCGCAGAGTTCCGAGGCTCAAGCTCGAAGGACTGAAACACAGCGTCGCAATGCTAATGCTCAGCTTACGTGGGAAAAATCAGGCCAGCCGAAGATCAGTGACGAAGTCTATCGCGACGAGATTCAACCGCGTCTAGCAGATGTGACTATTCCAACCCATAATGTCGGCGCTGAACGTGTGCGCGTCATACGCTGCGGACATTCGCAGAGGGCGACGGAGACCACATGCACGGCACTGGTTGACACTTGCGCGGCTTGTGGACTTTCGTTTTAATTGACGCGCGAAGGCAGCCAAGCTTCCGTCTCACCTATGGCTCCAACAAAGCCTGGAGCCGATGGACTTTCTGTAGCTGCGAATCCAACTACCTACAACTTTTTCCGGAACCTTCTGCGCAGGAGCTTCCGCTGCGCTACCAGTTCAGCTTCAAGCCGAATTGGATGTGGCGCGGACCGCCCCCACCCAGCACGGGATCGCCACCCGCCACATCAGGCGTGGCACAAGCACAACCGAACAGTCCCCCTGTTCCGGCCCCGAGATCAACAATGCTGGCCGGCGTCTGGAAGTTGGCATGGTTGAGAACATTGAAGAACTCCACACGGAACTGCGCACCGTACCGTTCCTTGAACTTCCAGTCCTTGGCTATCGAGAAGTCCACGTTGAAGTACCCCGGAGCGCGGAAAATGTTGCGGCTGGCGTTGCCAACCGTCCCATAAGCGGGGGGAACCAGAATTCCGCCCTTGGTGGTGATGTAGCAGCCAATATTATTAAGCGAAGCGAGCGCCAGCCCTTGGAATTGGGTGTTGCCGCCGTAAGGGGCAGTCGCTGCACTTACGCAGCTCGACCATGCTTGCGCAGCTTGCGGGTTGGCTGTGTAGCCAGTGCAGCCTCCCAACGGCGAGTTGCCGTTATCGGTGTTGACGTAGCATGGGATGGGAGTCGGGCCCGCCTTGAAGGCGGAGCGAGGCCCGGAGTAATTCCAGGTCTGGATCCCGAGCCCGAGGCCGTTAATCTCGTTCGTTCCCAAGATATCGTTTGTTAAGTCATTCGGGAACCAGGGCTGACCGCTAGACAGACTCAAGATGCCGGAGACCGTCCAGCCCTGGAGCATCTGTCCGGGAGACTTGATTCCGGGGATGTTGTAGTCGGGCGCGAACGAGAAGTGATGGGTAATATCGAAATCGCTTGTACCATAGTTTAGACGCGCGTTGTAGGAGTCGATTTGAGGCGCACCACCGTGGCTGGAGCCAATATCGAGAGAGTGGGAGTAAGTGTAAGATGCCAGGAAGGCCAGCCCGTGCGATGCCCGCTCACCTACCGTCATCTGCAAGGCATTGTAGTTCGAGTAGGCGTTGTTGACCAGTTGGGAGATATTGGTCAGGAAGGGATACTTCGTGCCGTACGGACACGCCGTGCAGATGACGCCCGACCCGACTTCACCTCCAGGGTTCGCTACCCCGCAACCGGCAGAGCCGCCAGGGGTCAGGCAAAGCTGATTACTGGTCAGACTGACTGCCAAAGCCGCTGTCGTGGGATCTTTAGGGAATGCCGCCGACGCTTGGGCGGCGGTGAATGGAGTATTGTAGCCAGCCCCAATCGGCGGCTGGTTGACGTCAATAAAATTGTCTTGATTGCCGCTGTGAGTGCCGACATAGGCCACGTCGACCGTCAGGTTATTGGTGATGGCACGCTGCACGTCGAAGCTCCACGCCGCCAAGTACGGTTGCACGAACTTGGGATTGACCGCCTGGGTGGTACACGCTGGCGGCGTTACCCCGGAGAGAACAGTGTCGTTCGGCGAGAGGCAAGTTGTGCCCGTAAGCCCCGACACTATGGTTCCATTCGGAGTCTGTACCGAAATGGGCTGGCCGACGGGGAACACAGACGCAGTGGCATTGGGCTCCAGAGTACTGCCGGTCCAATTAATGCCGCCGTTCCCATGAACCGCTAGCGTTTCGGGGGTATGATCGTTTAGCGGGGTGCCGCTGGTATTGATGCCGACGTCGGGAACATTGGCCCCGAAGGGGGAAAAGCCGACATAGTCCCCTATGAGTTGGGGATCCCTCAAGAGGCTGGCGGCGGCGCGCACCACGGTCCTGCCATTGCCTCGCACATCCCAGGCCATTCCCAAGCGCGGCGAAAAGGCTTTGTAATATGGATTATACATCGCGGGCATTCCCTTTCCACCGACCTGCT
>Ga0307479_10002932_pt1 | contig 15484 bp, 17 predicted proteins | sample atmos_gasesECM4C_FD_203743 | JGI IMG/M metagenome (GOLD analysis project Ga0307479, IMG submission 203743) | Hardwood forest soil microbial communities from Morgan-Monroe State Forest, Indiana, United States - atmos_gasesECM4C_515 | ecosystem: Environmental > Terrestrial > Soil > Temperate... | reverse complement strand
GTCCCGGCGACACCTACGCCATCCCGGCGAACATCGAGCACAGCATCGAGATCATTGAGGACGCGGAGGAGGTCCAGGTGTTCACGCCGCCACGGGAAGATTTCCGCTGACATCGATTAACGCCTAACCCCGATGAAGGTGTCAAGTGTGTGGTGAGTATTTTAAGTCATAGGTTTAATTGATCCGGGGCGCTGGTCGTTGATTCTGGAACGCATCCTCTTCCGCTTAACTCGCCGGTTGTTTTTCCAGCGCTTCCTACTCCTATCCGTGCATCCCACCGTGGCGGAAGCGCAATTTGATTCTTGAGCTTCGTTCATCCTGTGCACCGGGCGACGCATCGAATTGGCTTTTACCTAGATAAATTAGGTGAAGCGGGTTTGACGCAAGGCGAAGCCCACATCTTGGCAATGCTAGCCCATTCCGGGCCTGCGAAAGTGGCCGAACTCCATCGTGGCCTTGCTCATAAGCGATCGACACTGACCAGTATTCTGGATCGGCTAGCGAAGAGGAACTTGATTACTCGTGAGATCGGAAAAACGGATCGGCGCACGTTTATCGTCACGCTGACCGCGAAAGGTCGCAAACTTGCACACCGTATCAGCAGCCATTTGTTGGAACTTGAGCGGGAAGTCGCGCGAGGTGTTACCGCTGCCGAGATTAAGGGATTCAAAAAGGTGGTGGCTGCCTTAGAGCGGCAAGCCCATTATCGGGCACAGCGTTAACGGAGTTAACTGTCAGTGCACCTTTTTTCGCGTGGCACGGACAAGTGCCTGATGCTTCGGCTCGGGGTTTCGATGAAGCGCGTGAGCTGTTTCTTAGTCGGATGAAAATTGTCAGTTATTACCTACATGTTCGACCAATTGCCAAAAAGGTATCAAATGAAGGGTCCGTAACCCCAGAAAACGGGCAGTTTTCTCCCTGGCCTGACAGCCAATGTTAAAAAGGTTCGCACCCCCTCGCCTCAAGGGCTCGACCCAGGAGAAATCGACTTCGGGGATTTTCTGCTTCGGCCAAAAAATAGCCGCAAATGACAAAAAGGTACCGGACCCCGTAGGCTCCGCAGATTTTGTATTAACTTTTCGACTTTCCAGCTGCAGCTGCGGTTTCCTTTGCGCATTGCCAAAACGTTTCGGTGGCGGGGCTAAGCCGTCCTTTTCGCGTAACGATGCCGAATGAGAGTGGCTTCGGCTCGGGAGTGAGTCGCACCAGCTTCACTCGGCTGCCGAAACTGTATCCAAGCGCGTCAATCGCTAGACCTACCCCCGTGCCGGCCTCGATAGCTGAGATGACACTCGTTAGGCTGTCGTATTCCTCTATCACTCGCGGCTTGTTTTTTGTCGAAGCAAAAACTGCGGCGAGGTAAGCGTGATAATCGGGAAAATCTTCGCGCGTTAATCCGACGAACCGTTCCTTGGAGGCATCGGCCAGCGAGACGGAGCGACGCTGCGCAAATGGATGGTTCGGTGGGACCGCAAGACGCACTCGCTCACGGATCAATTCTTCGAAGCGCAGATCCCGCGCCGCGCCGGGTTTTGACGGACGGACCATGAATGCCAGCTGCAATCGCCCATCACGCAGACCAGTGAGGCTCTTCTCATTGCTCCAGTCGTGCAGCTTCACGTGAACCTTGGACATGACCTGTTGAAACGCGCGCAAGGCCGGCGACACAATCTGTGTCCTCAGTGCCGGTGCGTAGCCAACCTCCAGTTCCGTTTCGCCGGCCTCCCCAAATCCGCGCACACTTCGCACGGCTTCATCCGTTCTTTCCAAGACCGCTCGAGCTTCTTTGAGAAATAAAAGTCCCGCATCAGTCAGGCGAACCGATTTGCCCGTGCGCTCGAACAACTGCACGCCTAGTTCGTCTTCCAGATTACGAATCTGGCGGCTGACGGCCGGCTGCGAAACGTGAAGTTTCTGCGTCGCAGCGCGCAGGACATTTTCAGCCTCTGCCACGGCCACAAAGTAACGAAGATGCCTTAGTTCCACTGTCGATCCAACTATGCCGGCTCGGCATACCGAGACAAGAAACATCGTCTTTCACAAGCGGCCGTCCGTCGCGCGATCCTTACTCAGGCAAAAGAAAGGAATCTATGAGCAGAACAATTGAAGCAATCATGCGACACATGGCTGTGTCGTCGAATGGGGTCACCAATCAACGGAATGGAACGGAGAAGCTGGAAAAGGAAATCGCCGTAAGGAAGCGACATTACATCTGGTCGGAAGCGAGATTCGTTCGCGCCATGATGCCGTTTCACTCCAACGTGCGCGTGGGCTACGACGGCAAGGAAGTCGACGGCAAAAGCGTTCTCGACCTGATGACGCTCGCGCCGCCGCAAGGATCGACAGTGCGCATCCGCGCTGAAGGGCCTGACGCGGCCGAGGCGATGCACGCACTCGAGGAGCTGATGCGATCGCATTCTGATGAAAATAAAAAAGCCGCTTGAGCGAAGAAACGGCGGTCTTTCACGAGTGCACACAGCGGAAACGATCGTTACCAACGGAAGGAAGAAAAATATGAACGAACAATTTGTTATCGAAACTAACGAGAAGCCTCGGATCCTAATCGTCGACAACAGCTCGCGGTTCGCACGCAGTGCACGGCTGCTTCTCGACCAAAGCGGAAAATATGTCGCATGCACGGTGATCGATCCGCGCCGCGCATTGGAAACAGCGCGCAGTTTCAAGCCCGACCTCGTGCTTGTCGATCTTTTCATGCCGCAAGAGGACGGCCCCGAAGTGGCGGTGCAACTCGAAGCGGATTGGGCACTTCACGGCGTGCCCATCGTCTTCCTCACGTCGCTCATCACAGTTGAAGAGGCAAAGGATGGCCGTCGCGTTTACGGGCACCGCATTCTTCCGAAGCCGACAAGGAGCTCGGAGCTGATTAAACTTGTAGAGCAAAGCCTGCTTTGTTGTGCCGAGGCCTGAAGATCAGAAGAAAGTTTCTCCGAGAATACATCGTCATTCTAGCACAAATCCTAGTTACACGGATGCGCCAGAGTTCGATACATCCGGTTCCGGCCCAACGACTCAAACGCTTAGTTTACGACTGGCCACGAGCTGTTCCGGCGGCTACAATTTCAAACCCGCACACGAGACACGCCATGTCCTACAGCATATCGACCTTGGTAACCCGCAATCTTCAAGACGTCTTCGGTGAGAACGATCCCGCGCGCCGGCGCGCGGCTATCGACGAGATCTGGACTGAAGATGGCGTGTTCTATGATCCCAAAACGGGCGTCCACCGTGGCCGGGACGAGATTGATCGCGTCGCGGGCGCGATCAGGGCTACTCACCCTGACTTTCGATATCAGCCAATTGCCGAGCCCGAGGAATTGGGCAATGGCGGCCGGCTCAAATGGGTGGCGGGCCCTCCTGGTGAGGCGCCAGTTTACGCCGGGACCGATTTCATCATTGTCCGGGACGGCCGGATTGCCGCCGTTTATCTCTTCTTCGACAAGCTACCCTGAGCTGGACTCTGCCGTGCGATAGTCATTACGTTCGGCGAACGGGCTGGTGAAATATATATAGAGGGAACCAGTGATCACCGAAGACTACCGCTCGTTGTACCTGTCCTATCTCAAGTTCTGCAACAAGCACGATGTCGACGGAATGGCCTCATTCTGTACATTGACCATCAAGGTCAACGACGTTGCTATGGATCCAGCCGCTGTTGCGGCGCAATTCCCGCCTCTGTTCTCCGCATTTCCCGACTGGCACTGGGGAGATACGGCATCTCGTTGTCGACGGCGACAACATCGCGGTGCACTTCACGGTCACCGGCACTCATCGGGACGTCTTCCGTGAAATTGAGGCGAGCGGTCGTCGGGTGACGACTTCGGAGTTCACGTTTTACCACATTGAAGACGGCAAGTTCGCCGAGGTCTGGAACCTCACCGATATGGACGCGGTGATCAGGCAGATCAGGCAGGGTGAAAGGCACTGAAACGCGGCGTTCGTCGGCGTGCGACCAAATACCTAAGCGCGCGCAGCTTCCTTCGCGCACTGCCAGAATTTCTCCGGGGCTGGACTGAGTTTCCCTTTGAGCGCGACGATGCCGACCGAGATTGGTTTCGGCTCGGGAGTAAGGTGCAAAAACTTTACTCGGTTTCCAAAACTGTAACCAAAGTCTGTAGCAATGGCGACGCCGGTTCCCGCTTCGACGGCCGACATAACGGCGGAAAAACTGTCGTGCTCCTCCACCACGCGCGGTTTCTGTTTCACCTTCGAAAAGATGATCGAAAGATAATCATAGTAATTCGGATAATCTTCGCGGGTGAGGCCAATCAACGGTTCGGTCGCAACCTCGGCAATCGAAATGGCGCGACGTCGGGCAAACGGATGCTGCGGAGCGACCGCCACGCAAACGCGTTCGTGAAACAACTCCTCATATCGCACGTCTTGCAGCGCACTAGCCTTCGCGGGAGGAACGATCAATCCGAGTTGAAGCTGGCCATCGCGTATCCCATTGAGAATGGCGTTGTTGCTCCAATCGTGCAATCTCACGTGCACGTTTGGCATCGCCCGCTGGAATGCCCGTAAAGCTTTCGGCAGAATTTCGGCGACTGGCGTCGGTGAGTAGCCGACGTGGAGCTCGGTGGGCTCTGCGCTTGCAACCGCGCGCGCTTTGGTGACGGCTTCGTCCGCGTTTTGCAATAACGCGCGCGCATTGTCGAGGAACGCCCGGCCTGCATCGGTCAACCGGACCGACTTGGCCGTGCGTTCGAGCAAGGAAAATCCAATTTCGTTTTCGAGATCGCGGATTTGCCGGCTGAGCGCTGGCTGCGAGACATGCAGCTTCAGCGCCGCGCGAGAGACGTTTTCCATCTCGGCCACCGCGACGAAGTAGCGCAGATGCCTCAGTTCCACGGCCCAGAAATAGTATGCCTGTTGGTTATGCTGAGGCAAGAAACATAGTCTTTCTCAAGAGCCCGGTGCGCGGCAGATCGTTGTTCACAGAAAAATGAAAGCGATTCGAATTCACAATTACGGCGGACCGGAAGTCCTCAAGTACGAAGACACGCCGCGTCCGAAGCCACATGCGGGTGAAGTTCTCGTCCGCGTTCACGCAGCGGGAGTGAACCCGATCGATTGGAAAGTTCGTGAAGGCCACATGAAAGACTTCTGGCCTCATAAATTCCCGCTCATTCTCGGATGGGACTTGTCCGGAGTAGTGGAGGAACTCGGTAGAGGCGCCGGACGATTCAAAATCGGCGACGAGGTTTACAGCATTCCCGATCCGACCCGCAACGGCGCCTACGCTGATTACATCGTCGTTCGCGAATCAGAACTCGCGCTCAAACCAAACTCGCTTCATCATATCCGCGCGGCGGCTGTACCTTTGGCTGCGTTGACCACGTGGCAATCGTTGTTCGACACCGCGCAATTGCAGCCAGGCCAGCGCGCGTTGATTCACGCCGGCGGCGGCGGACTCGGTCACTTGGCTGTGCAACTCGCAAAATGGAAAGGCGCGTACGTTTTCGCGACGGCTTCCACCAAGAATCAAGACTTGCTGCGCAAGCTCGGAGTGGACGAGCCGATCGATTACACGCAACAACGATTCGAAGACATAGCGCGAAAAATCGACATCGTGCTCGACACCATCGGCGGCGAAACCCAGGAACGCTCCTGGTCAGTTTTGAAAAAGGGAGGAATTCTCGTTTCGTTAGTCCAGCCGCCGTCGGAGGAGAAAGCTAAAGAGCTTGGCGTCCGGGCTATGTTCGTCGGCGGGCAATCGAACGGCGCTCAGCTCGCAGAGATCGCGAAGATCATCGATTCGGGCAAACTCGCGCCGATAATCGATCGTATCCTTCCGCTCAGTGAAGCGCGCCGCGCGCACGAGCTTAGTCAATCTGGCCACGTCCGCGGAAAAATTGTCCTGCGGGTGAGCAACGGAGACGGAACCTTCGCAAAGAAAACAGATTGGTTACGATGAAAACGACGCGTTCTTCAATCCTCGTCCCTGAGGTTCCGGGTTACACGGAGCTTCAGCGCGAGATGCACGATGTGCTCCGCGCCCAACATCCGGAATGGATTGAGGCGGATGGCAAATCACCCAGGTGTGATTATTGCGAGTCGCTTTTTGCGGCCCTGCTCGTTAGCCACCGAGCGCACGCACACGTGCATTACGACGATCTTCTGAGTCTAACCAAAACGGAGCGTCTCTCTGACGCGGCGAATTCCAGCATACTTGCCGGTTATGCTGAGGCAAGAAACATGGTCTTTCCCAAAGTGGCCTCGGCGATTGGATAGTTCTCTCATGAAAACTTTGCACTTAGCTTCGAAAACGAAAATGAATGACTCGGGGACGCTTTATGAAACGGCGGCACCTAAGAATGCAATTGGGAATGGGCTCCAGCAAACCCGAATGGTTTCCGATCGGAAAATGACCACCCCTATATATAATATGAAAACAACCAGTGTAATTGACTACATCGTTCAGCGACTTGCTGATGAAGGGATCACTGACTGTTTCGGCGTACCAGGTGACTACGCGTTTCCAGTCGGTGATGCAGTCGATCGCAACCCAAACATCAGATGGGTTGGCTGCTCGAATGAATTGAATGCCGCGTACGCTGCGGATGGTTATGCGCGCGTTCGGGGCGCGGCAATGCTGTCGACAACCTATGCCGTAGGTGAATTGTCTGCGATCAACGGAGTTATGGGCGCTAAGGCCGAGCGCTCGCTCGTCTTCCATGTTGTCGGCATGCCGTCCTACCAGAATCAGCGCCTGCGCAAGACAATGCATCACACTTTTGGAGACGGCGATTTCGGGAACTTCATAGGAATTTCCGCTCAAGCGGCTTGCTGCCACGCCGTGATTAATCCCGATAATTGTATGATTGAAATGGAACGCGTGATTGCAGAGGCGCGTCGTAACAACCAACCTGCCTACATTGTCGTTCCATCGGACTATGCGCTTGCACCGGTGACACCGACCGAAGTGCGCCCTGCGACGCTTAAGTCTAACGAATTATCCCTCGAGAAAGCGGTCGCAGTTATAGCTGAGCGGATAAATCGCGCGAAATCACTTGTCGTCTTGCCCGCGTTCACGATCTCGCGGCTCGGGTTAGAGAAGGAAGCCCTGCAGGCAATAGAGGCGCTCGGGTGTCCATTTGCTACTACAGCGATGGAAAAGTGCGTCATAGACGAAAGCCACCCGCAATTCGCGGGGTTGTATGCGGGAGCGCTGTCCTCAGAAAAGACGCGGCAAATTGTCGAGAATGCCGAATTGGTGCTTGATCTCGGCGGAGTCAGCCTTAACGACGAAACCACTGCGGGCTTCTCTGGGCAACTTGATTTCGGGCGATTCGTCTCGATCGGCCTGAATGATGTTCGTATCGGAGAACAGGTTTTCGGGAATGTTCGCCTCGCCGACATGCTAGCAGCGCTCGCAAAACTGAAATCGCCCGCGCCTCGGTACAACCGAAAACCGGAGCGTGCTCCGGGAGTTAATGGAAAGTCGTCGGACAAGATTACGATGGACGCGCTTTATTCTCGTTACGCGGCCTTTATTCGACCTGGCGATAGCGTCGCACTGGAAACCGGGAGTTCGAGCCTGGGACTTCCGCCAATGCTGCTAGCCGATGATGTGCAAGTGCACCTACAAATGTTATGGGGATCGATTGGATGGGCCACGGGAGCGGCCTTCGGGATAGCGCTCGCCGATCCCAAGCGAAAAACAGTTCTCATTACCGGCGAAGGTTCTCACCAATTGACCGCTAATGAGATCGGAAATATGGGCCGCTACGGTGCTAATCCCATCATCCTGTGTCTGAACAACGATGGCTACATGGTGGAGCGTGCACTGGAACCAAATCCGGACTGGTCTTATAACGATTTGGCAAAATGGCGTTACGCAGATTTACCGCACGCGCTCGGATGCACCGATTGGTTTACCGCGCGCGTCGAAACGCTCGGTGAGCTCGACGCTGCACTGAAAGCAGCCCGCGAAAGTAAATCGGGCGCATACATCGAAGTCATCGGCGGACGAATGGATCTCCCTAAAGGATTAGCCTTCGCGCACACGCGCCTGAAGGAATTATACGGAGATACGCCTTAACAAACCATGGAGACCCACGGACCTTTAGTTTCGACCATCGCAGTCGGCTTGACGATGCTCAGCCCATTGGTCTGCCTGATCGCGGCGTATCTCTGGGCATGGGTTGTTGGCTGAAGAAGTTTTGTACGGAGATACGCCCTTAAGCGATGGACAGTTGACTACGGTTTGTCACGATCGTGCTCGGTTCTATGACACTGCCAAACCAATCGATGAAGTCGTCGCGCAGCGTGAACCATCTGGCGCCGTGCATTCTGGCCATTTCTTTGCTCTCAGTGGCAATTGCCGAAGCGGACCAGAATTTCGCGGGCTTTAGTCACCTTGATACTAGTGGTGAACGGCCGGGGGCTGCGCAAGCTGCCCCCGACTGGGGGCCCGTCCAAACGGACGAGCTCTCCCTCGCCAATCTTTCCCCGTCCTTTTACCCTTCTTTCAACTCCGACGTGCAGTATGCCTGTTGGGTATGCTGAGGGAAGAAACATAGTCTTTCACGAGCAGGCAGGTCCGGTCGGATGGTATCAGCATGAAAAATTTAACTAACTGGAGGCAATAAGATGAGCAAAACCGCTGCAGCCATATATGATATGCTCGCACTGATTAATCCTGCAGCTCTGGCGGCTCTTCGAATCGCCGCGACAGTCTTCTTCATCATCAACCTGGTAGGCGGCGCGTATATTTTTCGCAACCGTCACCGATTCTTTGACCGCGATCCGAACGTCGACAACGACATTCCGGCCGTTCGAAAAGTGAGGGTCGAAGTCGTCATGATCCCGTGGTTCGCTTTGACCACGCTGATCCTGATTCTGCTGATTAGTTTCTGGCTCGCTTGACCAGGGCGGTCACCTGCACAGACTGGTCCGCGCCGCCGTCAACGCGTAAGCAAGAAAACCTCGAGATTCCCTGAAATTTCGGTCTGCCGAAGCTTGAGAAAGCATGTGAGGTGAAGATAAAACGTACCGAACTTAAGCCGGAAACGACCATCCGAGATGGAGCATGCCTGTTGAGCATGGTGAGAAAAGAAACACGGTCTTTCCCAAATACGCGATGCGCTGAGATCCTTTTGACATGAACGACACAACCAAAACTGCGGGCGTGACATCCCCGCCCGCTGGTCACAGTCTAGAAGAGGACGCCAGTTTAGCGTGGCGCGAAATGACCGCGGAATGGGAATACTTGCCTCCGCAGACGACGAGCAACGGGAAAAAGACTCGCATCGTTATCGCGGGCGGCGGATTTGCCGGCCTCTATGCCGCCAAATATCTAAACAAGAGGTTGGCACGCAGGTCGGACGTCGATGTGACTCTGATCAGTCGCGAGAATTTTATTCTGTTCACGCCGATGCTGCATGAAGTCGCCGCCGGTGACCTTTCACCGATCGACATTGTCAGTCCGCTCCGGCGCATTCTTCGTCACGTGAATGTTGTTCAGGCGGAAGTCGACAAGATCGACATAACCGGCAGAAAAATCCGCTGCCGGGCAGGCGTGCGGGACATGGAGCTTGAATTCGAGTTCGATCATCTCCTCCTCGCGATCGGTTCGGAAACGAACTTCTTTGGTATGCAAGGCGTGCAGGACTGGGCGGTCACGATGAAGAGCCTTTCCGACACCGCGCTGCTGCGCGAGCGAATGGTGGCGCTGTTAGAAGAAGCTTCTGTGCAAAAGGATGAGGCGACGCGCAAAGAGTTACTCACGTTCGTTACCGCGGGCGGCGGTTTTGCCGGCGTTGAAACGATCGGCGCGGTTAATGACTTCGTGCGCGAGACGGTGAAGTTTTATCCAACTTTGCGCGAAGAGTCCCTTCGTGTCGTTGTGGTCCATCCGGGGAAGTTTCTGCTGCCGGAACTTGGAGAAGATCTCGGCCGCTACACCGAGAAAAAATTGAGCCAACGCAATGTGGAAATAATCAAAGGCCCGCGAGTCGCAGGATACGACGGATCGGTCGTTAAGTTAAGTGATGGCACATCCATTCCTGCTACGACGCTAATTTGGACGGCTGGCGTAAAACCAAGCGCGGTGATCGAATCGTTAGGCTGCAAGAAAGAGCGTGGACGTCTTCTCGTGAACAAGTATCTCGCCATTCCAGAAATCAGCGGACTATGGGCGGCCGGCGACTGCGCGGCAGTTCCCAGCGGCAAAGCAGGCGAATTTTGGCCGCCAACTGCTCAGCACGGTTTGCGCGAGGCGGTCAGGGCGGCGAAGAACATCGAAGCCGCAATAATGGGGCGACCGTTGAAGCCATTCGTTTACACGACTCTCGGACAACTAGCGACCATTGGCCGGCGGACCGGTGTCGCGAAGGTTTTTGGATTCAAGTTCTCGGGATTCATCGCCTGGTGGATGTGGCGAGGGATTTACCTGGCGAAGCTGCCGGGTTTGGGCAAGAAGCTCCGCGTGATGATGGATTGGACTCTCGATCTTTTCTTCGGCCGAGAGATCGAACAGATGATCACGTTGCGCGACATCCAAGCGCTAAGCGATCGGCTGGCTCGCATTCGCGCCCAGTCAAAGCCCAGCTCAGAAGCGACATCACAAGAGCAAACCGGTTTACCAATCAAGGTCGGGAGTTCATGAGTTATGAATGTGTCCGCACGTCTCTTGGGTCTGCAATTGTTTCTGGCGGTCGCAGTCGCGAATGCACGGAATGATCCTCCACCAAGTTCGGAAAGACCGTGGGCGCCAGCGAACCTGTCAAATTACGAGCGCGACCTTGCCGGATATCGCGGGAACGAAGCGCAAGGTAGCTCGCGCGTTTCGATTAATCCTCGAAAGATCTACAACCTCGCGGAATTGATCGACATCGCGGAGCGTAACAATCCCGACACCCGCGTCGCATGGGAACGCGCTCGACAAGCAGCCGCGGCGGTCGGTCTGAGCGAAAGCGCTTATTATCCATTCCTCGTCGCATCCGCGGCCGCGGGTTACGACCGCGCTTTCATTCCGTTTCCCACGTTAGCGACCAACCCGACGCATCCGAGTCTAAACAACGTCCAGATCACCGGCGGCGGATCGCTCGTCACTGAAGCTCAGGTCTATCGAGGCGAATTGAGCGCGAAATGGTTGCTGCTCGATTTCGGCGAACGCAGCGCCGTCGTAGCCGCGGCCCGGGAGCAATTGATGATGGCGAATGTCGGATTCAATGGGACTCATCAGAAAATCGTTTTCCAGGTAACAGACCGTTTTTATCAACTCGGAACCGCGCGCCAAAAAGTTCTGGTGGCGCAAAGCTCGCTGGAGGCGGCGCAAACGGTGGAGCAAGCGGTGCAGGCACGCGTCGACAACGGTCTCGCGACAAAACCGGAGTTACTTCAAGCCCAACAGCAAAGCGCACAGTCGGCGTTCGATGTTGACGCCGCCACGGGCGTCGAGAGTGATGCGCAAGTGGCGTTAGTCGAAAGCATAGGCGTGCTGCCGACGGTGCCACTCCACGTCGCGGACCTCAGTGAAAGATCGACATCGGAACAGGCCAACGGTTCGGTGGACGAGTTGATTGCGCGAGCGTTGTCGCAACGCCCGGATTTGGTGGCCAAGCTCGCGAACGTTTACGCGAAGCAGGACGGAATTAAAAAAGTTCGCGCCGAGTATTATCCGAAAGTTGCGCTCGACGCGCACGCCAGCGAGACGGAGCTCGATGTCAGCATTAATCACTCAGATTACTTTGGAGATCGTCGCCCCACTTACGGAGTTTTTCTGACAGCGAGCGTTCCGATCTTCGACGGCTTTGGCCGGCGTTACAAAATGCAAGCAGCGGAAGCCGATTTGCGCGCGGCTGAGAATGAGCTTGCCAGCGCACGCGATTCCGCCGTGCGCGAAGTTTGGAAAGCTTACACCGATTTCAAGACCGCTCTTCGCAAACAGGACTCGGCCGCCAAGCTGGTCACCGCATCGCAAAATGCGTTCGACGCCGTGCTGGAATCGTACAAGAACGGGCTCAGCACCTATCCCGAGATCGTTAGCGCACAACGAAACCTGGCGTCCGCGCGAAGTGTGAGCCACGACACCCAGTCCGACATTTTCACCACCGCAACCGCGCTGGCATTGAGCACCGGCGACTTGGCTCGGCCATCGTCCCGACCGCTCCAACCTTCAGCCGGCAGACCATTGCGGAGTTCACCGGGCGCCGTGAGGCCGTTAGAGAGATGAGAACCAGTCGAACAGTTTTGAAGGTTGCCGCCTTTGGCCTTGCAGTTGTCGTTCTTTGTTTGGTCGCGGTGCAAATTTCCAGTCATCATTCGCCGACAGTCGATGTTCTCGGCTCCTATTTTCCGGCCTGGATGGTTTGTATCCTAAGCGGTCTGGCGTTGACCTTCGTCGCTCATTGGATCGTCCAGGTCGGCGACCTGAAATCGTACATCGGTCCGGCACCGCTGATCTACTCGTGCCTGATGATCATCTTCACGTTCGCAACTTGGATTCTGTTTTACCAAAACTGATATGCATCGACCCGCCACACCTTTGAATAAACAAGACGCCGTAACGTCACCGGACAATCGGGTCGAACAACACAAGTTCGTTCGCAAGATTGTCAGTCTGATCGTCGTTGCCGGCGCGGTGCTGATTACGCTTTATGTTTGGGGAATCATCGAACGACATCCGCGGACGGACGACGCGACTGCGCGCGCCAATGTCGTGGGCATTGCGCCGCGGGTGGGTGGTCAAATCCTCAAGCTAAATGTGCAGGACAACCAGGCGGTGAAGGAAGGCGACGTGCTTTTCGAAATCGACCCGGAGGATTACCGACTCGTTCTGGAAAAGGCCAAAGCCGAATTGGCTGCGCTGGATCGACAGATTGAACAAGCCCGTAGCACCTTGCAGCGCCTGGAACCGCTCCTGCCCAAGCACTTTACCACCGCCGAAAACGTCGATGAAGCCCGAACTAAAGTGACGACCTTAGAGGCTCAGCGCGAAGGTGTGGTGGCCACCATCAATCTTGAGGAGCTCCATCTCTCCTACTGCAAAGTCATCGCGTCTTTTTCCGGACGCGTTATTAATCTCAACATTTCAGCCGGCGCCCATGTTACCGCCGGCGTTCCCGTCTTCTCTTTGCTGGACACGAGCAAATGGTATGTGATCGCAAATTTTCGGGAAGCGGAAGTTCGGCACATGGCTCCGGGAAGCGAGGCAATCGTTTACCTTTCTTCCGCGCCTAACCAACGCTTCCGTGGCAAAGTGCAGGGAATCGGTTGGGCAGTAAAGCCCGAAGGCGAAATCGATCTGCCGCCATCGGGAGTTCCGTACGTCAAACGCGAACTGAACTGGGTCCGAGTCGCGCAGCGCTTTCCGGTTCGCATCGAAATCGAAAATCCGGATCAGAATCTGTTTCGCATGGGCGCGTCGGCGGTGGCGATCATCAAAGGTCCGCCACGGAAATAATTTATGAGCGCGACATTTGTCGAAGCGCGACCGCTTGATTCCGATTGGACTGGCTGGTTACGACATGAGCTGGCGCCGACGCGCGCGCGCGAAATCCGAACAGCTATCATGATTGGTGGCGCGGTTTTGTGCGTGATCATTTCGATGACGCTGCAGGTTCCGCAGCTGGCGACTAGCGCCTACATGGTTTTCTTCGCCTCGAAGGAGAACAAGCTTCTCACGAAGATTACAGGCATCGGCGGGATTTTTGTCCTGACCATCGGGATTGGCATCACTCTCCTACTTTACAAATTCACTTATGGTCATCCGGAACTGCGCATTCCCGGAATGGCAATCACGCTATTTCTTGGAATGTGGTTGTCCCGCGTTCTCGTGGTCGGGCCGCTTGGATTCCTTCTTGGCTTCGTTGTCGCTGTCTCGCAATCCGTTGGCGAAGAAATTCCGTCACCGGAATATTTGGTTCGTCAACTTCTGTGGCTATGGGTGGCACTGACTTATGCCATCGCGCTCACTGTCGTGCTAAACTCGTTGTTTTTGCCAGACACGCCGAAGGCCGCTGAACCTCGGCCGAAACCGAAAAGTCTTCTTGTTCCCGACGCGTTTACCAATCCCGCGCACGTGCATTTCGCCCTCAAAGTCACTTTCGCCGCGATGTTCTGCTACATCGTTTATGAGGCGATCGATTGGTCGGGAATCCACACCGCGTTCATCACTTGCACGTTCATCGCGCTCGAAAGCACTGAGGCGACGCTCTACAAAGGAACGCTGCGATTCGTGGGTTGCGTGATCGGCGGTGCGCTCGCGCTTTTCTCCATCGTGTTTCTGATGCCGCACATGGAAACGATCGCGTCGCTCGTTGTGGTCGTCGCTTTTGCTTGTGCCATCGCGGGCTGGGTCGCGACTGGAAGCGAACGAATCAGTTATGCCGGGCTGCAAATGGCATTCGCTTTCTTCTACAGCATTTTTCAAGGATACGCGCCCGACACCGATCTGGATAACGTTCGTAATCGCGTCGTCGGAATTCTCTTCGGCCTTGTCGTCACCGGACTCGTCTTCCATTACATCTGGCCTGAACGCAGCGAACCACGATCTGCACAATGAAGTCGTGGAAGCCAATCGCTTTTGCATTATCGGTCTTCGGATGGTCCGGCTGCGCCCATCTCGCGACAGTAAAGCAAACGCCAGCACTCGTTCCAGCAGGTGGAAATGACGAACAACTTCTAGTCGCGAGGCAACGCTTGGTCGCGGCGGAACGGGAACAGCCATTAGTTTCGTTAAGCGGCGATCTCTTCGCCGCCAAACTCTCGCTGAATGTTCTAGAGCAGCAGCCCGACAACCTCTCCGCGCGAAATCTTTACAATTTTTCCGTCGCGCGAGCAGTTGAAAATGTCGAGCAGGCGAAAATTCAACCCTGGCAGCATAAGATCGACGTCGTCAGCGACGGGAGCGACTACACACTGACGACTCCCAAGCCAATCGATCCGGAACATGATCCAAGTCGATACGATTTGTTTCCGACGGACACGTTGAAGATCAGCGGGCAATTTTTCAAAACTCGCTCGGCCGTTAAGGGCGTCGGCGCGCCATTGGTTGCGGTCAGCCTCTCAGAAAATCCGAAGTTTCGTCAGCAGTACAAACTGCCGCGAGTTTACGCACCGGTCACCGCGGCGATCCGCTTCTCGGGCCAAAACGCGGAACTGGAATTTGTCGATCCGATGAAGTCGGACCGGATCGCATTAAGCAGACGCAGTTTCCCGCTAGCCGTCGACTTCAGTGCGCCCACCGCGATGCTGATCGCGCGCGAGCGGCCGGAACGTCTTGGCTTTTCGCGCGTGATGAATCCCGAAAAGTTCGCGGATACTGCGCGGTTGTGTCAGCTGCAACAGTACGACCCAAACCGCACGCCGGTGATTCTTGTGCACGGCTTGCAGGAAACCGGAGCGAGCTGGACCCCGATGATCAATACCCTCCGCAACGATCCATGGATACGCGAGCATTATCAGTTTTGGTTCTTTAGCTACCCGAGTGGTTATCCCTACCCGTACTCGGCCGCGT
>Ga0307479_10002931_pt1 | contig 15485 bp, 14 predicted proteins | sample atmos_gasesECM4C_FD_203743 | JGI IMG/M metagenome (GOLD analysis project Ga0307479, IMG submission 203743) | Hardwood forest soil microbial communities from Morgan-Monroe State Forest, Indiana, United States - atmos_gasesECM4C_515 | ecosystem: Environmental > Terrestrial > Soil > Temperate... | reverse complement strand
CCCCGAAGGCCGCCCATCTTGCGTGTTCGCGCTGCCGAAGACCGATGCGAGCGAGGCGCCGATCGCGACATAGATCGGGACCTGCTGTTCGGCGCCCGAGCCGGTGCCGCGACGGGTTTCCCACCGTGTCGTCCGGCCTGTAACGATATCCTGCATATGGATCTCAAAGGTGAAAAAGTTTCGGTAGTCCTCGAACTCGCTAAAATCCTTTTCCGGATCTTCGAGCAGGACCTCGATCTCCCGCAACGTGTCGCGGTGAGGGAAATCGTCGGGTACCTCGTCCCCTTTGAACAGCATGTCGAGCGCCTCGGGCGAGGTCTTTCCGATCTCGATGATCTTCAGAATGGGTTGAAACTCCGCCAACCTCGTGTGGTGGAACGAGTATTTCTCATTGTGGAACGGATGATCCGCCAAACCGCGATTCATCGCGCTCAATTCGCGCTCCATCTTGCTGATCCTCGAGGTCAGGGCGTTGATGAACTGGCCTCGCAGCAGCGTCGCTGCCTTCTCGGCTGCCTCACGCGCCTGCCGCTCGTATCTGCGCAACTCGCTGGTTTCCATGTCATGGATCAGCAAGTCCATCCACGGCTTGACCTCACGCAGCGGCTCGCTCTCAGTCCCGACCTGCGAAACGACGCCGAATTTCTCGAAGTAGTCGCCGAGGGCTTGCCGGACCTGGCGTTCCATCCTGATGCGATCGGCTTCCGCGCGCTCGGCGGCGTTCGCGGCTGCATCTGCAACAGTCCGATGCCCACCTGCGTCCGATTTCCTCGATATGGCATCGAGCCGGCTGCGATAAGTCACCCGACCCGAGATCCGGTCATAGAGGAGCATGATCTTCAGATATATGGACCATGCCAGCCGCACACTTAGCCTTGAGCCAGGCACGCTCTCGCCCGCCTCCATCGTACCCCTCGCCTTCTCGGCCTCGACCAGGTGTTTGTTGTGTTCGCGCTCCTGCGTCTTGCGCTGGTCGGCGCGGGCGCGGCGAAGTTCGCGCTGCGCTTTCCGCCGGGTACGCAACCCGCCATCGTCCTCACCGTCCAGCGTCGCGATACGTTGCTCAGCCTCATTCCTCTCGCGCGCCGCTGTTGCGAATTCCTCGACAATCGACTTGAAGGTCGCCGATCTTTCATCGAAGAAACGGCGAAGTTCAACGTGTGCCGCATCCGCGCGCTTCATCGCACCCTCGATCAGGGCGGATGTCTCCGAGAGACGCTCTGCCTCCTCCGTCATGTCGCGCAACAATTGTAACTGGACGGTCTTGCCGATCTTGAACGTCGACGGCTCCGCGGCGCGATGCGTCCGGACGAGGCCGTCGTCGTACAGGCCGTCTCTCATGATGGCGCGCCCGGGTTCGTTGAACTGGTCGAGCGTGTCGGCAAGCCGGACCGATCCGTGTCTTCTGGCAATAAAGGCCAGCGCGTCGCCATCGTCTGACCTGAACAGGGACGGAAACGTCCCTGGCTGAGGCGCCGTCCTGAGCGGATCAAGCTTGTTCAAGCTGACGAGCGAAGCGCCGCGAAATTCGCGTCGTCCTTCCTTGAACAGCGCGGTCGCGCGGGCAATGTCGGGCCGATCAACAAAAACGGCCTCTCGATCGCGTCCCAGGAGACCTTCAGCGGCCGCCGTCCAGGCCGTGTCCGAGACTTCGACGAGATCGCAGAGAACCCGCGGCGACATGCCGGCCAGTCTGAGCTTCCGGCACAGATGCAGCGTTGCCTCGCTCAAATGCGCAGCCCCTCCGCCGCTCGCGTGCAGTTGAAGACGATCCGCAAGCTGCTGCGCCTTCGTCTTCTCGTCGCCCGCCTGCCGGATGAGATTTCTGCGTGCTTCGTCGACCTTCTCCAACAGACTCCGGTCCGACGACAAGATTTTCGCTTCCGTATCCAGCAGCGCGGTTACCGACCGCTCGATCGCCGCATCTCGTCCGGCCTTCGTCAGTTCCGAGATCGCTGGAATGAATTCGTCGAAACCAAGGCCTTTCATGGCGCACAGGGGCTCAAGCGCCCGGACGGCGTCGATCCTGCGCTCGAAGGCCCCTACCGCGCGCTGAGCCGCCTTAACCGCCGTATCGAGTGCTTGGATGTGCGCATGCCTGCCGGTCTTGCCGTCGTGCTCGACGATGGCCCGCTCAAGCCTGAGAAGCTCGGCATCGATGCCGGCCAGTTCCTCGTCGAGAAACGCCAGTTCGGCCTTGGCGGCGTTGAGCTTGGCCGTTTCGTCGGCAAACCTTGCGGCTTGCACATCATATATCGCGCGCGCCGCCAGCCAGGCGGCACGTTTGGAAATCCATTGCTCACAGGCTCTTCGCTCGTGAGCGGCGGCCAGCTCCTGTATGGTCGCACGCAGCGCGAGGAGAGCCTCAAGCTTCTCGCGCATCGTCTTGATGGTCTCGTTGATGCCGCGATAGGTACGGATCGACTCGCGCAACTCGCCGACCCTCATATTGTTCTTTTCGAGGATGTAGTTGCGCACGAATTCCGTTGCCGTCTGGTCATGGTCGAGCGTCATGGCGTTGACCACGGCCTTTTGCAGCGAATTCGCATTCTGTTCGCCGATGACCGACGCATGGGGCACCAGCTTGCGCATATATTCGCGCACGTAGTCGATCGCCTTGTCGCGATGATTGACGAAGTTGCCTTGCCCGACAGCCGACACGATCCTGCTGCGAACCTCATCCCAATCGGCCGGGAACCTGTTGCCGTCGCGCTTGACGATGAAGTCATTCGTGGTCAGGATTTTTCCTGACACCACGAAGCGACCCAGCACCGTCTCGTTGCTCTCCGATCGGCGCGCTTCGATCGCCATGCCGATCGATACGGGCGGACGCCTTCCCTCGAGATCAACGAATCCGAGGCAAATGTAGGTACGCGCCTGTTCGCGCTTGCGCTGATCTTCTCCCAAGGTGCCCAGGCAATAGTCGACGACGCTTCGCTTCGATGCGCTGCGGCTCTTGCCCTTGTCGCCGGCCACTGCGTTCAGGCGCTGAATGTTGCGATTGCCGCCGGTCAGAACGACCTGGGCCATGTCGAGAATGGTCGATTTGCCGGAGCGGTTCTCTCCGAAAACGCCGGTATGGCCCGTTAGCTCGACGTCCTCGACATCGAAGAGGTGCCAGTTGACCATGGCGATATGGTGCAGTTCCATCATTCGTCGGCTCCGTCGGGCACGGCGAGCCCGATCTCCTGCGAACGCACGTAACGTTCGATCCTCTGCAGTGCGTCGGCTCCGCTGATCAGCTTGATCATCGGGCGTATGGCGACTTCGAAGTCTTGGGCCTCGGCGTCGAAATCGCCGACGTCGACGAGGCCGCGCTGAGCCGCCTCCCCTAATATGTCGCGAAACCTGCGGAGAGATATCGCGCTCGTCTCGTTCCCCTGAACCATTTCCTTGTAGCGGTCGAACAAGGTGTTCAACGTCGTCACAACGATGGCCCTGTCCTCGACCGCTCCCACGTTGACCTCGTCCTGCCAATGCGCGGCAAGAACCAGAATCACGATGGTCTCGTCCAGCTTCATCTTGGGCAAGGGAACGTCTTCGCCCAGGGCCGTGATGCCCGCCCACTGGGCTTCAGTGTCGCGGTGGACGCGATATCCGCAACCGTCGAAGAAAGCGTCGATGAGCGATCTGAAGCGGCCATCCATGATGACGTTGTAAATCGTCCCGGTCCGGGGGTCCCCGGCGAACACGAACTGCCGCCGCAACAGGAAATGCAGGGCCTTGCGGAGATCGCCCGCCTTCTCCGAACCGTATGTTCGCTCGATGGCTTCGAATTCACTGAGCATGCAACCGCCTCGCCGCGATTGCCGTCTGCCGCCTTACGATGAAGTTGGCGCATCGCAACCATTCACTGTCATGTGGCGGCAGATCGGGTGCGAATTCGAGCTCGAAGTATCGCGCGACCTCGGCGGGAATCTCTCTCGTTACCGCGAAACGACGTGCCGCATCGAAAGCGATAAAATCGTCGACTGTCTCGATCGCGATAAAACGCGCCTCCCGCATGCCACCCACCGGCACCTGTTGCTCCAGGAAGCTGCGCACCTGCAGCGGGCTCGGCGCGATCCGCGAGATATACTGCAATCGAAGGTGCTTCCTGATCTCATACAGCGGATCGGTCGGACGGTCCCCTAGCGGCTGCATCGCCACAGGCCGTCTGGGCTCGCGGCCCGGCGCGTGCTGGAATTCGGACCAAGGCGACCGCAGCGGCTCCAAACTCCACTCGACCACCGCATTCGGATGGCGACCCCGCGCGATCAGCCCGTCGAGCCGGCGAACGAGATCGCCGGCGCGTCCGACCAGTCCCTGAGCGCCGCGTTCCGCATATTTGATCGTATTTCGGACGCGCGACTCCAATTGGCGACGAAACGATTCGATCCTCTCGAACATCTCGCCGATCTGGCCGAAGGTCGTTTCGATCGCCAACAGATCGTCTTCCACATCGCGCGCCGCCTCAGACATCGACGGCGAGATGCTCGCGGCAACATACTCTTCCGACAAAACCTGCATTGTCGCCGGCGTGTGCGCGATCCGTCGCGCCAGATCGACGATGGCATCCCTGAAACGGTATGGATGGTTGAAGGTCAGGATGGACTCGAAATCCTTCAAAAGAAGCTGCTCGACGAATTCTTCGAAAAACGCCTCCAGGCGGTCTCCGACTGTCTTGGAGTCCATGACGGTTCGGCGGATGCGCTTGAGATCGGAAAGGATGGCGCGAAGGCTTTTGGTGAACTGATCGACCTGGTTTCGTGCTTCTCTCAGGGCAAGCGCCACCTCCCGCTGCTTTCTGTCGGCGATGTCGGGGCTGAGCTTCTCCACTGCCTCGAGATTCAGACGTACCGTCACCATCAAGCCGCCGAACCGTTGCGAGACATCCCTGTTTAAGCTCGCCAGCCGTTGAATGACCAAGAGCGGGCCCATGGGCATGTCGATCGTCACCCGGAGGCCGTACTCTTCTACCTCGAGCCAGCCCCACCCGATCAGCCGACCGTAAATTTGGTGCGCGATGAGCAGAGCTTTGTCTGCCGTCTCCGTGGTGATCGCGGTTGCACGCTTGATGCGCCTGCGGCCTGCTGAAACGACCTCGGGAAGCGGATCGCCGAAGTCGTCGGTCTCGTTCCAAAGCGCAGGATTGGACCGCATGACGTCGTAAATGGCATGCGTGACCTCCTGCGGCGTCGGGAAAGCCGGAACGCCGCTAAAGAACCGCTCGTGCAGATCCAACAGACACGCGGCGTAGAGATGCTTGTGCTCCCGTGAAAATGCCAGGAATGCATCGTCATGGAGGTATCGAAACAGCAATGCCTGCTCTCCGAGCGGATGCGGCTCACCCGAACCGGCAGGCCACTTCTTACCGAATCGTTCCCTTTCCGTTCAGGGTAGAACAGCGAGTTGCGGTTGTCCACCGACCTTTGGGCCAACCGACTGCATTGACTACAGGATTTGTTCCCATCCACAAAAGGGCGTCACACAAGGTCGAACACTTCGATGCGTCCAGTTGCGAATCGGACTGCCAGGGCGGACCGGATCCGCACGGCCGGACGGACCCTGGCGGCGCCGAAGCAAGTGGGTTTCCAGGCCAGGGACTTTCGGTCGTCGCGGCGGCGCGTGATCCCTGACCGATCACCGAACCGGCGCCCCCTACGGCCAGATCGTGTTGAGGATTTGCGCCAGCCTCGCCCCGCCCTTGGCCAGTTGCTTGCGCTTGATCATGTCTGACAGCCACAGGTAGGCGGTGTGGTCGTTGAAGGCCACGCTCCACTGAACGTTCGGCGGCGGCTTGATCTCCTGAAAGCTCAGGCCGGAGAAGGCCTCGTGGGCAACCTGGATCGAGTCGGTGGCCCACTTGGCTGGCCAATCCTCAATCGCCCCCTCGGTTGGCCGCACCGATCGGGCATCCGCCAACAGCTCCCTGGTCCAGGCGTCGCCGATGTCGGTCGGGATGTCATCCCATTCGGCGTGAAGAACAAGATTCTGATCCTGGATGGAATTGCCGCCATTGGTCGCGGTCGCCGGATCGATCGCATGCGCAGCGTCGGGATCGACGAGCCTGCCGTCGGCATCGAGATAGGCGGAAGCGACGTGGAGCGGCTGGTGCAGATCGCCCACGAAATGGGTCAGCATCAACAACGCTTCCTTCTTGTCGGCAATCGAGAACGGCGGCGGCGCCGGCTTGCCTTGCAGCACGGCGATGGCGGCACCGACGGCCGCGACCAGGTCGTGCTCGTTGGTACCCTGAAAACTTCGGTCGAACTTGTCGCGCTGAAGAGCGACGTCGTCGAAATGGTAGGTGTTGTGACAACCGGCCGGCGGCTTGTCGGGTCCATCCGGACGGAAGTCGCAGTTGAGCCAGTTGCGGCTCGCGTAATCCACCATCCGCGCCCTCTCCTGCTGCGATGTGAAGGGCGTGCAGGGCACCTGGAATTCCAGATGGTTTGGGTCCACGACATATTCGAACGTGCCGTCCTCATGCCGCACCACGCTCTTGACGCAATCGGCCCAGGGGCCGGCCTTGCGCAAATCCAGCTTGTGGGAATCGCTCTCGTTGAGGATTCGCTCGACCTGCACGGCGGCATTTTCCGTCAGCAGTTGCTGGGCGATCGAGCCGACCACGCGATGGCCCTGAAAGCCCCAGGCCGAGGCGCCGGTCGGATGCAGGAAGCTGGCGAGACAGCTCAACGCAAGGACAATTCTCAGCATGAGCCGCCCTTTTCCCGGTTGCGAGGACGTATCCGTGTCAGTTGCACGATACTGACAACTCAACTACCGTGCAATGGCTGGTGCGCAGCGTACAGCCGGCGTCGCTGCGATATTGTGACAGCTACCGCGCCCTTATTCGCGGCCCGCAACGCCGGTCCAGATCGTCAAGCGATGGGAATCTCCGTCATGAACCCTGCGCAGGTTCCAAACCCGCACCCTGCCCGAGGGTGGCTCAAGCGTCGTTCCGCGCGCGGCCAGCACGCCTTGGTCGGATTGGCACTGGTGCTCGGCATCGCAGGGTACGTCATGGCGCACGCACAGACCGTGCCGGTCAGCATTCCCGACAAGAGTTTTCCGGAAAGCCTGAGTTCTACCCGGGATGGGACGCTCTATATCGGCAGCCTCAATCTTGGCGGCGTGGTGAAGGTAGCGCCCGGCGGAAAGGCGGAGCAACTCATCGCGCCGGGCGCAGCCGCCAGCCGTTCGGTGAACGGCGTGCTCGCCGACGAGAAAAGCGGCACGTTGTATGTTTGCTCCAACGACATGACCGGTCTCGGCATTCCCGGCCCCAGCGACACCAAGGGTGCCCAGCTCAAAACCTTCGATCTTTACACCGGCGCGCCGAAAGGCAGCTTCGCATTCCACGATCCGAAGTCCATGTGCAATGACATCGCCGTCGGCGCCGACGGCGCCGCTTACGCGACCGACTCGTTCGCTCCCAATGTCTACCGTCTCAACCCTGATGGCACCGCGTTCGAGGTTTGGGCGACAGATCCGCTCCTGGCGCCGGCCAAGGACGGTGTCGGGCTTGACGGCATCGCCTTTGGCCCGGACGGCAATCTCTATGTCACGACATTCATCCCGGCCGCCTTGTTCAAGATATCCGTGACCGACGGCAAGCCCGGCACCGTCACCGCGCTGAAGGCTTCCCGCGCGCTCGATCGTGCGGATGGGATGCGCCCGTTCGGCGCCGGCTTCCTGCTGATCGAGGGTGGCGGGAGATTGGACAAGGTCACGATCAAGGACGATGCGGCTGACATCGCGACCATTCAGGACGGCTTCGTCGAGCCCGTTGCGGTGACGGTGGTCGGCAACACCGGCTGGGTCGCGGAAGGCAAGTCTTCGTTCCTGTTCGGCGCCAACAAGGGAAAGGATCCAGGCCCCTTCACGATCAAGCCCGTCGCATTGCCCAGGTAGCGCGCGAGGCGCGGCTTCGGTTGTACGCCTGAAGCCTGGCAGCGCCTCCGGCGAGAGCGCATTGATGCCGTCGCCACGGTCAGGTAAACAAGTGCCGAGGCTTCTGCCTCGACATAGCCGGAATATTGCGCGAAAGATCACCCCGATGACCGAGCATCTTCACGCCGACCACGATCATTCGGACCTGTCCGAGACCGAATTGCGCGTCCGCGCGCTGGAAACCGTGCTCAGCGAAAAGGGCTATCTCGATCCGGCCGCGCTCGATGCCATCATCCAGGCCTTCGAAACCAAGATCGGTCCGCATAACGGCGCCCAGGTTGTCGCCAAAGCCTGGTCCGATCCTGCGTTCAAAGCGGCCCTGCTGGCCGACGCCACCAAGGCGGTCGGCACGCTGGGTTATGTCAGCCGGGTCGGCGATCACCTCGTCGCTGTCGAGAACACGCCGAACCGGCACAACATGGTCGTGTGCACCCTGTGCTCCTGTTATCCCTGGGAGATGCTTGGGCTTCCTCCGGTCTGGTACAAGGCCGCGCCCTATCGTTCCCGCGCCGTGAAAGACCCGCGCGGCGTGCTCGCCGATTTCGGCGTGACCTTACCGAAGGAAACCGAGATCCGGGTGTGGGATTCGACCGCGGAGACACGTTTCCTGGTGCTGCCGATGCGCCCCCCTGGCACCGAGGGTTTGGGCGAACAGCAGCTCGCCGAACTCGTGACGCGCGACTCGATGATCGGCACCGGATTTCCGAAAACGCCGGGCACGCCGTCTTGAACGGCGTGCACGACATGGGCGGCATGGACGGTTTCGGCAAGGTCGAGCCCGAGCCGAACGAGCCGACGTTTCACGGCGAATGGGAAGCGCGGGTACTGGCGATGGTGCGCGCGATGGGCGCGGCCGGCGCGTTCAACATCGATACCTCGCGGTTCTACCGGGAAGCGCTACCGCCCCACATCTATCTCGCGAGTTCCTACTACAAGAAATGGTTGCTGGGTCTCGAAGACCTGCTGATCGACAAGGGATACATGGCGCCTTCCGAACTCGCTGCGGGCCACGCGACGGAGCCGGCGAAACCGCTTAAGCACGGCAAGTTCACCCTCGACGATGTCGAGCGCACCATGGTGCGCGGCGAATTTGGGCGCGCGGCGCCCCAGCCTGCGAAATTCAAGCCGGGCGACCGCGTGCGCGCGAAGAACATCCATCCCGCCACCCATACGCGGCTGCCGCGTTACGCGCGCGGCCACGTCGGCGTGGTCGAACGCGACCACGGCTGTCAGGTGTTTCCGGACGCAGCCGCGACGGAAGCCGGCGAAAACCCGCAATGGCTCTACACGGTCGTGTTCGATGCGGTCGAGCTATGGGGCGCAGACGCCGATCCGACCTTGAAAATATCCATCGATGCGTTCGAGCCCTATCTGGAGGCGGCGTGATGGACGCGGCCGCGGCGCGCGCGGCCAGCGCGGTGCCGGGCCTCCCGCGCGACGATGATGGTCCGGTATTCCGCGAACCCTGGGAGGCGCAAGCCTTTGCCATGGCGCTGGCGCTGCATGAGCGCGGCCTCTTCACCTGGAAAGAATGGGCCGCGACGCTGGCCGAAGAGATCAAGCGTGCGCAGGCGGCGGGCGATGCCGATACCGGCGAGACCTATTACCGGCACTGGCTCGCCACGCTGGAGCGGCTGGTCGCGGCCAAAGGCGTGGCCTCGTCGCAGACGCTGGGCCGCTACCGCGATGCCTGGGACCATGCAGCCGACCGCACGCCGCACGGTTCGCCGATCGAATTGAAGCCGGAAGATTTTCGGCCCTGATCGCGATGTCTGCTCGCGGCGCGAGCCTCAAAGAGCACCCCCGTGTTTGTTCCCGGCACGCAGTGTCAATTTGAGTTGACTGGCACCAGCTTTAAATTGTGTTCGCGAAAAATTACACTTCGCCGTGCTCCAGGCCATCTTTGCGCACGCGCGGTCAATTTTGCAGGAGTTACACCATGAACATCATGAGCCGTTACGCTCTGCGACTGGCAGGAATTGGCGCATTCGCTATCGCATTTCCGCAATTTGGATCAGCGTCCGATTCCGAGAACGGTGCTGCCTTCAAGTTGGCGATGGGACCAATCAGCGCCGCGCTGGCGAACCAGGGCCAGCCGACGTCATCCGACGCGACCGTCCCAATCCCCAAGCCGCGCGCCAGGCACAAGCACAAGAACATGCGTAGCTAGAGCCCGTCGGCCGCATATTCCCGCCAGCCTTTCGCGCGCAGCACACAGGCCGGACACTCGCCGCAGCCAAAACCCCAATCATGGCGCGCGCCGCGCTCGCCGAGATAGCAGGTGTGGGAGTGCTCGCGGATCAGATCGACCAGCCCGGCCCCGCCGAGATCATGTGCAAGCTTCCAGGTCGCGGACTTGTCGAGCCACATCAGCGGCGTGTGCAACTCGAACCGCCTCGCCATGCCGAGATTGAGCGCAACGTTGAGCGAGCGGATGGTCTCGTCGCGGCAATCCGGATAACCGGAATAATCGGTCTCGCACATGCCGCCGATGATGTGACGGATGCCGCGCCGGTAGGCCAGCGCCGCCGCAAAGGTCAGGAACAGCAAGTTCCGGCCGGGCACGAAGGTATTGGGCAGGCCGTCGGCGCCCAGCGCGATTGCGACGTCGCGGGTCAAGGCCGTGTCGGAAATTTCAGCCAGCGTCGGAATCTTCAGCGTGTGGTTCTCGCCGAGCCTGGTCGCCCAATCCGCGCGCAACGATCTGACGCCGTCGAGCAGCCGGTCGCGGCACGCAAGTTCAATGGCGTGGCGCTGGCCGTAATCGAACCCGAGCATCTCGACACGCGCGAAACGCGCAAGCGCCCAGGCGAGGCACGTCGCGGAATCCTGTCCGCCGGAGAACAAGACCAACGCAGTCTCTGAGTTCAACGGTTCGTTCATGCGCGGGCCTTAGCATTGATCCTCGACGTGGAAAATAGCGGCCACCTGTTGCAGCACCCGCCCCGGTGCTGCGAGAGCTGGAAATCCGGTGGTGATGGTCATCATGGACTGTCGCCGAACGGCCCCATGGCGCCAAGTCGCATGGTGAACAACTCGACTTCGGTGACGGCGACATGTGGACCTTGGCGCGTGCCGGCCGGCGTGGTCCAGAATGTGCCGGCTTCACAGCGCCTACCGCCGGTTTCGACCGTGCCCGACAGCACGAGCACGAACTCGTCGGCTGGGTGGGTGTGGACCGGGATGGTCGTTCCTGCGCCAAGGCGCGCACGGTGAATGGACCCGTCGGGCATCGGTTGGGCGAGCGGCAGGAGTTCGACGCCCGGCAGAAAGTCGATTTTTAGCCAAGCGCCGGCGTCGGGATCGATGAAGGTTTGATGGTTGGTCATTGCGTGGCTCCCGTGCGAGTTGGTAACCTAGAGTTCCGAATAAGGTAAACCAAGGTTACCATATGAAGCAAGGCTCATCCAAAACAAGACCCATCCAAGATCGTGCGATGATGTGGGGGACCATTGAGGCGGGGCGCCGCAGGAACATGCGGCAGATATTGTTGCGTGCCTCGCGTATCGTGAACCAGCATGTCGTGGAGGGCTTGCATGCCCGAGGCTACGCCGACCTGCGTTCCACTCACACGACGCTGCTGTCCAATATCGACCTGGCGGGCAGTACAGTGACGGAGGCAGCGGACCGTGCAGGGATTACCAAGCAGGCAATGGGCCGGCTTGCCACTGAACTCGAAGGTGCCGGCTACATCCGTGTACAAAGCGACCCGAAAGATGCGCGCGCCCGCGTCCTGCTACTTACCAAGACGGGCAAGCAGTTAATGCTCGACAGCCTTGAGGTCATGGCCGAACTGGAGCGCCGCTACGCCCGTTCGCTCGGTCGGGAGCGGCTTGCTGCCGTACTCCAAGGTCTTGCAGTTTTCGTGGCCGCGGCGGAGCAGGACTAGGCGCAGACCCCCAGCATGCATCGGCACCGTGGAAAATTGCAGCGTCCGGCTGGGATCGACGCCCATCTTGCGGCATAAGGGCCAATCACCATCCCCACATCGGCATGCTCATGACCCCTTCCCGCGATATCTCCGGTCTGCTCGACCTCATGGCGAGGCTCAGAACCCCGATCACCGGTTGTCCCTGGGATCTCGAGCAGAATTTTTCGACGATCGCGCCCTACACCATCGAGGAGGCCTATGAGGTCGCGGACGCGATCGCGCGCGGCGACCTCGACGATCTCAGGGACGAGCTCGGCGATCTGCTGCTGCAGGTCGTGTTCCACGCCCGCATGGCGGAGGAGGAGAACGCGTTCGCCTTCGGCGACGTGGTCGAGGCGATCACGCGCAAGATGATCCGGCGGCATCCGCACGTGTTCGCCGACAAGGATGGCAACCTGACGCCTTCCGAGGTCAAGGACGCCTGGGAGCGCATCAAGGCCGAGGAGAAGGCCGAGCGCGCCGCACGGCGGCTGCCGGACGAAGCCAGCCACAAATCGCTGCTATCGACCGTCAAGGCCGGCCAGCCGGCCCTTAAGCGGGCGATGGAGCTGCAGCGCAGGGCTTCCACCGTCGGCTTCGACTGGAACGACCCGCGCGCGGTGCTGCAGAAGATTCGCGAGGAAGCCGACGAGATCGAGGAAGCGCTCGACCGTAACGACGCGAGCGAGCTCGCCGCCGAAACCGGCGATCTGCTGTTCGCGCTGGTCAACCTGGCACGGCATGTCGGCGCCGACCCGGAAAATGCGCTGCGCGGAACCAATGCCAAATTCGAGCGGCGCTTTGCCTATATCGAGCGGACGCTTGCGGCCGAGGGGCGTTCGCTCGGAGAAGCCTCGCTTGAGGAGATGGACGCGCTGTGGAATGCAGCGAAACGCGAAGAATAGCGCAACGGGTTCCGCTTCAGGCGGTCAAGGACAAATTCGGGACCGCGCCGAACCGGTTGACCACGATGTCGCGCTTGGTTTCGTCGACGCGCACGGTCATGTCGAAGCGCCCGTCGTGCAGCTCCTTGTTGAGCACCTCCGCATTGCGATGCAGCCAGGAAATGCCGGCACCGTCGGAGGCATCGATCGACAGGTCGAGCGTCGTGCGCATCGCCGCCAGCCGGTCCTCGATCGCGGCCAACAGCGCATCGATCCCTTCGCCGGTCTCCGCCGAGACGAGCAGGCACGGATGCTCCGGCGGCCGGCGCTCGGCGATGTTGGAGAGGTTGTCGCGCTCCTCGGCGCTGAAGCGGTCGATCTTGTTCCAGACTTCGAGAATGCGCCCGCCGGCCTCGGGATCGATGCCGAGCTGGCGCAGCACGGCGTCGACGTCGTGCTGCTGCGCTTCCGCATCCTCATGCGAGATGTCGCGGACGTGGAGAATGACGTCGGCTTCCAGCACTTCCTCCAGCGTCGCGCGAAACGCCGCCACCAGCTGCGTCGGCAGATTGGAGATGAAACCGACGGTATCCGACAGCATTGCCTTGCCGCCATGGGGAAGTTTCAGCGCGCGCAAGGTCGGATCCAGCGTCGCGAACAGCATGTCGGCGGCCTGCACCTCGGCACGGGTCAGGCGATTGAAAAGCGTCGATTTGCCGGCATTGGTGTAGCCGACCAGTGCCACGACGCGATACGGCACGCGTCGTCGGCCGGCGCGGTGCAGCCGCCGCGTCGCCTGAACCTTCTTCAGCTCGTTCTCGAGGCGCGTGATGCGCTCGCCGATCAGGCGGCGGTCGGCCTCGATCTGGGTCTCGCCAGGACCGCCCATGAAGCCGAAGCCGCCGCGCTGACGTTCGAGATGGGTCCAGGAGCGAACCAGGCGGCTGCGCTGATAGTTCAGATGGGCAAGCTCGACCTGCAGCGCGCCCTCCTTGGTCTTGGCGCGGCGGCCGAAGATTTCCAGGATCAGGCCGGTGCGGTCGAGCACCTTGGTGTTCCAGGCCTTCTCGAGGTTGCGCTGCTGGATCGGCGCCAGCGCGCAATCCATCACCACGAGTTCGATCTCGTGGCCAGTGATGAGGCCTATGATCTCCTCGACCTTGCCCTTGCCGAGATAGGTCGCGGGACGGGTCTGGCTGATGGGCGCAATGAGCGCGTCGACGACCTCGAGGTCGATGGCGCGCGCCAGCCCGCTGGCTTCCTCCAGCCGCGCCTCGAAATCGCGCGAGGCATAATGATCCGTTTGCGCCTCGGAATTGCCGCGGCGCATGCGCAAGTAGGGGCCGATGACGATCACCCGCCCTGTCGCCCCTTCCGTTGCTGACCGCGGACGATCAGCGCCCCCTTCCCGATTCCGGGGTTCCAATCAGATCACTCTCAAGCCGGAGCATCCTCGCCGCCCTCGAACAACTGGATCGGAGCGCCGGGCATGATGGTCGAAATCGCATGCTTGTATACAAGCTGCGAATGACCGTCCCGCCGCAACAGCAGGCAGAAATTGTCGAACCAGGTGACAATGCCCTGCAGCTTCACTCCATTGACCAGGAAGATCGTTAGAGGCGTTTTGGTTTTGCGAACGTGATTTAAGAAGGTGTCTTGTAGGTTTTGTGCGCGGTCTGCCGCCATTGTTGTTATCCCGCCGTCTTGTGTTTCTTTTTTATTTAACCGGTTGCTGCCCTCTCACGGAGCATCCTCCGGCTGCCGCGAGCCCATGAGATCCCCCTCCTTGGGCCGCCGCGGAACGATTAGAGGGCAGGCGCGCTTTTTAGGCAAGTCGCTTTGCTCGCCTGTAAATGCGCCCTTATCCGTAAAAGCACGGAAAGCGACAAGGTTTTCCCAAGCAAATGCATGAACAAGCCCGCCGGTCCCCGCCTGGAGCGTTCCATTCCCTCCGAATCGGAACGGAGGCTCCAACTTTCATATTTGACGCATTTTCCCTCTACGAACCAGCACCGACCCCGCTATCCAAGGCGGAGCAGGCTTTCGCTGGAACGCGCCTTAGCCAACGCCCAGCGCCTTGAGCTTCCGATGCAACGCCGAGCGCTCCATGCCAACGAATTCGGCGGTGCGCGAGATATTTCCGGAGAATCGGCTGATCTGGGCGATCAGATAGTCGCGTTCGAACACTTCCCGCGCCTCGCGTAGCGGCAGGCCCATGATGTGCTCGCCGTTGTTGCTGGTCGGCATCGCCGGCACCATGGAACCAACATCCTGCGGCAGCATGTCGGCGGTGATGATGACCTCCGGACCGCCGCCCGCCAGAATCATGACGCGCTCGACATTGTTGCGGAGCTGCCGGACGTTCCCCGGCCAGACATGCGACTGCAGCACCGCCATCGCATCCTGGCCGATCTGTCGTTTCGGCAAACCCGTGTTGGCCGAGATCTGGTCCATGAAATAGTCGATCAGTTCCGGGATATCCTCGCGCCGCTCCGACAGCGGCGGAACGCGGATCGGCACGACCGACAACCGGTGATAGAGATCTTCGCGGAACCGGCCTGCGGCGATCTCCTCTTCGAGGTTGCGGGCGGTCGAGGAAATGATTCGAACGTCGACATGAACCTTGGCGGTGCCTCCCTGGCGCTGGAACGTCTGGTCGACCAAGACCCGCAAAATCTTGTTCTGGGTCTCGCGCGGCATGTCGCCGATTTCGTCGACGAACAGCGTGCCGCCATGGGCTTCTTCCAGGGCGCCGG